>ENA-OQKD01000300-OQKD01000300.1-human-gut-metagenome-genome-assembly--contig:-NODE-300-length-13607-cov-2.963724_pt1 | contig 13607 bp, 18 predicted proteins | sample MGYA00242775_ERZ504792 | MGnify/ENA primary metagenome ERZ504792 (study PRJEB26092, sample SAMD00036401) | human gut metagenome | host: Homo sapiens | study: EMG produced TPA metagenomics assembly of...
AAAAAAGGATAGAGCTATCCTATAAATAAACTCATCCTCTCCGTTATCAGATATCTGAACAGAATCCATTATACTCTTGATAAGTACTCTCCTGTACGTGTATCAATCTTCAGAACATCGCCTTGTCTACAAACAACGGTACGTATACAACTGCTCCTGTCTCCACAGTAGCTGGTTTTGTCGCACCCTGTGCTGTATCTCCTTTAAATCCTGGCTCTGTCTCTGTAATCGCAAGTTCTACGAACAATGGTGGCTCTACAGCAAATACATTGCCATTGTGAGAACAAATCTTCACCATCTCATTCTCTTTTACGAATTTGAGTGAATCACCAATTGCATCTTCATTCAATGCAATCTGATCATATGTCTCAACATCCATGAAGTGATACAATTCTCCATCAGAATATAAGTACTGCATATCTTTTCTTTCGATATGAGCTTTTGGGAATTTTTCTGTAGGTCTAAATGTTTTTTCTACAGCTCCACCACTGATAATATTTTTTAATTTGTTCTAACGAACGCTGCACCTTTACCTGGTTTTACATGTTGGAATTCTAAAATCTGATAAATATTCCCGTCAATTTCAAGGGTTACACCATTTTTAAAATCTCCTGCTGAAATCATCTGTTATCCTCCTTAATTATTCCCACATGTATCACTACATCTTGCGGGACATGCTCCTTTAAGCATAAATATTCTTCTTCACTTCTATCCATTCTATAATAGTTTGTACGATTTTTCAACCGTTTTTTTTCTATCCACTTAATTATTGTTCCAAATACGCATCTACAATGTCTTTTGACACACTGTGACAGATCTCTTCTGTCACTCCTTTTGAGGCATCCCGCACCTCTTGTCTTAGTTCTTCACTCATAGGAACAATCTTCGTTCCACTTTCCTCAATCACCTTGATTTTTTCCGCAATGCGGGTGTCCGACTGCTCTCTTGCGTATTTTTTTGCAATCTCAGAAGCCTCTGTGATCACATTTTGCTCTTTCTTTGAAAGCCCTTCAAAAAATTCATCACTGACAATCAAAGAAATCAAATGCGGCAGATGATTTGTCTCAACCACATAATCCTGCTGTTCATATAATCGACTGGAAACAATAACCTCATATGGGTTTTCCTGTGCATCGATTGTTCCCTGCTGAAGCCCGATGTACACCTCACTGAAAGTCATAGGTGTCGGATTCGCTTTGAGCGACTTCCAGAAAGCCATATGATACGGATTCTCCATTGTTCTGATCTTTTGCCCCTTAAAATCCGACAGGGAAGTAATATTTTTGTTCGTGGACATGACACGGAACCCCTGATCCGCATACCCCAACAGCTTATAGCCCGCATCTTTGTAAACATCTTCCATCAGACCATAGAACTTCGCATCATCCACTTTGTTGCGGACTTCTTCAATAGAGTCAAACACACATGGAATGTCAAATACCGCGACATCTTTCATAAACGTAACCTGCGGCGCTGTATTTTGTACGACAAACGGAATATCTCCGTCTTTACAGCTTTCTAACGATTCACGGTCTCCGCCAAGCGTACTGTTTGGATATACTTGAATCTTCATCTTTCCATCACTTAGCCGATCCACCTCTTCTGCAAATTTTTCCGAGAACAACTGTGTCACCGTATCTTCCGGACTGGATGTCGCAAGCGGCCAAGCGTATCTTTGCACATCGCTCTCCTTGGCGCACCCGGACAAGAGTACAGCAGCCAGCACCGCTGTTGCCATATATATTTTTTTCTCATCAGATTTCCCTCCTACAATAGCACAAGACTGATACCTGGTATAAATGTAATCAGCAGTAACGCAATCAAGAAGAACACAATCATCGGAAATGCTTTTTTTGCAATTTCCATAATCGGTATCTCCGTAAGTGAACTTGCCACGAACAAATTGACTCCGATCGGAGGTGTCACAAAACCAATTGCAAGGTTTACAACCATCATCACACCAAAATGAATCGGGTCCATTCCTATTTCTGTTACAATCGGCAATAAAATCGGGCTTAAGATCAAGATCGCCGGTGTCGTGTCCATCGCCATTCCCACAATCAGTAAAAAGATATTAATCACAATTAAAATGACAATCGGATTACTAAAGTGTGTCAAAATCCATTCGCTGACTGCCTGTGGCACCTGCATCAGTGTAAGCACCCGCGAAAACGCAATTGACGCTGCAAGTATAAATAACAGCGGCGCATAAGTTCTTGTGGATTCTACAATGATTCCCCAAATGTTCTTCACCTGAATCGTGCGATAGATAAAAAGACTGATAATCAACGCATAGAAAACCGAGATAACCGCAGCCTCTGTCGGTGAAGCAATTCCCGAATAAATGCACCCTAAAATAATAACCGGACTAAGCAGGGCAAAAAAGCTCTCTTTTAACACTTTCAAAAAGCCTTTCGCATGTAATTTTCCAATCTCTTCTGCAATCTTTTCTTTGTCTTCTCCATATTTCTTACAGTAATAGATTGCATAGATCATCAGCAGGCCGCCAATCAAAAGTCCCGGAATAATTCCCGCGATAAACAGATCACTCACGGATTCTCCCGCCGCCATTCCATACATGATAAACGGAATACTTGGCGGTATGATCACACCGAGTCCTCCCGCCACAGCAACCACTGCTGTCACAAATTTCTTGTCATATCCAAGTTCCATCAGAATCGGTATTGTCATACTTCCAACCGCCGCTACAGTAGCCGGGCCCGAACCTGATATTGCACCATAAAACAAACATGTAATAATCACTGCGCACGGCATTCCCGCAGTTCTTTTTCCAAGAAAATACGCGAAAACATCAAACAGCCTTTTCGAGATTCCACCCTTTGCCATAACGATTCCGGAGAACACAAACATCGGCACTGCAAGAAGTGGAAAACTGTCGATTCCACCAAACATAGAACGAATGACAAACTGGGCGCTCGCCGTAAAAGAAGGGTCAAATGCTCCCGGCAATACCGATACAATCCCAAGTGATATCGATACCGGAATCGCAATCACCAGGCAAACTACAAATATTAAAAATACAACTACGATTGGCATGATTCTTCCCCTCCTTTTTCTTTCGCCCTTACAACCTGAAGCTCGATCCACCATCTCTGCACAATTCTAAATGCTGCCAGAATAAAGCATACAAACGGCGCTGCCTGAATGTAATACATCGGAATTCCACACGCCGGACTGACCTGTCCGCTCTCAATCGCAGAGCGCAGATACAAAAAGGCATACGGTATCATATAGCAGAAAAATACTAGTTCAATCGTATGATTCACCAGCTTAAACAACGCTTTTCCTCGTTTCGGAAACATCGCCACAAACTGCTCCACTTTTATAGAAATACATTTTTTCGTACAATAGCTGATGCTCAAAAATCCTTCCCAAATAAAAATATATCTTGTGATCTCTTCCGACCATGACAAAGACATGCCAAATGCATATCGAAAAACCACCTGAATTCCCATAATGGCAGTCATCATGATAAGACCTGCTCCCATCAGGAATTCTTCCAGACTGTTATTTAACCATGTGAATACTCTTTTCATAGCCTGCTCCTCTCATTCGTTTATTTCTTAACACAACACGGATTTAAAAACAGGCTTGGCAGTCTCGCTGTCAAGCCTGTTTGCACTTATTATAGGCTTTTGTGTAACAATTGCAATACAGTTTCCAAATTATTCACTTCCATTTGCCCTGGTGCAGATGCTTTTTTTGCTGCTCCGAATGTCAAAGCAGAACCAAATACTTCTCCACAAAGTCTGCTGATCACGCCTGTTCCTGCCATTGACATTGTGATGATCGGTCTGTCCGCATACTCAGATGCCATCTCTTCTGTCGCAGATAACAATACAAGAACATCTTTTTTGTTGTTCGGCATTACTGCAATCTTCGGAATGTCTGCTCCTAAGTCCTGCATTTTGCGAAGTCTTGAGACAATCTCATCTTTTTCAGGTGTCCTGTCGAAATCATGGTTAGACGCAACTACTTTTACATTCACTTCGTGTGCCGCTTCGATGATTTCTTTTACAACCTCATCTCCTGTAAATGCTTCCACATCTACTAAATCCACATATCCTGTCGCAGCAGCTTTCTTATTTAATTCTGCATATTCTTTTGCCTCGATTGCTTTCTCTCCACCTTCTTTTGAAGTACGGAATGTGAATAACAATGGTGTCTCTCCCAAAGCTTCTCTCAGCTCTTTTAAAACCTCTTCTACTTTTTCAAATTCAAAAACATGTTCAAACCAGTCTACACGCCATTCTACTACATCTACCGGAATATTTTCAAATGTTTTTGCTTCATTGATAATTTCTTCCTTTGTCACTCCTACGATCGGCACACAGATTTTTGGTACTCCTTCTCCGATCTTTACATTTCTTACGATTACCGGATTCATAAACTTCCTCCTACAGATTTTTAAAATTATTTTGCTGTATTTACTTTTTCTACTAATTTTCCATATCTTGCATTTACCAACAGCGCAAGCAACACACCGATTACAGTAATGACAATGTTCATTACAAGAACGCCTGTTGCGGACATATTGGCAGCCGCACTTAAAATTGTATAATTACATAAGCTTGATGCAATCATAACAAGGCTTGTGATTGTTCCTTTGATCTTCGGGAACAGTTCATTTACAGTAGCTGTTGCCATCTGAAGAACTCCTCCTGCTGCTGCATAACCGATTACAAATGCACCGATGTAGCAGATTGCAGGTGTCTTGATCAAATATACTAACACCAACATGATTGTCGCAATCGCCGGATAGATAACAAGAAAACGTACTTGTTTGAATTTTGTGATCAAAATACTTGTCACAAACAACGCAACCAAAGTTCCTGCTGAGTAGTATGTCTGCATTACAGATACCGATTCAGACGGGATTCCTGCGATTTCTTTTCCGAATGTCTGCGCACAGTTTAACCATAACTGGAATGTAGCTGTACTTGTGAAACCGATTAAAATCAAGGCTACACTTTCCAATGAGAAATTTGCATTTTTCAGGTTACTGATAAATGACTCTGATTTTCCGCTCTCAGACTCTGCCGGAAGCGGTGCAAAAATTGCCAGCACACCGAGCACTGCGATTATAATACCTGCTACAAGTGGAAGTGTCAGGTATGACATAGATGTTCCTGCCACAAGTCCTAAGAAGAATGGCATTAAAAGCTGTGCTACGGAAATAAATAACTTAATTCCCATTGTCGCAATACCTGTATACTTGTACATAATCTCTGCAACTGCCGGATATGTAGCTGTATCTAAGAAGGAGTTTGCGATACCTCCGAGAACTGCTGCAACATATGCAACCTGTACGTTTGGTGAAAAAGCAATCCCTACGAAGAAAATAACATAAGATGCCACACCAATCAATACCGAAATTCTTCTTCCAAGCTTATCCGATAACGGTCCTGCAAACGGAAGTGAGATCAAACGTCCCAATCCCAATGCGGCTGCGATTGCAGTTACTTTCATCGCATCGTTCATTCCCCACTGATCTGCCAGCATCTCTTTTACAACCTGCTGGCTCAATATAGAACATCCAATACCATGGATAAAATAGTTTAAGTACAAAATCAATGCACTTGGTAAATATTTCTTATTCATCGTCTTTTCCTCTGCACTCCTTTTTTCTTTTAGTCGTATTTGATATCTAAGATTTCTTTCATATATTCGATCGGCATTGGTTCTCCTGTCCACAATTCAAATGCGGCTGAACCCTGGAATAACATCATTCCAAGACCGTTCATTGTCTTACATCCGACTTCTTTTGCCATCTTCAACAGCGCTGTTTCTCTTGGAGCATATACAACATCTGTTACGATCAGGTCTGGTCTTAAGAACGATTTGTCCGGAATGTATGTCTGACCTTCTAATGGTTTCATACCCATGCCTGTTCCGTTTGCAAATAAATAGCTGTCTGCAATCTCTTCTTTTAATTTGTCAAGATCTGCAAGATCATATAATGTCGCTTTACAGTTTGTATTTTCATTGATTTTCTTTACTGTCTCTTCTGCATTTGCCCAGAATTTATCTTTGATGTTAAAAATAGACATCTCTGCCACACCGTCAAGCGCTGCCTGAATTTCAATTGCTGTTGCAGCTCCACCCGCTCCGACAATTGTCATTTTTTTGCCAATAACATCAATGTTGTTGTCTTTTAATGCTGCCATATAACCGATACCATCTGTAATGTGACCTGTCAGGTGTCCATTGTCATTTACGATTGTATTGACTGCACCACACATTTTCGCTGCCGGTGACAACTCGTCTAAGTATTTATGTACCACTGTTTTGTTTGGCATAGATACGTTAGAGCCTCTCATCTTTAATGCACGAAGTCCTTTGATCGCATCTTCTAATGTATCGTTGTCCACCTCAAATGCAAGGTATGCATAGTCATATCCTAATTTTGCAAATGCTTCATTCTGCATTGCCGGTGAACTTGAATGTCTGATTGGGTAAGCCATTAAACCGATTAATTCTGTGTGACCTGTAATTCTTTCTGCCATGATTTTTCTCTCCTTTTAATTTGAATTGTTTTTCTTTTGCCCATTTGTTAAATTTTAAACAACCTCTTTACTGTGATTATATACGATTTCAATCAATACTTCCAATACATCTTTTGTTATTTTTTGATAGTTTTTTTCTATCAATTGTGATATACTGTAAGGTAGAGAAAGGAGTACATGCTATGACATTAAATCAATTAACATATTTTCAAAAAATTGCCCAGCTGGAACATTTCCGCTTAGCCGCCAATGAACTGAATATTTCCCAGCCAAGTCTCAGTCGTTCTATGGATACGCTAGAAAATGAACTCGGTATTCCTCTTTTTGTAAAAAAACGGACGAAACATCACACTCACTAAATACGGTAAGATGTTTTTAGAACACGTTGACCGCATTTTAGAAGAGGTTCGCACTGCGGAACAGAAAATGTACCATCTGACACAAGAAGGGGGACACATCGACATCGCCTATGTATCCCCTCTCGCTAACCACTATATTCCGCACACGGTGCGTACTTTTTTGAATCTTCCGGAAAATAAACAAGTGACGTTCAGTTTCAGTCAGGCACATACAATTGACCTGATCCGCGGGCTGAAAAACGACATGTATGACGTTGTTTTTGGCGCATATGTGGAAGATCAGCCTTCCGTACAGTTTACTCCAATCCTGCATCAGGAGATGTTACTCATCACCTCGTTAAACCATCCGCTCGCAAATGAAAAAGAAGTACCTTTTCAAGTACTGCAGGATTATCCGGTGATCGGATATGACCGTGATTCAGGTCTTGGACTTTACACTCACAAATTATATCGTAAGCACCAGATCCAGCCGGATATTGTCATCGACTGTCCAGACGAATATTCTATCGCAGCACTTGTGGCAGAAGACTTTGGAATCGCACTCGTTGCCGATGTTGACACGATACGCGATGCAAAGATTGCCAAAATTCCGGTTGCCGGCGAAGAACTCATCCACACGGTCTACATGGCTCATATGAAAGACAAATATATGATTCCCGCCACAAACCGGTTTGTCAAATTTATCAAAAAAGATTCCGGTCTGACCTAATATTCTTTAACTTGCGCTCCTTCCTTTAATCACTGTCCTTTGGTATAATTGCTTCGCCATTTTCATCCAACAGGTAAATTGCAAAAACGGTTTTAATCCGAGCCGGATAAGTCTCCAAAATTTCTCCATTATATACGATACATACCTCTGTTCCCTCTTCAAGTTCCGGTACTTCAATCTTTGATACAACATCCGTTGTAACCGTAATTTCACCTGTTGATATCTCTTCATTTTCAAAAGGTTCGACTGAAATCGTATTTTCACCTATTTCCAAAACAGTTGCGTTAAATGTCGGATTCCCTTTCGGCGTTTCCGTATCTTTACATCCTGTTAATGAAAACGCAGCAAAAATACAGGCACCTAATACAACAGATCTTTTTCTCATTTGATACACCTCCAACCCTTCATTTTCATTATGCTACCGAAAACAACTAATAATAATCCAACAATACAACTTCCGATTCCTAACACTTCTCATGACTCTTTTTACCTCCCATCTTTCCTTCTCATCTTTACAATCGCAATCTCGCTTAACCTCATCCAAAGATGTGATTGCAAATAAAAACTGCGACCACAAGTATAGATAATAACGAGGCAGACACACTTTTCATAAAACTGATCAACAACTACCATTGCAATCGTAGTTGCTGTAGTGTCTAAAAAAACCAAACAAAACTTTCGCACTCATAAAACGAAATCCTGTCTAATGACAGCAGTGCATTCGGCAACGCCTGTGCAAACACTTCCATCGGAAATCCTACAATTGCAAAAATAAGAAAAAACAATATAATTTTGCCAACCGATTCATATCGAAACCCAAAGATTTTCATAATAGAACCACCGACAAGAGCGATTACCGAAACAATACCTAAAACAACTGCCACGCAAATAATAAAGCCCAAAAAATCTAATACTTTTTTTCTCATTTTTCACGCCTTTCCAAACAAAAAAACGATGTACAAGGTATACTATTTCAACTTCTACCTCATACATCTATTTTAATCTGTTCTTTAAATTATGTCCAATATTTCTTGCAATTTACTAGGCTATATGTTACAGTTCACTCCACGCCATTCGCGAAACGCACTTTCAGTGCTTTTCCGCTGCAAGCAGCTATTTTTGCTCATAAACAGGCGTTAAATTCTATAAATAATCTCTTTTTTCCAAAACTTCAAGGATATTACGCCCTTCCGTTGTACCCTCAATAATTCTTCTTGCACGGACACTGTCACCGATGTTCATAATCTCTACGTCTCCGCTGTGTCCAAATGTATTATACAACGCATCTAAGATCGGAGCATTTGCTCTCATACCAAGACATACAAATCCGTAATCAAATGCGAGATCTTTCTCTTCTCCATCCGGCATTTTCACAAGGAATGCATCGCTCTTTACTTCTAACAAAGCTGTGTTTGGAAGCTGTTGTACTCCATACTGATCCATCATCGTAAATGTTCCAACTTTAGAAACAGGGTCAATTCCATTTCCGATAACCGGCATCATTTCTACGATACTCACATCCGCATGTCTTGGTGCGAAGAATTCCACTACATCAAGACCAACTGCTCCTCCACCGATGACTACAACTTTCTTTCCAGTCAAGTCTTCCGGATATTCTGTAATGTGGTTGATCATATTTGTGATAGAAGATACTTTTCCGCCTTCTTTGTCAATATTTTCGTGTAATCCTTTGATTGGTGGAAGAAGTGGATTCGATCCTGTCGCATTGACAATAATGTTCGGATTCAGGCTTTCAACCAACTCAATTGTTGCTTCTGTATTTTTAAAGATAAATAAGTTTTTCAGCTTGCTTGCACGGTGAATCAGATAATTCGGGAAATCTGACAGTCTCTTTTTATCCGGAATCTTGGAAATCTCCGCTGCAAGTCCTCCAAGATTTGCCTTTTTCTCGATCAAGAATGTTGTACATCCAACTTCAGCTGCTGTACATGCTGCTTCCAGTCCTGCAGTACCTCCACCGATTACAACAACATTGCAAGATTTCTTCACGCGAAGTTTTTTGTATCCTTCTCCTTCATTCACAGCCGGATTGATTGTACAACGGATTGGGCGGTTTACTCCGATACGGTTTCCTGCACATCCGATGTTACATGAGATACATTTACGGATTTCTTTTTCATCGCCAAAGCTTACTTTGTTTACCCATTCCGGATCCGCAATCAGACCACGTCCCATACCGATGAGATCTGCATCTCCTCTTTCTAAAATATCTTCTGCAACTTGTGGGTCTCTGATATTTCCCATTGTGATACAAATTTTTCCATATCTTTCTTTGACTGCTTTCGCCATATAAGAACGCCATCCGTCTTCCAGGTAGTTAGCATCAATCTGATATTGGATAGAGCCATTCAAACCACAGGAAACGTCAAATACATCTACCTCTTTTTCAAAATACTGAAGATAATCCAAAGTATCTTCCAATGTGTTTCCGCCTTCTAAGAATTCATCTGCACTGATTCTTACAAAAATCGGGAAGAATGGACCTACCTGTGCACGTACTTCTTCAATAACCATTTTTGCAAAACGTGCTCTGTTCTCTGGGGAACCTCCAAATTCATCCGTTCTCTATTTGTTATCGGTGACAGAACTGGCTGAGTAAGTAAGAGTGTCCGGCGTGAATCTCCACTGCATCAAATCCTGCGATCTGTGCTCTCTTTGCAGCTTCTCCGTATTTTTTACAATGCGTAAAATCTCTTCTTTTTCAAGCGGTCTTGGAATCTCTCCACCTGCTTTTGACGGAATATTCGACGCAGAAACCGGCTGCATATTTGTTCTTGCAGACTGCGCAGAAGCTCCAGCATGATTGATCTGGATTGCAATACAGGCACCATGTTTGTGTACTGTCTCGCTCAATTTGAATAATCTTGGAATATAGCTGTCGTGGTCGATACGAAGCTGTGTTGTTCCATTAGATCCTTCCGGTGAATCTACACTTGCATTTTCTACGATCAAAAGACCTGTTCCGCCTTTTGCTCTCTGTTCATAATAGTTGATATGAAGAAAACTCATTTCTCCATTCTGTTCTCCATAGTTCGTTCCCATTGGTGTCATAACAATTCTGTTTTTCAGTGTCATGTGCTTAATTGTAAGCGGTTCAAAAATATGTGTATATTTGCTTTGCATTTTTTCCTAACTCCTTCTAAATGATTGTTTCAGATCCATGTGAAACGAGGTTGTTGACATTGCCTTGGGCGCCGGCCTCTGTCTTTTCTTAGCTACTATTATAAGCACTCTTCATCCATAAAACAAATTGGTATTTTCATCATTTTTGATAAATTTTCTCTATAGATTTAAAAAAGTAACTGCTCAAAGAACAGTTACTTTTTCCGTTTGTCTTTCTCTTTTCGATAAAAATGTAATACAATTTTTTCCAAGTATCGTTTCAGAACAATCTGAATCTCTTCTTTGGGGTGAATCGGCTTCACAAGTATATTTCGGATTCCCGCCCGTTTTGCGCCATAGACATCAGTAAACAGCTGGTCCCCGATAAAAATTGTATTCTCTGGTGTTGTTCCCATAATCTCCATCCCCTTTTTGTAATTTTTTGTAGATGGTTTGTGAGCATTAAAAATATAGTTCGTCTGAATCTCCTCATTGAACATCTTTACGCGGGGTTCCTGATTATTCGAAATCAGGCAACTGGAAAATCCAATCGCCTTCAGTCTCGCAAACAGCGCTTTTGCCCTCTCATCAGCCGGTGCACCATGCGGAACCAATGTGTTATCAATATCGAAAATCAGTCCCCGATAGCCTTCTTCATACAATTTTTCAAACGGAATAACATAGGTCGATGCGACATAGTCATCCGGAAAAAAACGTTCAAACATAATCTTCATCCATTTCTCTTTTTATTCCATAAATGCCAGCACATCTTCTTTTTCCGGCATTGAACGAATCGCGCCTTTTTTAGTCGTAATCAATGCTGCTGCCGCATTTGCAAACGAAAGCATCTCTTTTAAATTTTCCTCTGTCAGATTCTCAAGTCCATGTTCTAATACATAGTTGATCGAGCTTCCACAGAAAGTATCTCCTGCACCTGTCGTCTCGATTGCCTTCACAACGCGTCCGGCAACTTCCACTCTCATATCTTTGTAGTAAGCACGACTTCCATCTTTCCCCATAGTCAGAAGAATGAGCGGGATCTGATATTTCTCCTGCAGATACCGGATTCCCTCATCGTAATCTTCTTTTCCTGATACAAACTGAATCTCATTATCTGAAATCTTCAAAACATCGCAATATGCGAATCCATACTCCATCTGCTCTTTTGCAAGCTCTAATGAGCTCCAAAGAGGTGGTCGAAGATTCGGGTCAAATGTAATAACCAGCCCATTGTCTTTTGCAATTTTCAATGCGTTTTTTTGTGGCTTCTCTCACTCCGTCATGAGTCATAGACAATGTTCCAAAATGGAATATCTTTGCCGTTTTTTACAAATTCTTCATCTACTTCATCAGCTGTCAGCATCATATCAGCTCCCGGATTCCGGTAAAACGAAAACTCCCTGTCCCCATCCGGAAATGTATGCACAAATGCCAATGTGGTATTCACCTCTTGATCCATATATAAAGCGGAGGTGTCGATTCCAACATCATCCAGTGTAGCTTTCAACAGTGTTCCAAACTGGTCCTGTCCTACTTTCCCCAAAAAAGCCGTCTTCTTTCCCAACTTGTTCAGCATTGCGAGCACATTACAAGGCGCCCCACCCGGACACGCCTCAAAAAGATTGTTTCCCTGTTCACTCTCCCCGTGCATCGTAAAATCAATCAATAATTCTCCCAATGCGATTACATCAAATTCTTTCTGCATTGTAAAACCTCCCTTATTTTCTCCATCTATTATAGCCGACACACTTCTATTGTTCAATTTCTATTTTATAGTTTTTTTGAACATATTGCAGAAATTGCTTTACAATCGGCGATAAATATTTGTTCCGCATGATCGCCATATAAATATATCTTCGATACGCCAGCTTTTCAATCGGGATAATCTTCACCTGCAGGCTCTTCAAAATCGGAATATTCGGTACAATCCCGACACCAAATCCCTTTGCCACAAGTCCGGCAAGTGCGCTGTCTTCGTCCACCGTGTACTTGATATCCGGAGTAATATCTGCGTCTTTGAAAAGCCCGTCGATCACCGCACGAAGTCCACTCGTTTTATTGAAAAAAATCTGAGGATAACTGGCAATCTCTTCAAATTTTACACTCTCCCGATCTGCTAATGGGTGTCCATATGGCACAATTGCTGCAAGTTCTTCTTTTGTAACCGGGATAAATTCAATATCCGGCTCATTTTTCATATAAGAACAGAATCCAAGGTCAAAACGTTCTGATTTGATACCTTTCACAATCTCCTCTGTCACTCCATTGTTAAAGTGAAATTGGATATCTTTTTCTTTGTTCTCGTCCAAAAAATTTTTAACCAGCTCCGGTATAAATTCACTCCCCTGTGTATAGATGTATCCGATATCAATCTCACCGCTTGTCTCACTTGTCATCGATCTCGTCTTTTTAATTCCGGTATCCAACACCCGCAAAGACTCCTCGGCATATTTCAAAAATACTTTTCCATATTTTGTAAGAACTACGTTCCGTCCTTGTTTTTCAAATAAATAAGTCCCCAGTTCCTGTTCCAACATACCAATTGCATGACTGAGGCTTGGTTGCGTGATAGATAGTTGCTTCGCCGCTTTCGTATAATGTTCCATATAGGCTAGTGTTACAAAATAATGCAATTGATTTAAATTCATATGCCTCTCTCCTTCAAATAAGTTTTGTTAAGTATATCACAATTTCTCTCTATAATCTATAGATAAAAACTATTATCTTTGCTAATAAGTAAGTTAACCGCACATGATAAAAAGAGTCCGAGTTGGACTCTTTTACATTTAGCCAATACAATTTTACATCTTCCCGAAACTTTTCCCATGCCGCTTCATCTTCTACAAAAACTATTTACGGACAAATCTTGCCGGTAATATCATAATGACG
>ENA-OQKD01000301-OQKD01000301.1-human-gut-metagenome-genome-assembly--contig:-NODE-301-length-13599-cov-2.839816_pt1 | contig 13599 bp, 18 predicted proteins | sample MGYA00242775_ERZ504792 | MGnify/ENA primary metagenome ERZ504792 (study PRJEB26092, sample SAMD00036401) | human gut metagenome | host: Homo sapiens | study: EMG produced TPA metagenomics assembly of...
ACCTTGAATTCACAGAATGACCTGTGCACTTAGCAGGATACCAGCATATACCCCGGCAACTGACGTATGCCCACACGTTGCAGAATACTCTGGGAATATCCCCATTTGACTGCACCCTCAGCGGTCCATTTGACAATTTGTTTCTCATCCGGCTCTCAGCTTCCCGGACTCTCTGTAAAGGCATCATTGACGTTATCTCCGCTTCAACGGTTTAATATATTAAATTTTTTCACAGTATAACATTGCTGTTTCTGTCTGTCAAGATATTTTTTATATTTTTTCGGGAATTTTGTAGTAGTCTAAAACAAAAGATATTTTAACATCTTTTATCAGCCTTATATGACATTATAATTACTGCTTTCAGTTTAAATCCCTGGTCTCCACATGATAAACCGACAGGAATGCAAAAAGCAAAGAGAGTACCATAAGCCCAAAATCCACACCGCAAGCATTTGAGAAATAAGAATTTTCTGCCGCTTAATAGGATACAAAAACATAAGATTCATGGTTTTATTTTGTAGGCGTTTACAATGCAGGCGGACAAATAGTTGCGTAACATTTTGCTTATTTCTTTATCATCTTCAATCAGGAGAATTTTCATATGTATTATTTCCTTTCTACGCCGTTAGTCGATTTCATCGGATTCCACATAAGCCTTTTTTTCAAACCACATCCGGAATCTCTGTGCCCAGGTATCACAGGAAAATTTCAGTTTATGTTTTTTCCCGTCTATATCTTCATACAGCACAGAATAAACTTTTCCCCTGGCATACTCTCCATTCTCAGTCTCCACCCGTGAACCAATAATACGTTTGATATAAGCTCTGTGACAAAGAATAAATCCTCCCCGGTCGCAGTCCAGGTACCAGTCTCGTTCCCATTCCGAACGGTCATAATCTGTTCGCTCCTTCCAGGAAATGCCGAGCCTGCGCTCCTGCTTCCACACCTTAACCAGACTGATCAGAGGGATGCCGTAGGAACACGGCACAACCATCGCAAAACAAAAAACGTATAATTTTAATTCCTTCAGAATCGGAATGCCTGTAATATAACACGAAAGCGCCTATGGCTATACAGGCAATCAATAAAATAACAAATACTGTAATTCCGGACCAGAAAAACTATCCCGGTCAGAGAAAAACTCATAAATTGTTTTTTACTTTATTTCTGCCGCTTTTCATTATTTTTCTCCCATATGTTACTATCTCAAAGCCTTTTTGGCCAGTCTGGTATCCATCACATCTTTTTTCTCAGACTGTCAGATAACACTTCTCATCCAGTCATTAAGAAAGGCAAGTTGCTCCTTCGTATGAAACCAATGCTCTCCGCCTTTCATAACCGTAAGGTGTGCCTCATGTGAATCCATAAACTTTTTCACTGTCTGAAGTGTTGTCATAGAATCATTTTCCCCATATAGAATCTCTGTAGGTATTTCCCATGATATAGGATGCTCTCTGACATAACAGAGATATTTCCATGACCAGGATTTCTCCAAAATCTGTAGGAATCTCTTCTTTTTCAGCCAGTTCATCCTCTGATACCTCTGCCCATCTCATCATATCCAGAATCAGACGTTCCATATCAAGGATCGGTGATATAAAAAAAGCTTTTTTAATATCAGCTTTTTGCAGGGTATGCATGGAAAAATAAGCGCCAATACTGTTTGCCAGCACATAAATACAGTCATATTTTTTGTTTAACCGGATATAAACATCCAGGATTTTTTCCCGTACAAGCCAGGGGAAATCATCTTCATAATCCACCCCGTAAATATTGCACTCCGGACAGTTTTGCCTGTATTGTTCAGCTTCCCGATGATTCCCGCCTTTTCCATGGATATATATAATTGCTTTTTTCAAGTCCTTTTCCTCTCTTTTGTTATTTCAAATTTCATAGTCCTTTTGGATTTTGCCATGCAATGCTTCAAGAAGCTGTAACTATGGAATTTCACAAACTCAACAGTAATTTTCAGAATTTTCTTTTTCTGTATCCTCTTTTTTCACAATGCGGCTGATGCTTATCATTAAAGAAATTCAAACCATATCCCTACTATTACAAGCATTATTCCTAAGATTCTCCCAGCGATTTTAGATTTTTGATAACCTAAGAAAGAAACTGTTTCAGGAGTTGTAAATGGTAGTATGACAACATCCATACCCATTAGTATGATTCCGGTGCCTGCTGCGAAAGTATGATTCCGTAGGACGCCATAAAACATAATCAGAAATCCCATGATCATACCCATAATAAAATATTTGATTTGATGTTGATCCTTCTCACTGCTCTTTCTGTAATGCTGTTCACATTCACTGCAGCAAAAATCATAACTGCCTCTTAAATCTTTTCCACAATATCTGCATTTTTTCATTTCAGATCACCTCAATGATTCTCATCTGCTGTCTGCCGCTCATAGGTCTGTCACGCCAAAGCCGACAGAAAATCCATTGTTTCAGAATCTCCTGTAAAATTAATATGTATCTGCAGAACCAGACCTGCTTATTCGCCACGGTGCTGGCGGATAATAAAGTAAAGCAAAAAACAAAATGTTACCATAGAAGCTCCCATACAGGGAAAATAAATCTCACCGGACATCCTGGCAACAGCCGGATGGCTCAGAATACACAGGATAACACAGAAGATGAAGGCAGCTCCGCTGAGAAGAATATACAGAGGATTTCTGTTCTCAGCCGGCTCCAGCACATTCTCCCAGGTTTTTCTCCGCTCCAGCTCCTGTAACAGCATTTGTTCATCCTGAATTCCTTTAACCAGAAAATACGTGCGCCGCACCACATGTCTGGCAGAATGACATGCCTGGCATCGGAAAGCATAATGACTGCGGTTTTCTTTAATACTTAATACCTTCAGGATTTCATCTGCTCCTTTTGGGAGAAAAGGCTGTTTCCCCTGCCTGCGTAAAAACGCCTGGGTTTCCATGGAGCTGATAGCGAATCCCAGAAATCCATCCCCATGACTGGAAAGCCCGCGGGCATCCATAACCCATAAACGGTCATTTTCTGTCAGAAAAAAAATTGTGGCATCCTGCATTCCCCGATATCCCATACGTACCGCCAGCGCGATACTCAGGGCAGTGGCAAAAAGTACCAGAATCATAGAAAAACTTTGCTGGGGCAATCCAAAAGAAAGAGACAGAAACGTTCCTGTAAAAAGCAACACTGTCATCAGAAACACAATTCCAAGAATACCGCCAACCGCCCGATACCCATATTGGCTTTTCTTCCCGGTCTCCGGGGACATCCAAACCTTTTTCAGTTCCATAAACCTGTCTCCTTCTCATTTTTTACATATACTGAATCATCAACATTCCAATCGCTATCCATATCCTACAGCATGATATCAGAAATAAAATACAGCATTTCAGGGATTCATTTACCGTTCAGATTCTTTTCCTATTATGCATCCTTTTCTTTGTCTGTAATTTATAATAGCATTATATATTACCAGATGTTTTTTGTATATGTTTTATTTTCAGATAAAACTCCTATTCTGTTTGTCTGAAGATTTCTCAGGGATGAAAAACTCAAAAAAAAGGACAGCGTTCCGTTTTCCGGAAAACCATCCTTTTAAATCACCAGAATATACTTTTTACTGAAGCTCCACACCCCAGATCTTGCAGTCTCTTGTTCCCACAACCGCTGTGCTTCCATAGACGGCCGGGGAGGATTCAATCACACCTTCGCTGAGAGAAAGAGTGTCGTATACCTGTCCGGTCCTGCCGTCAAGGAAATACATATTTCCATCGCTGCTGCAGTAGAGAACTTTGCCGTTTCCCTCTTTATCATACACGCACACCGGGGAGGACCAGGCATAGCCTGACTTATGCTCCCACACAAGTTCTCCTGTTTTTTTGTCCAGGCAGTGAAGCACGCCGGAGGCATTGTCCTCTGTTTTGGATACAGTCACATAAATATAATCCGAAAAGATTATTTTTGCCTGAGGCAATGGTGGACTGGACACCGCCGGAAACGCCGTCATCGGTATAGCACTGATAATCCGTCTGCCAGACGATCTCACCTGTTTCCGCATCCAGCTTCCAGACAGGAATGGTGGCAGAATCATAGCTTCTCCATCCCAGTCGGAAGGAGGTGCTTACATAAAGATACAGATGCCCGTTCTCTACAGAAAGCACCGGCGTTGAATTGGAATCATCCAGAATGTCCTGAACCCATACAAGCTTCATGGTATTCAGATCAAGACACATCATATTTCCGCCGTTATCTGCCATAAAAATATAATTTTTATATATGGCGGCGCTGTCTTCCATTCCCACCCAGAAGGTTTCTTCAGAAGATCTGGTGCCGTAGTAATGCCATTTCACAGTTTTTCCCGGAGATATCGAAAGACTTCCCGCTTCCGGATCGTATTGGGTATTCAGCTTAATAAGATAAAGAATGCCGTTTTCGCCGGGATAGATCAAAGTATCTGTTTCTGTATCCACTAAAGGAGAGGAATCAAAAAAGCTCAGACTTCCCCTCAGAGAAAATTCATCATTGTCCCCAAAGGTATACATGGTGCTGCAGTCCAGAAGATTCACCACAAAGACCCGGGCAGTTCCCTCATCGCTGTTATATCCTGCTCCCACATAGAGGATCGGATAGCCTCTGGGATCCAGCGCTCCGGAACCTTTGAAGGTATAGCCAAGATACAGGGCGTCTCTTGTTTCTTTTCCGGTTTCCAGATCAAGAAAGTAAACATATCCGTCCATGCAGGCGTAGATCACTTCCACAAGATTTTCTTTTTCTTTCGCCCAGTCGTACATATTCATATGGGACCGGATCTCCTTTGGCCACTTCTGCATCAGAGGCTGACCGGTCCATCCGCTTCCGGTCCACACCGTATCTCCTGAAGAAAGAGAACCCGTATCCTTTGACCAGATTTTGGACAGAGTATTTTCTTTTATATCTGCTGTTCCAAACGCAGCCGTATCCCGGAAATTATTTCCGCGGAAAGTAACAATCCCATCTGCTTTTGTGTACTTGTCTCCCATTCCAAAATCAATTTCCTGATCCGCAGCGTAGCCATCCACATTCTCCATCAGAGTTCCGTCTACTTCCAGCTCTGTGTACTCGATCAGCTTCTCCGGTCTGGTCGCCTCCGTACTTCGGGGGGGCAAAAGCGATCTCTTCTGTTTTCTGCATATCAAGGGGCTGATCCTGGGCATCATTCTTTTTGGCTGCAGTCTGCACGGACTTTTTGTGATCTCCGGCTTCCCCGGTTCCCAGACTGCGCACCAGAAAAATGGCCGAACATCCTATGGCGCAGATTACCAGCAGCAGAAGACCTGCTTTTATTGTTCCGGCTTTTTTCCACAAGATCAGTCTTGAAGGCGAGGAATGCTTCCGGGGATCTCTGCGTTCCGGCACACTTCCATAAGACGAGGCATGTTTCCGTGAGGCTGTTTTTCTGTCAGCAGCTGATCTGGAACGGGATACGCTCCTTACATACTCACGCTCCTCCCGCACTCTTTTTTCCGGATGTTTTTGCGGGGAATGATTTTTAGGCGGACGGTAGTTACTTTTTCTTACATGAGAATATTTTTTCTGTTTCATACGTTTGCTCCTTTATACATGACAAAAGGCCAGAAGCCCGGCCTTTCCTATGTCTTTATCTTCTTGCCAGCTCTCTGGTGATCTCCTCCCAGGTCACGCCCCTTTCTGCCATCAGTACCATGACATGATAAAGAAAATCTGAAATTTCGTATTTCATTTCATCCTTGTCCGGATTCTTGGCAGCAATGACGATCTCTGTGCATTCCTCTCCTACTTTTTTCAGGATTTTATCAATGCCTTTATCAAAAAGATAATTGGTATAAGAGCCTTCCTTTGGATGCTCCTTTCTGTCAAGGATCACATCATATACCTCCTGAAAGACCCTGAGAGGATTGGTATCGTCATATTCCTTTTTCATAAGCGGCTTAAAAAAACAGGTTTTGTTTCCTGTATGGCAGGCAGCGCCCACCTGAGCTACTTTTGCAAGAATCGTATCATTATCGCAGTCCAGGGTAAGGGATTTTACATACTGTACATGCCCTGAAGTCAGCCCCTTTGTCCACAGTTCCTGACGGCTTCTGCTCCAGTAGGTCATTTTTCCGCTGTCCAGAGTAGTCTGAAAGGCTTCTTCGTTCATATAAGCCAGCATCAGCACTTCGTCTGTTTTATAATCCTGGACCACTACCGGAATCAGACCATCGCTGTTCAGCTTAAATTCCGACCAGGAGATCGCGCTTTCAGAAATATTCACGGGAATCCCGTTTTTTCTGCACAGCTCCTTAAATGCAGTAAGATCTGTGTCAGAAGCGCTTACAAAGGCTCCGCTTAAACCGCCCACAGCCTTTTGCTTCATAAGCTCCATCAGAGTCTCTTTATGATTTTCCTCCGTGTGGAGGATCACCTGCATGGACGAAACCTTTTCCACCTCGTTCTGTACCGCATCCAGAGCCAGGATACCTCCTGCATAATTTTCGATCAGCTCTTTATTCTCTGTAAATTCCTCAGGAGAAGAAATACATACATACATTTTTTCCTGACCAAACCGTTTGGACATTTCTTCCAGGAGTTCTATATTACTCTGCTTGGAAAAATTCAGAGCAACCTTGGCGCAGCCTGCATAGATCAGTTTTTTTACATCTTCCATCCGGTTAATATTACCTGCTGCCATAACCGGTATTTCTGAGACGGCGCAGATCTCCCGGATCCGGGCAATGGCCTTTTCATGCTCCTCATCCCCGGAAGAAAAGTCAAAAACAAGAAGTTCATCTGCGCCATTATCGCTGTAAAAGCCTGCCAGAGCTTCTACGTCTCCGTCTCCAAAAAGATTTCTCTGGCCGAATCCTGTTACCGCCCTGCCGGATTCCAGATAAAGGCAGGGAATCAATCGTTTATTTGTCATAGATTTTCTCCTTTTATCAGATGTTTACAAACTTCCCTTTGTAGAAAGCACATCCGTGATTCTCTCGTCACAGGAAAGCGCCTGATCAAGGGCTTTTGCAAAGCTTTTGAACATAGCCTCTGCAAGATGATGACTGTTTCCGTTTGTAAGAACCTTAAAATGAAGGTTCATGCCACTGTTTATGGAAACGGCATAAAAGAATTCTCTCACCATCTCAGAAGACATGTCTCCGATCTTTTCGCAGGAAAATTCTGCGTCTGAAGAATAATAAGCCCGTCCGGACAGATCCACAGCGCAGAGAACCAGCACTTCATCCATGGGAAGAATACAGCTTCCGAATCTGCGTATTCCCTTTTTATCTGCTGCAGCCTCTTTAATGGCAGTTCCCAGAACAATTCCTGTATCTTCTATGGTATGATGGTCGTCCACCTGCAGATCTCCGTGAACGCGAATACACAGGTCAAAAAAACCATGTCTGGTAAAGCCCTCCAGCATATGGTCAAAAAATCCCACGCCGGTAATAATGTCCGAATATCCGGTTCCGTCAAGATTCAGCTTCAGTTTGATCTCCGTTTCCTTTGTATTTCGTTCAATAGATGCTTCTCGTGCCATAGCTCCTCCTTATTCCTCATCCTCAAATCTTACCGCTATGGAATTGGCATGGGCAGTAAGCTGTTCAGAGGCTGCAAACTGCTCCACGTCTTTATGGATCTTTTTCAGCGCTTTTCTGGAATAATAGACAATACTTGATTTTTTAATAAAGTCATCCACAGACAGCGGTGAAAAAAACTTGGCAGTTCCATTGGTGGGAAGCACATGGTTGGGACCTGCAAAATAATCTCCCAGAGGCTCTGAGCTGTATTCCCCAATAAAAATGGCTCCGGCATTTCTGACCTTCATCATAACCTCAAAAGGATTTCTGGTAACGATTTCCATATGCTCAGAAGCAATGGCATTGGCAGCCTCCACAGCCTGATCCATAGTTTCTGCCAGAAGGATGTAGCCGAACTGATCCAGGGATTTCTGAATGATATCCTTTCTGGAAAGTTTCTTTACAAATTCATCCACCTCACTGCTGACCTTTTCTGCCAGCTCTCTGCTTGTGGTGATCAGAATGGCGGATGCCAGCTCGTCATGCTCTGCCTGGGAAAGAAGATCTGCTGCCACAAAGCGCGGGTTTGCACTGTCATCTGCAAGAACAAGGATCTCGCTTGGGCCTGCAATGGAATCAATACTCACATGTCCGTAAACTGCTTTTTTTGCAAGAGCAACAAAAATATTTCCCGGCCCTACAATCTTATCTACCTTTGGAATACTCTGTGTTCCATAGGCAAGAGCTCCGATTGCCTGAGCGCCTCCCGCCTTGTAAATTTCATCTGCTCCGGCCTCATTTGCCGCCACAAGAGTGGAAGGGTTCACCTTCCCATCCGGCCCCGGAGGTGTTGTCATAATAATCCGGTCCACTCCTGCCACCTTTGCAGGAACAATGTTCATAAGAACGGAAGATGGATAAACCGCCTTTCCTCCCGGAACGTAAACGCCTACCTTTTCAAGAGGCGTTACCTTCTGACCCAGCATGGTTCCATCCTCCGAGGAAGTAAACCAGCTGTTCTGCTTCTGTTTTTCGTGATAGCTTCTGATATTTACCAGAGACTTCCGGATCACATCCACAAGATCCGGATTCACAGCCTCATAGGCTTCCCGGATTTCTTCCTCAGTGACCTGGACATTCTGTTCTGTGATCTCCGCCCGGTCAAATTTTTTTGTGTATGCAAAAAGAGCCCGGTCTCCCTCTTCCCTTACCTTTTCAAGAATTTCCTTTACAGCCGCCTCATAGCTGCCGTATTGGCCGGGACTTCTTTTCAGAAGATTTTCCAGAATATCCTTTGTTGTTTGTTTTGTAAGCGTTACCATACGCATAAGCAGTTCCCCCTTTTTCTGTCTGTATAAACTACTGACTGATCACGTCCCGAAGCTCTCTGATCAGCTTCCGGATCCTTTCATCCTCCATTTTCATGCTGACCTGGTTTACGATCATTCTGGCTGACAGAGGACATACCTCCTCCAGCACCTTCAGACCGTTTTCTTTCAGAGTGCTTCCGGTTTCCACAATATCTACGATCACCTCAGAAAGCCCTACAATAGGCGCCAGCTCAATGGAGCCGTTCAGCTTGATAATCTCGACTGTCTGATGCTTTTTATTATAAAAATAGTCTTTTGCAATATTGGGATATTTGGTTGCCACCCGGATCAGCTGGTTGGTATGGAGAAGCTCCTTTGCACTTTCCGGCCCGCACACACACATACGGCAGGCTCCGAACCCCAGGTCCATAACCTCATAAAGCCTTCGTCCCTCCTCCATGATCGTATCCTTTCCGGTAATGCCGATATCGGCCGCTCCATATTCCACATATGTGGGTACATCCGGCCCCTTTGCCAGAAAAACTTAAGCTTCAGTTCCTCATTGACAAAAATCAGCTTCCGGGAGTTTTTATCCCTGATCTCTTCACAGGTAATTCCCACCTTTTCAAAAATATCCAGAGTTTTCTGAGCAAGACGGCCTTTTGTCAGGGCAATGGTAAGATATCTCATATTATAAGCCCTCCTTCTTTTTTCTCAGAGACACAGAACGCCCTTCTTTTCTCAGACGCTGCGCCTTTACCAGGGTTTCCTCCAGAGTTTCCTCTGTGTAGGTGAGAACATAGGGTTCTTCATCGGGAAGGATCTCTATCTTCTGTCTGGAAAGCGCAGTAAGAAGACTGTCTGCCATGATCACAAAGCCCACAGAAGCGGCAGGCGCGCCAAAGTGCTTCAGAAGCTCATTATAACGTCCGCCCTTTACCAGCGGTTCTCCTGTTCCATAGGTATAGGCCTGAAAAATAATCCCTGTATAATACTGGATCCGGCTTACCATTCCAAAATCAAAGCAAATATATTTTTCATATCCGTAAACCTTCAGAAGCTCATAGATCCGTTCCAGACGCTCCACTGCCCGGACTGCTGACTGATTATCTGTAAGGCTTCTGGCTTTTTTCAGTACTTCCACAGAACCAAAAAGATGAGGAAGCTCCTGAAATACTGCTGCCAGTTGGGGACAAAGCTTCTGTTCTTCTACCAGTTCCTCCACGCCGAAGTAATTTTTTTCTGAGATCAGCGCTCTCAGATGTTCTTCTGCCTCTTTTTCAAGACCTGCTTCCTTCAGCAGAGATTTAAAATAGTCCACCTGTCCCACACTGACCTGAAATTCTCTTAATCCACAGGACAGAAGCGCTTCCACTGTCATTGCCAGAAGCTCTGCGTCAGCCTCGGGAAAATCGTCCCCGATCCGCTCCACACCCATCTGGGTGATCTCTTTCAGCCTGCCCTGATAGCTGGAGCTGTTTACAAAGGTCTGTCCTGTATAAAACAGAGTAACCGGCTCCTGATCCGGAGAAAAATAAGAAGCGCAGGCTCTTGATACCGAGGGTGTAAAGTCCGGTCTCAGTACAAGCGTATTTCCGTCTCTGTCAAAAAATTTATAAAGCTCTCTGGACGGAACCGTCCCTACCTCCTGACTGAATACTTCAAAATATTCAAACGTAGGCGTCTCAATTTCTTCATAGCCATATTTCTGAAATACACTTCGGATCCTCTGTTTCAGTTCATGCTTTTGTCTGCATTCTCTGCCGTATATATCCCGGACGCCTTCCGGTGTATGAAAAATCCTCTGCATGATCCTTTCCTCCTTGCCTTCACTTTATCTCGCTACCATAATACTATATTAAACAACAAAATTATAATCAAAGAAAAATCACTTGTCAATCCCGTAAATTCAGATCTGTTTTCAGCCCCTCCAGATAAGGAACAAAAAATCCGCTCTGTCTGGGAAGATAAAACTGCTGTTCCAGCTCCTCCCTTCGAAAGCTTTTTCTGCCGCCCTTTTCCATACGCTCCCAGAATATAAGAAGCTGACGCAAAGGCAGATAATAAAAAATGTTCTCACTGCTGAAAAAGAGCAAAAAGAATGCCACTCCTCCCTGCTCTTCAAATGCTTTCATAAAGGCTACCTGATGTGTAGTGGATGTTGCTTAAAGGAAAGGTATCGGTGCTGCATTCCTTTGCATCAAAGCACACAGGGATCCCCTGCACAGCGCCGATATAATCTACGGTACTGCGCTGCTCAAAATACGCCAGAGTGATCTGGTGATGATCTTTGTCCATACGAACAGGCGTAATGGGAGTAGGGATCTTCTGTATCAGTGCCAGTTTTTTTTACTGCATATTGTTCATTTGTACGATTGACAAGCTCCTCCAGGGTGGAACCCCGGAGGCCTCTGCTTACCCATGCCATAATCTTCTCCTTATTTCAGGATTTTGATGGACGGGAAATAGCGGATCACTGCCTTTCCCACAATCTGGTCAAAAGTGACAAAGGTATTATCCCAGAATCTGGAATCTCTTGAATTTTCCCGGTTGTCTCCAAGCATAAAGTAAGAGTTTTCAGGAACCTTATAGGGGCCGTAGTCTCCGGTAGGCACCTCAGGCACAAAGCTGTCATCCAGCGGCTCCTGGGCTCCGTCAATATAAACCTTTCCGTCTCTGATCTCCACGGTTTCTCCCGGAAGACCGATCAGACGCTTGATAAACAGCTGGCTTTCATCATCCGGATATTTAAAAATAATGATATCAAAACGCTCCGGATCCTTTACTTTTTTGGAAATATGCTTTCCGAAAAGATCCACGTTCAGTCCATATGCAAGACGAAATCCAAATACGCGATCCCCGGTCATAATGGTATTTTCCATGGACTCAGAAGGAATTTTTGCATTGATGAGAATAAAATTATTGACAAAAAGTACCACAACCACTACGATTATGATCATTTTTACATAATCCCAGATTTCATTCCAGATTTTCATGATAACTCTCCTCTAAATGTTCTTCTTTTATAATGTGCTGAAAAAGCTCCGGCAGCTCTGCGCGGAAGGTTTTTTCCGAAACCTCCCCAAGGCATCCCTCCAGATGGGGGAAAGTCAGGCTGAATGCGTGAAGAAGCTGATGCTTCAGCCCGTAATGCTCCCGGCATTTTTTATTAAACGCTCTGTCTCCGTACTTGCTGTCTCCCATAAGCGGATATCCCTCGGAGGCAAGATGAGCCCTGATCTGATGGGTTCTTCCTGTTACCAGCCGTACCTTCAGAAGTGTTGTTCTTCCATTGCTGCCAAAAGGCGTGTATACAGTCTCCACAGGCTGGGCATCCTGGACTTTATTTTTATATACAGTGACCTTGTTGCACCGGGAATCCTTTTTTAAATATCCCCGGATATGTGTCTGTTCCTTTAATACCCCTTTTACAATGCAAAGATAATCCTTATGGATGGTTCTGTCATGGAACAGCTCTGAGAGAGCCTGAAGCCCTGCCAGACTTTTTCCTGCTGCCACAAGACCGCTGGTATTTTTGTCCAGACGGTTGCACACAGAAGGCCGGAAGGTAACAAGCTCTTCCTCTGTCACAGCACCGGTATCTAAAAGATAGCCCGTCACATACTCCACAAGGGAAGGCTCCTTTGTTTCATCCGGCTGGGAAAGCATTCCTGCCGGCTTGTTGATAAGAAGGATATCCCTGTTTTCATAAACAACAGACAGCTCTGTGCTTGCCCTAGGCGCAGCCTCTTTTCCGCTGAACTTCAGGTAAGTTTCATCACTGAAAAAAAGTCTGATCTCATCCCCCTGGTTCAGCTTTTCATTTCCTGTTGCCTTTTTTCCGTTCAGGGTAATATTTTTTTTGCGGAGCATTTTGTATACAAAACTTTTGGGCGCCTCTCTTAAAAGCTTTGCAAGATACTTGTCAAAACGCTGCCCCGCCTCGTTTCCATTGATTGTAAACTGCTTCATACGTCACCTACAGACAGATCGCCAGAATGGTGTGGCGGATCAGTTCATTTCTGGAAAGTTCCGGATACCGCTCATCCGGCCGGAATTTGATTCCCTCCTCCAGAGACTCTTTATGCTCGTTCATGGAATCCAAACGATCCAGAAACGGCTTGAGATCCTTAAATATTTTTACATTTGCCCGGTATCCGTTGCCTTTCAGGATCTTCTGAGCTTCTGTTTCCATAAAGGCTGCGTCTATTTTGGGATCGCTGCTGTACCCCACCACCAGATTTCCGCAGATGGCAAAGGCGTCAATAAACGCGCTTTTTTCATAAAAAGTCATATACATTTCATAGGACATGACCAGGCTTTTGCAATGCTTCTGGATCTGGCTGTAGATTTCCGGATCCATGGACGGACAGCGGAACAGCATAATAAGATTTACCAGCATTTTACAGGCAGGAAGACAGCCCACAACAGCGATCACAGTCCAGATAGTCAGTCTTGTTTTAAAATACATCATTGCCGTAAAAAAGATCAGAAGCGGCACTGCAAACAGAATGGCTGTGATCAGAAATTTTCGTTTCTTCTCTGCTGCAACGTAACCGAATTCACCCTTTTTGGCATGTTTCCCGGCTAGTTTTTTTTTGCTCATGTGATTCTCCTTCATTCTATCTGTTTTTTTTCTTATGTGTATTACGTATTGTTTTTTTTACAGATTTTCCGGCAGAATTTTTCCCTGATGCTTCCCGTGATTTTCCTTTTCTGTTACCGACAGAGTTTTTCTCTCCAGGGTGCCCTTTTCTGCCTGCCTTTCCCCCGTCGTTGTTCTTTCGCTCC
>ENA-OQKD01000305-OQKD01000305.1-human-gut-metagenome-genome-assembly--contig:-NODE-305-length-13486-cov-2.047758_pt1 | contig 13486 bp, 15 predicted proteins | sample MGYA00242775_ERZ504792 | MGnify/ENA primary metagenome ERZ504792 (study PRJEB26092, sample SAMD00036401) | human gut metagenome | host: Homo sapiens | study: EMG produced TPA metagenomics assembly of...
TGTGCTGAGTACATGCTGTGATGGATGCGCTTCTGGGGGCTGCCGCACTCGGGAGATATCGGGAAACATTTCCCGGATACAGACCCTGCATATAAGGGGAGTTTCCAGTATTCTGCTTCTGGAGCATGTAACGAAGCTTTTGAGAGAACACCATTACGAGATTGGAAATATAGATGCAACGATCATCGCACAGAAACCGAAGATGGCACCTCACATTCCACAGATGAGAGCAAATATGGCAAAAGCAATGGGAATCAATGAGTCTCAGCTGAATATTAAGGCAACTACAGAAGAGAGACTGGGATTTACGGGAAGAGAGGAGGGAATCGCATCTCAGGCAATCTGTCTTCTTAATGAGGTAAAATAGAGTTAATGTTCATTTTGTACCTGACAACCAATGTTTGCCAAATTGCAGAGAATTTAACCTGACTTTTATATAAAAACTCTATGAGATGATAAAACAATAGAGAAAACTGGAGGAATAAAATATGAAACTTTTTAACACACTCACACGTAGAAAAGAAGAATTCGTACCTCTTGAAGAGGGAAAGGTTCGTATGTATGTCTGCGGTCCGACTGTTTACAACCTGATCCATATCGGAAATGCACGTCCGATGATCATTTTTGATACCGTACGCCGCTACATGGAATACAAAGGCTATGAAGTAAACTATGTTTCCAACTTTACAGACGTAGATGACAAAATCATCAAGAAAGCCATCGAGGAAGGCGTAAGTGCACAGGAAATTTCCGAACGTTATATCGCAGAGTGCAAGAAAGATATGGATGGCATGAACGTAAAACCTGCCACAACCAATCCACAGGCTACACAGGAAATCGACGGAATGATCAACATGATCCAGACTCTGGTTGACAAAGGATATGCTTATCCGGCAGCAGATGGTACTGTATATTTCAGAGTTAAGAAATTCAAAGAATACGGAAAACTTTCCCATAAGAATCTGGATGATCTGCAGTCCGGTTTCCGTTCTCTGCAGGTATCCGGTGAAGATCAGAAAGAAGATCCGCTGGATTTCGTACTCTGGAAACCGAAAAAAGAAGGTGAACCGTCATGGCCGTCACCATGGTGCGACGGACGTCCGGGATGGCATATTGAATGCTCTGTTATGGCTAAGAAATATCTCGGCGATGAGATCGATATTCATGCAGGTGGCGAGGATCTGATCTTCCCTCATCATGAGAACGAGATCGCACAGAGCGAATGCTGCAATGATAAGATTTTTGCAAAATACTGGATGCACAATGCATTCTTAAATATTGATAACAGAAAAATGTCCAAGTCTCTCGGAAACTTCCGTACTGTCCGTGAAATCAGCGAGCAGTATGATCTGCAGGTACTTCGTTTCTTTATGTTGAACGCACATTACAGGAGCCCGTTGAATTTCAGCGCGGATCTGATGGAAGCTGCAAAGAATGCTTTAGAGCGTATTACAGATGCTGCCGCAAACTTAAAAGACAGAAAAGCAGCAGCACAGACAGAAGCTGCAACAGACGTAGAGAAAGAACTGCTTGTACAGTCTCAGGAATTTGTAAAGAAATTTGAAGAAGCCATGGATGATGATTTCAACACAGCAGATGCACTGGCAGCAATCTTCGAACTGGTTAAATTTGCAAACACAAACGTATCTGAAGCAAGCTCTGCAGAGTTTACAGGTGCACTTCTTGATACAATGGTGAAATTATGCGATGTACTTGGTCTGAAAGCTGAGAAAAAAGAAGAAATTCTCGACAAAGAAATCGAAGACCTCATCGCAGAACGCCAGGAAGCAAGAAAAGCAAAGAACTTCGCAAGAGCTGATGAGATCAGAGATGAACTTCTTGCTAAGGGAATCATTCTCAAAGATACCCGCGAAGGAGTAAAATGGAAACGAGCTTAAATAGTATGAGTGAGACAAACGAGCTTAATGAAGCGAATAATATTGCTGAGGCAGATATGACAGGACTTGCGGAGCAGTCAGACGAAAATTCAGATAAAAGATTTTCTGAAGAAGTAAAATTAAGCGTTCTGAAAGGTTTGCTTAATCAGACGTTTCATTTGGAAGATAAAGATTTGCGAACCTATTCTCCACTGACGTTAGCATATATCGGCGACGGAGTCTACGAACTGGTAATCCGCACAATCCTTGTAAAAAAAGGCAACTGTCCGGTCAACCAGCTTCACAGAAAAGCCAGCAGTCTGGTTAAGGCCGGCACTCAGTCTTCTATGATGGAAGTAATTGAACCGATGCTTACAGATGAGGAACACAGTGTTTACAGAAGAGGAAGAAATGCCCATTCTCCGACAATGGCAAAACATGCAACAATGGCAGATTACCGCAGGGCAACAGGTTTTGAGGCTCTGATGGGCTATTTATATTTAAAAGATGATTTCAGCAGGATCATAGAACTGGTCCGTGCTGGAATCGGAGAGGATCAGATATGAGTGAACAGATAGAGGGACGTAATGCAGTCCTGGAAGCCTTTCGGTCCGGTAAATGTGTAGATAAGCTGTTTATCCTGGATGGATGTCAGGATGGACCGGTCCGTACTATTGCCAGAGAGGCAAGAAAAAAAGATACTATTATTAACTATGTAGCAAAAGAACGTCTGGATCAGTTAAGCGAGACCGGTGCGCACCAGGGGGTGATCGCACAGGTAGCAGCTTATGAATATGCAAGTGTAGAGGATATCCTTGCGAAAGCAAAAGAAAAAGGGGAAGATCCGTTTATCTTTATCCTGGATAATATTGAAGATCCTCATAACCTGGGGGCTATTATCCGTACTGCAAATCTGGCAGGTGCACACGGCGTGATTATTCCGAAGAGAAGAGCAGTAGGACTGACTTCTACAGTTGCCAAGACTTCGGCAGGTGCATTAAATTATACACCTGTTGCAAAGGTTACCAATCTGGGACATACGATTGATGAACTGAAAGAACAGGGAATGTGGTTTGTATGTGCAGATATGGGAGGAGAGACCATGTACAATCTTAACCTTACAGGCCCGATTGGTGTAGTCATCGGTAATGAGGGCGAAGGCGTAAGCAGACTGATTCGTGAAAAATGTGATTTTGTGGCTTCTATTCCTATGAAGGGTGATATCGATTCTCTTAACGCATCAGTAGCAGCAGGTGTACTTGGTTATGAAATCGTACGCCAGAGAATGCAGAAGAAATAAGTGCAATTTGATATAAGCCGTCTGCGTTGTAACCGGAGTATTGGCTATATTATAGAATAGAGCAGTTTCAGGCAACAGCAAGATTTATAGAAAACGGAAGGTTTGAATTGATGAAACAGTATGACGGAATCAAGGATGAAGAATTAATCTTTCGCTTTAAAAACGGGGAGTCAGAGATCCTAGACTATCTGATGGAGAAATACAAGAATATGGTTCGAAAAAAAGCAAGAACTATGTTCCTGATAGGTGGGGAGAATGATGATCTGATACAGGAAGGTATGATCGGACTGTTTAAAGCAGTCCGCGACTACCAGCCGGATAAGGATGCCTCATTCCAGACTTTTGCAGGTATATGTGTGGACAGGCAGATTTACAATGCCATTCAGAGCTCTAACAGACAGAAACACCAGCCGCTGAACTCCTACATTTCTCTCAGCGAACAGGACGGGGAGAATGAGGAGCACCTTGGTGATGCATGGGTAGAAAAATCCTGAATCGATCATCATTGATCAGGAAAATGCCAGAGCCTGGAGCAGGAAATTACCACTACTTTAAGTCCGATGGAGAATCAGGTTCTTGAATATTATCTGGCAGGAAACGGATATGGAGAGATTGCTCAGATTATGGGAAAAAACGCCCAAATCTATAGATAATGCTCTTCAGCGCATCCGCACCAAGATTAAAGAACAATTAGAAAAACTCTAAAAATAAAAAACTTAAAAAATAGGGATTGACAACATGAACAAGTTCTGGTAACATATCCAAATGTGAGCGGCAAGTCCGACACGATGCTGATGTGGCTCAGAGGTAGAGCACTTCCTTGGTAAGGAAGGGGTCACGGGTTCAATTCCCGTCATCAGCTTTTTTTTGTACCTAAAATTATGTGTGCAGCCAGGAATTGCAGGTACATGAAACAGTATAAATACGATAACAGGAGGGAAAAAGATGGAGAACGAAACAGTTTCCAAGAATTTTATTGAGAATATTATTGATAAAGATTTAGCAGAGGGTGTTTATGACACCGTGCATACACGTTTCCCGCCGGAACCGAATGGATATCTCCATATCGGTCATGCGAAATCTATTCTTTTAAATTATGGTCTTGCGCAGGAGTATAACGGCAAGTTCAATATGCGTTTTGATGATACAAATCCGACTAAAGAGAAGAGCGAGTTTGTAGAATCCATCAAAGCTGATATCAAATGGCTCGGTGCAGATTGGGAAGACAGACTGTTCTTTGCATCCGATTATTTTGAACAGATGTATGAAGCTGCTGTAAAGCTGATTCAGAAAGGAAAAGCATATGTATGTGATCTGACAGCAGATCAGATCCGCGAATATCGCGGAACTCTTACAGAGCCGGGTAAAGAGAGCCCGTACAGAAACAGAACCGTAGAAGAGAATCTGCAGCTTTTTGAAGAGATGAAAGAGGGCAAATATGCAGACGGAGAGAAAGTGCTCCGTGCGAAGATTGACATGGCATCTCCGAACATGAACATGCGTGACCCGGTTATCTATCGTGTTGCTCATATGACACATCACAGAACAGGTGATAAATGGTGCATTTATCCAATGTATGACTTTGCTCATCCAATCGAGGACGCAATCGAGGGAATCACACATTCTATCTGTACTCTGGAATTCGAGGATCACAGACCTCTGTATGACTGGGTTGTAAGAGAACTGGAATATCCACAGCCACCGAAGCAGATTGAATTTGCAAAGCTGTACCTGACAAACGTTGTCACAGGTAAACGTTATATCAAGAAACTGGTGGAAGAAGGAATTGTAGACGGATGGGATGATCCGCGTCTGGTTTCCATAGCAGCACTGCGCCGCCGTGGATTTACACCGGAATCTATTAAGATGTTTGTTGAGCTTTGTGGTGTATCCAAAGCAAACAGTTCTGTTGATTATGCAATGCTTGAGTACTGTATCCGTGAGGATCTGAAGCTGAAACGTCCGCGTCTGATGGCGGTTCTTGATCCGATTAAGCTTGTAATTGACAACTATCCGGAAGGTGAAGTAGAATACCTGGAAGCTCCGAACAATATGGAGAATGAAGAACTGGGAACCCGTAAGATGCCATTTGGCAGAGAGCTCTATATCGAGAGAGAAGATTTCATGGTAGATCCGCCTAAGAAATATAAGAGAATGTTCCCTGGCACAGAGGTTCGTCTGATGAATGCATATTTTGTAACCTGTACGGGATATGAAGCTGATGAAGACGGAACTGTACGTGTTGTACACTGTACTTATGACCCTGCAACAAAGGGTGGAAATGCGCCGGACGGCAGAAAAGTAAAAGGAACTATCCACTGGGTGGAAGCAAGCCAGGCAGGAAAGGCAGAAGTACGTCTCTATGAGAATATCGTAGATGAAGAAAAGGGTGTTTACAACAAAGAAGATGGATCTCTGAACGTAAATCCAAACTCTTTAACAAAAGTTACAGCATATGTAGAGCCTGCACTTATGGAAGCGAAAGGCTATGACAGCTTCCAGTTTGTAAGAACAGGATTTTTCTGTGCAGACATCCATGATTCTAAAGAAGGTGCACCGGTATTTAACCGTATTGTATCTCTGAAGAGTTCATTCAAATTGCCGAAAGCATAATCGAATATAAACAGATAAAATTTCTGCCAGGTAAATGTTTGTAATTTACCTGGCAGTTTCTGATTTGGCGTATAATAATGTAACGAATGATAGAAGAATGATTAATTATTCTTCTGATTCAGAGGCTGCATCAATAGCTTCCTCGAAATGAGATGGTTCGTCGGCGTCCTCAGCTTCCGCCTCAGCATCTTTGATTTCAACTTCGCCAGCTGTATCAGATATATTTTCTGAACTGTCTGGGTCAGCACTGTTTTCAGCTTCATCGGTCTGTTCGCCTGTATGTTCCCATGACTGGAAATCTTCAGCAGCTTCTTTCAGCATTTTCTTCAGGCTTTTCCTCTTTGTCTTCATTCAGATCAAAATCATCAAAATCGTCTTCAAAATCGAAATCTCTTTACAGGGATCCTTTCTTAGCGATAAGTGCAGCTACGGCACCGGCAGCTACTGCTGTAAGAGCACCTACTGCTACAAAACCCCAGTATTTATTAATTTTAGCCATGATAATCGTAAACTCCTTTCAGATATTACTCCTATTTCTGTGAGTACAATACGGTTGCTGGATCTTATATTTACAGCTACCTTTAATCAGCTATAGGTTATCCTTATTTTAATACTTTTTATCAGAAAAGAAAAGTAAAACTTTTGCTGAAAGCAGTTGCATACCAAAAAGATACACGGTATACTATGACAGGAAAGAAGAGGTTATATATGAAGAGAATTATTTTGGCATCTGCCTCACCCAGGCGAAGAGAATTACTGGAACGGGCAGGTGTGAATTTTGAAGTGATACCAGCATCAGGCGAGGAAAACCGTATCTCAGATGATCCAAAAGAAGTTGTTCAGCAGCTTGCCAGGGACAAGGCGGTTTCTGTTATGCATACTATAGAAGACAGCGCAGACGGAACCTTAGTGATCGGATCTGATACAGTTGTTGTGTTTGAAAATATGATTCTTGGTAAGCCTCACGATATAGAAGACGCAGTAAATACATTAAAGAAGCTTCAGGGAAATACTCATCAGGTTTACACCGGCGTTTCGGTATTAGAGAAGAAAAACGGAGTCTGGACAGAACATACTTTTTATGAGAGTACAGATGTGACTTTTTACCCGGTATCGGATGAGGAAATCCGAGCATATGTTGCCACAGGAGAGCCTATGGACAAAGCCGGAAGTTACGGCATCCAGGGGATTTTTGGAATTTATGTAAGGGGAATCTGCGGAGACTATAATAACGTGGTAGGACTTCCTGTTGCGAGACTGTTTTATGAAATGAAGAAATCAGAAATTGACTTGAGAGGATGACAAAAGATGATTAAGGCATGTATATTTGACTTAGACGGAACTTTGGCAGATACATTGGATTCCATGGCATATGTTACCAACATTATTATGGAGAAGTTCGGATTAAAAACGCTCCCGGTAGATAATTTCAGATATTACAGCGGTGAAGGCGCAAACATGCTGATCCGCCGTGCACTTAAGGATGCCGGTGATCCGGAACTGACGCATTATGAAGAAGGACAAAAGCTTTACAGAGAAATGTTCGCAGCGGATCCAATGTACAAAGTAGTTCCTTACGAGGGAATGCCGGAAACACTAAAAGAGCTTAAGAAGCATGGCATGAAACTGGCAGTTTGCTCAAATAAACCGCATCCGGCAGCTGTGAAGGTAATTGCGCAGCTTTTCGGAGGAGATTTTGATCTGGTTGTGGGACAGAGTGATGCTATTCGCAGAAAACCGGCACCGGACGGGCCTCTGATGGTTGCTGAGAAATTCGGTGTAAAACCTGAAGAATGTATGTATGTAGGTGATACAAGCACAGATATGCAGACAGGAAAAGCAGCAGGAATGTTTACGGTCGGTGCACTCTGGGGATTCCGTGACCGTAAGGAACTAAACGAGAACGGTGCAGATCTTGTTGCTGACAAGCCGGTCGATTTAGTGAAAATATGTGAGGAACACGGAAATGATTAAGCTGATTGCAAGTGATCTGGACGGAACCTTGCTTTTAAACAAAGCGCAGTCTCTGCCGGAAGAAATTTTTCCGCTGATCAGACAGCTGAAGGAACTGGGAATTATGTTTGTGGCAGCAAGTGGAAGGCAGTATCCGAATATGACGAAGTTGTTCGCACCTGTTGCATCAGAAATTTCCTATATTTCCGAAAATGGAGCTCTGGCAGTGGATCATGGGGAAGTGTTGTATCAGGATTCCTTTGACAGGAAACTGGCAGAAGAAATTATTTTTGCTATTATGAATAAAAAGATGCGGAGTTTACCTGTTCTGCAAAAGATTATCATTATCTGATGCCGAAAACTCAGAAATTTCATGATCATATGTTATATGTAGTAAAAAATGAGTGCAGAATTGTGAACAGTGTGGATGAGATGACAGATCCGATCATGAAACTGGCAGTATATGAACCGGGAGGCATTACTGATGAGTCTGTAAAATACTGGACCGGACATTTTGGAAAAGACTGTATTGTTGTGACATCCGGAAATGAATGGATCGATTTTGTGCCGTTTGGGACAAACAAGGCAAAAGGAATCAGAGAATATCAGAAGAGATATCATATTTCGCCTGAAGAATGCGTAACATTTGGAGACGAATATAATGATATAGAGATGCTCAAAGCAGTAAAATATGGCTTTGCCATGGCTCATTCCAAGGAGGGGGTACGGGCAGCAGCGTCCTACATAACAGAGCGTGTTGAACCGATTCTTGAGAAGCTGATCCAGGCAAAGGGAAATATTGAGGAGGTAATTTAAAATGTACACAGAAGAATGCATTAATACTTTTTTGGAAAATCAGGAGCAGCTTTTTCCGCAGCCTGTAGCAGAATCTTATGAAGCAGCAGAAGCTTTTCTTGAGGATTGCATGGCGCAAGTAGTAGATTCCATTGAAGAGGTGCGGGAATATCTGGAGGAAGCTGGCGCTGATGTAGACGGGATGTCAGATGAAGAACTGGAAGATGCGAGTGAAGTCTTTGCATTGCCGGATGGTAAATATCTGATCGTAGAAGGATAAGATCTATAAAAAGAAGCTGCACCGGGTTCGGAATGCAAGGCAAAAAAAGTCTGGCACTTGGAACCCGGTGCTTTTTGATTGTTAGTGTTCACTACGTTCTCAGTAACACGCTTCGCGATGCACAGAATTTATGCTAATCGCATAAATTCGAGCCGCGAACAGTAACTTTTGATTTCAAGGGAAAGACAGAGGAGAAAAATTCAGATTACATTTTCATAAGATACGATGCTATAATGACCTTATACAGAGAATGAAAAAGATGCTGGGATCTGTTCTGGAGATAAAGAGCAGCCAGATAAAGCATTGCAAATTCTATCATAAATAAAAAGGAGGATAACAGATGGAGAAAAGGAGATTTCTTGCAGTCGTAATGACTATATTGATGGTTATATCAATGGTTCCATCTATGGTCTTTGCGGCAGCTCCGTCAGGGGAATTGGGTGGTAAGCTCAAGATCAAAGGGCTTGCAGCAGTAGGAGTAACTGTGAGCGCAGATTACTCAAAGGTCACACCAGAGGGAGTGACAGACGAAGAGTTTACTTTTTCCTGGTCAAGACAGACAGGAGAGAAAGAATTAACACAGGTCGGTACTGAAAAAACTTATACGATTACTCAGGATGACCTGGGGTATAAACTGGTGCTTGATATAACACCAGTGGACGGAAACGGACTGACAGGCACACTTACAGCGAAGACTTTAGAAGTGGCAGCCACTGAAGAAGAGGCAAAGGCTGCAGCAGAGCAGAATACAGATGGAACTAAGGATGCGCAGCTGGAAGAAGATACAGATGAAACAGTGGACAGTCAGGATTCCGCAAATGAGAATGTTGATGAGTCACAGAAAACTGAGGAGACACAGGACACAGAGAATATTCAGGAAACTGAAACTCAGGATACAGAAGGCCAGCTGGAGGAAACTCAGACCACGGATGATAATGAGAGTGTTCAGCAGACTGATGGTTCACAGGAAAATGCTTCAGATGAAACATATAATGAAGACAGTTCAAAGGGAACGGATGATTCTCAGATGAAAATCTACACAGAGGATCAGCTCCAGGTGGATGAAAACGGAAACGTACAGACTGATGGATCAGAGGAAAATGAGAAAGCAGCAGACAAAGGAGAGAAAGAAACTTATGAAGCGTCTGCAACTGTAGATAACAGTGAAGAACCAGTTTGTGATTTTGGAACTGTAAAGGGCAATCCTGAAGATGTTGATGCACAGTTTGTACAAATCACAAACACAGGAAGTGAACCATTGAATTTCCAGGAAATCAGTCCGGAACATTTTATGGTTGCTGATATTACAGAACCACTGGAAGCCGGTGAATCTGTAAGCGTATGGGTACAGCCAAGAGAAGGACTGGAAGCCGGTGAAGTATGATGATATGATCACTATCAGACAGATGAGGTGTGGAAGTATCATTTGAAGCGAAGATTACAGTAGAAGAGGATACTACAGCAGATGGTGCGTTTGGAACCGGTGAAAAATACCGGATGAAGAGATAGCAGATGATGCTGATGATAATGCAGATGCATCTCTGGAAGCACAGTCTCTGGATGTAAATACAGGAAATCTGAATTTCAGCGATATTGAAGAAAATTATACACAGGCAAATGAAACATTGTCTGTAACTATAACAAATACAGGCGACAGCACTGTTACTCTGAATGTGCCACAGTCAGACTATTTTGATATATTAAATGAGGATGGAAGTGAAGCAGTATCAGGCTTACAGCTTGCAAAAGATGAATCAGTGATGCTTATGGTACAGCCAAAGACAGGACTGACAAAGGGAAATTACAGTGATACTCTGATATTCAGCAGCGAAGAAGATTCAGAAGTTGCAGCACAGGTAACCGCAGATATTACTGTAAAAGAAGCACAGGAACAGATTACAGAGATTCAGGCAGCTCCGTCAGTTATTAATTATGACAATCTGAAAGAAGGATATGATACTCCTGAGTCAACAACTGTTACACTTACAAATACAGGAAATACAACAGTATCACTGGTGCAGCCATATAGTAAATATTTTAATGTCGGAGAACTCTCTGCATCAGAACTTGAACCGGGAGATACCGCTGAATTTACAGTAACTCCGGCAGCAGGACTTGCGACAGGCAATTATGCAGACAGCATTCAGATCATGCAGACAAGTGCTGATGGACAGGAAGAGGTGCTGACAACTATAAATGCTGCAATTACTGTTTCTGAAGTAGAAAAAGTCTACAAATTAGTTGTTGATCCGAAAGAACTGAATTTCGGAAAAGTAAAGGCCGGATACAGTGAAGCACCGAAAGCACAGAAAATTACTGTGACCAATAAGGGAAACACAAACGTAACTTTATATGCTCCTACAAGCACAAACTTTAAGATCGGTAAGCTTTCCGCATCAGAATTGGCACCTGGTCAGAGCTGTACATTTAAGATTCGTCCAAAAGAAGGGCTGAAGGCTGGTTCTTATACAGAAACTATTGCGATTAAGAATAAGCAGAATGTCACGTGCAAAAGTGAATGGCCAACTTTACTGTTGAAGCAGTTCGGGAAGCAAAAATTGCGGATCCGGCAAATATAAAATTACGGGAATCAGCTCAGATGGATATACTACACAGTCCAAGATTACGTTTACAGCAGTTGGTGCCGGAATGGACAATGAAAGTCCGGGAAAAGGTGATGTACCGCTATGTACCATACAATTGGAAAGTAATTAACACAAACAGCTGGAGTAGTGCACCTTACACTGCAGCATTTGGAATCACAAAGGCTGGAACTTATACATTAACCGCGTTTTTGACCGCCAGATGTATAATGGAAAAGAGTGGAAGAATACAGGTGAGCAGGATACCAAACAGGTAAGCTTTAATATTGCTCAGGCACAGACTATTACAGCAACGCCAACTCCACAGCCAAATGGAGCGTCAGTAAAATCAGCAGTAAAAACAGGAGATAATACACCGATTGCGCCATTCATAATTATTCTGGCAGTTGCAGCCGGATGCATTGCAGGCGTTGTGATTTATAAAAAGAAAAATAAATAAAAAGAATTGTTAGCACTCATTTTGAATGAGTGCTAATTTTTTCTTGACTTTTTGGAAAAATGGTATTACTATATCTCTCAGAGAAGCAACTTAAGGAAGTCAAAAACTATTATGAGGGAGAAATAAAAGAGAGTAGTTTTGGCATCAGACTGCAAAGATAATTAAGAGAGCAGTAAATCGACAGAAAAAGTTGCGATAAATGTGACTGTTCAGTGCCTTGCAGAATAATAGACTATTGAATAGTTAATCAGCAAATACTTATAAAATAAAAAGGAGTGTGGGCAGCATGGCTGTAAAACATGGAAGTTTATCAATCAACAGTGAAAATATTTTTCCAATCATTAAGAAATGGTTATATTCCGATCATGATATTTTTGTAAGAGAGCTGGTTTCCAATGGATGCGATGCTATTACAAAGTTAAAAAAACTGGAAGTAATGGGAGAGTACTCTTTCCCGGAAGGATATAAACCAGAGATTCAGGTAATCGTAAACCCTGATGACAAAACCCTGAAATTCATTGATAATGGTATTGGTATGACTGCTGAAGAAGTAGAGAAATATATTACTCAGATTGCTTTTTCCGGTGCAACTCAGTTTCTTGAGAAATATAAAGACAAAACAACAGATGACCAGATTATCGGTCATTTCGGACTTGGTTTCTATTCTGCATTTATGGTAGCGGACGAAGTACACATTGATACTCTTTCTTCTACAGAGGGTGCACAGCCTGTACACTGGACCTGTGATGGCGGAACAGAATATGATATTCAGGAAGGTAACAAGAATACAGTCGGTACAGAAATTACACTGTTTCTGAACGAGGATTGCCTGGAATTTGCGAACGAATATCGTATGCGTGAGATTCTTGAGAAATACTGTTCCTTTATGCCGGTTCATATCTATCTTTCCAAAGCAAATGCACCGCAGGAATACGAAACAATTGACGAGTCTGAATTAAGAGATGATGACGTTGTTGTTGAGCATATTCATGAAGATGCAAAGACGGAAGAGAAAGAGAATGAAAACGGTGAGAAAGAAGTTGTTGAGGTCTCTCCTGCAAAGGATAAGGTAAAAATCAACAAACGTCCGGTTTCTATCAGTGATATTAATCCTCTCTGGATGAAACATCCGAATGAATGCACAGACGATGAATACAAAGAGTTCTACCGTAAAGTATTTATGGATTACAAGGAGCCATTATTCTGGATCCATCTGAACATGGATTATCCGTTTAACTTAAAAGGTATCCTGTACTTCCCGAAGATCAATACAGAGTATGATTCCATTGAGGGAACTATCAAACTGTATAACAATCAGGTATTCATCGCAGATAACATCAAAGAAGTAATTCCTGAGTTTCTCTTTTGCTTAAAGGTGTGATCGACTGTCCGGATCTGCCTCTGAATGTATCCAGAAGTGCGACTGCAGAATGACGGATTTGTACAGAAAATTTCCGAGTACATTTCCAAGAAGGTAGCAGATAAGCTGACCGGAATAGTGCAAAGACAGATCGTGAATCTTATGAGAAATACTGGGATGACATCAGCCCATTCATTAAATATGGTTGTATCAAAAGATACTAAAGTTTGCAGAGAGATGGGAGATTATGTACTCGTTCTAAGAAA
>ENA-OQKD01000306-OQKD01000306.1-human-gut-metagenome-genome-assembly--contig:-NODE-306-length-13413-cov-2.894250_pt1 | contig 13413 bp, 10 predicted proteins | sample MGYA00242775_ERZ504792 | MGnify/ENA primary metagenome ERZ504792 (study PRJEB26092, sample SAMD00036401) | human gut metagenome | host: Homo sapiens | study: EMG produced TPA metagenomics assembly of...
GAAAATGTCGATGGAACGACTTTGACCGGGGAAGCTTTTTCGACGGTTATTCCTTTTGGAGATAAATTTCTTGCAATTTCGATCGTATTGTTTGCTTTTGCAACAATGGTTGGCTGGGCGTACTTTGGGGAGCGCACGGCGGCATATCTGTTTGGAGAAAAATCGGCGTTTCTTTACAAAATGGTTTATGTACTGATGATTCTGCCAGGGTGTATGATGACGCCGCACCTTGCGTGGGAGGTGGCGGATACGTTCAATGGATTGATGGCATTGCCGAATATGACAGCTTTGATTTTGCTTAGTGGTGAAGTTGTCTATATCACAAAAGGATATATTAAAAATAAGCAGTAAAATTATATAAAAAAAACTAAAAAAAACGCAACACAAAACTATGAAAAGTGGTATAATAAGAAATGATAGTGCTTGAGGATAAAATATGAGAAAGGAAAGGCGAAAATTATGGGAAAGAAAATGATAAAGAGACTGATTGCCGGGATGCTGACAGCAGCCGTTGCGATACCGACTAATTTTATGCCGGTACAGGCGGCAAAACAAACCGCAGAGGACTATGTAATCTATCCAACTCCTCATAAGATGGAATATCAGGAGGGAGATTATATTCTTGGCAAGGAGATGAATGTCATCTATGACACCGGAATTGATGAGCGACAAAGACGGCTGGAGGAGGCTGCGGCGCTCAAAGATATTAAGGTGAAGGAGTCAGATGAGCCGAAGAAAGGTGCGACGAATGTCTATGTCGGTGTGCACGGAGAAGACGGAAAAGCAGAAGACTATATTACAAAAGAGTATGCACCGGGAGATGCATTGTTTGAGAATACAGATTCGATTTTTTGGCGAGTGATGAAAATGTAATCTCTGTACTTGGAAAAGACACAGATTCTGCATTTTACGGACTGACTACGCTGTATCATGTATTTGCACAGCTTGACAGTCTCACAATACGAAACTTTGAGATTGAGGATTATGCAGATGTTGTGAGCCGTGGATTTATCGAAGGATATTATGGAAATCCATGGTCTACAGAAGACCGTGTGAATCTGATGAAATGGGGCGGATATTATAAACTGAATGCATATTTTTATGCACCGAAAGATGATCCGAAGCACCGTACGCAGTGGGATGAACTTTATACAGAGGAAGAGTTAAAGACAAAGATCAGACCATTGGCAGAGGCGGGAAATGAGTCTAAATGCCGTTATGTATATGCGCTGCATCCATTCCCGGCCGGAAATCATCTTCGTTTTGACGAGCATTATGAGGAAGATTTAGCAAAACTGCAGGCAAAATTCAAACAGGTGATCGATCAGGGCGTACGTCAGATTGCCATTCTTGCAGATGACTTCTGGAATCCGGGTGGACAAAACGGATTACGTCTGTTGAACGATATGACAGAGTGGCTCAAAGAAGTGAAAAAAGAATATCCGGATATGAAGATGACAATTCCATATGTTCCATATGACTACATGGGCAACGGAAGCAGTCAGGAACTTCAGATTTTGAAACAGGCACCAGACAACGTACAGATTGTTATGACCGGCGGAAGAGTATGGGGAGAAGTAACAAATAACTTTACTTCTACGTTTACAAATAACGTTGGACGCGGACCGTTTATGTGGATCAACTGGCCTTGTACAGATAACTCAAAGAAACACCTGATCATGGGTGGATATGATACATTCCTTCATCCGGGAGTGGAACCATCTAAGATTCAGGGGATTATGTTGAATCCAATGCAGCAGTCAGAGCCAAGTAAAGTTGCGATTTTCGGAAATGCATCTTATGCATGGAATATCTGGGAGACAAAAGAAGAGGCAGAAGAGATTTGGAATGCATCCTTCTCTTTCGTGGACCACAATTCTGCGATTTCAAATGAAGCAAGCGATGCGCTTCGTGAGATGTCAAAGCATATGATCAATCAGGCAATGGATTCACGTGTTACAGCATTACAGGAATCTGTAGTATTGAAAGAACAGTTAAATGCATTTAAAGAAAAACTGGAGGCGGAGACACTTACAGCAGCTGATGTGGACGCAATGATTGAAGAATTTGAACTGCTCCAGGAAGCTGCCAAAACATATCGAGCCAGCGGAAATGAAGCAATCAAAGAACAGATTGTATACTGGCTGGACTGCTGGGACGACACAACAGAAGCGGCAATTGCATATTTAAACGGTGTAAAGAGTGATCTGGAGGGCGATGTGTCAGCTGTGATCAATTACAACACAGCCGGAAAGACAGCATTTGACCAATCAAAAACACATGACTTTTTATATGTAGATCATCAGGAATATGCAGAGGTTGGTGTACAACACATCGTTCCATTTATCAATACATTGGCGGAATATGTATCTGCAAAGGCGGAGACTGCAATCAACCCGGATAAAGTGATTCAGAAGTTTATCACAAGCAGAAAAGATACACCGGAAGGAGCGAAAGAGAATCTCTTTGACGGTGATGAATCCACAAAAGTGATTTACAAAAATCCGAACTCACTTTCAAAAGACGATTATATCGGTGTGGAATACAACAAAATGATTGATGTGGACAGCATTCGTTTTGTGCTTGGAACAGGAAAAGATCATTTTGAGCATGCAAAACTGCAGTACATGGAAGAAGATGGAACTTGGACAGACTTGACTTTGGAAGGAATGGATAATAACTTTACCGGAGAACAGGGAAAAGTTCAGGATATCAGTGTGGAGGAAGAAAATCTTCCGAAAGATCTGAAGGCGAAAGGAATCAGATTGATTGCGACAGAGGCGAACAAAAATGACTGCTGGCTTGAGATTCGTGAAATTCAGATCAACAATCAAAAAGAAGCTCCAGCAGAGACAGAGCGTTATACCGGAACCGTGACATTGAGTGGAATTTCTGTACAGAGTGGAACGACAACAGACAAGTTGTTTGATGGTGATCTTTCCACAGAAGCATGGCTTGCAAAAGGACCATATGAGAATCCGAACCGCGACACAATCGCAGAAGGTGCTTATATTCAGGTAACTTTGCCGGAGGCAAAACAGATTGGCAGTGTGAGAATGACACAGGGACAATCAGCGGCGAATGATGTGTTTAAGAAAGCAGAAGTACAGTACAGCGTAGACGGACAGAATAACTGGAAAAAAGCAGGAGATCTCACAAACGCAAAAGATCAGACGGTGAACTTTACAACAAGCGAGAAGATCAAAGCAATCCGAATCGTAAACAAAGAGCAGACAGCAGGGTGGGTGCGTGTTGGTGAATTAGATATCCGTGCGTCAAAGAATGCGACAACTCCAATTACATATAAAGTGATGAAAACAGACCGCTGGACGGTAGCTCAGAATACAAAAGAGACAAGTCTGTATGACGGAGATGACGATACATATGTATGGTATGATCCGGATGGAAGTGCGAACTCAACGAATGATGATGTGATGGTAGATGATTTCTTAGGATATGATCTTGGAACAGAGGCGGTATTAGACAAAGCGCACATCGTAGTCGGACACGACGGTGGAGACAAGATTGTAAAATATGCAGTTGAGACATCCGTAGACAACAAGACATGGACTCCGGTAAAAGGATATGAATCTCATACTGGTGCAGCGACAGGAAAAGATGTGCTGGATATTGATTTGAATGGAGTGACAGCGCGTTACATCCGTATCCGCAACTTAGAGCAAAAAGGTTCTTGGGCAAAATTCTCTGAATTCACTGTAGAGCAGAGAATTTCTCAGGCAGGAACAATAGAGAATATTTACACAAATGTAGAAAATCACGGAATGGTTGGACAGGTGGAAGAAGGAGTTTCTTCTTTGCAGCCGGGAACCATCAGCTTGGAAAAAGGTCAATATATTGGTGTTGACTTAAAGAACATCAAAGCAATTCAAAACATTGCGGTGAAAGCAGGGGACAATGCGAATGTGAAAGTGCAGAGCTCTATGAATGGAGTAATCTGGACAGATGTCAATACAAAAGCATTGGAAGATGCAAGATATGTGAGACTTTACAATGCGTCAGATGCGACAGCAAATGTTGCAATCGAAGAATTTGCAGTGACTTACGCATTCATCGGTGAAAAGGCAGTAGAGAGTGATTTCGCGCAGAATAGTTCCGCAGAGGATTTAAGAACAACCGGAAAAGTGAATAACTTATTTGACGGAAATCTTGCCACATCCGGAAAAATCACAGGAACACAGGATGCAGGTAAAAAGATTGTGTTTGATCTCGGACAGACAGTAGATTTCAAATCTTTCAGATACTATATGAAAGAGACGAGCGTGGATTTCTTAAGACATGCAAAATTTGAAGTGGCAGACAGTAAAGATGCCCCAGATAACGAGTGGACAAAGATTTTGGAAGTAGGAAATGCAAATGCGGTAAATCTGCCAAATACAGCGACTGCAAAAGACGCGGAATATCTGACACACGACTCTAAAAATCCGGGTAATATGTATGCGGAAGCAACAGGACTTAGCGCATCCGGACGTTATTTAAGAATCGTGCCATTGACAACATACACAGGAAGATGGGTTGAATTGTATGAGCTGCAGATCAATGGCGGCGCATATATGACGACAGAATCTAACCGTGATGTAGTGTCAGAGGTGACAGAGGAAGCAGGAAAGATTCCGTCTAATATGTTTGATGGAGACTTTACAACAACGTATAAGCCATCAGCAGAAAATGGTTCTTTCACATACCGTGTCAGCGAACCGAACCAGAGAACAATCCGTATAATCCAAAACGGAAAGGTTTCCAACGCAACTGTAAAGGCTGTGCTCTATAAGAATGGTGAGAAACAGGAAGCGGTTACAATTGGAAAATTGAATCAGACAATCAATGAATTTGCAGTGGCAAAAGACAGTCAGATTTTGGAAATCATTGTAACATGGGGAAAGGATATCCCAGAGCTTTCTATTATAAAGACAAATGAAAAAGAAAAAGCAGCAGTCAATAAAGATGCGCTTAATGAGGCGATCAAAAAACCAATCGCAGACAATTGGACTGCAGGCAGCAAACAGGCAGTTAAAGATGCAAAAGCGGTTGCAGAAGAAATTGCAGCAAATGAGTATGTGACACAGGAAGTAGTAGATATGGCAGAGAAAGCACTTCTTTCCGCACATAAAAATGCCGTTGTCAAAGGTGATGTGACTGCATTAGAGAATGCGCTGAAAAATCAGAAAGCAGGAAAGAAAATGTGGGAACAGAAGAACAGCCTGTTTATGTAGAGATTTATTCAGCAAGAACCTATGCAGCCTATGAGACGGTGATTGCTCAAATTGAAGAGGTATTAAAAGACAAAGAAAATATCTCTGAGAAAGAGGTAGCAGATTTGCTTGCAAAACTCGAAGAGGCAGAAAACGCACTACAGTACTCACTTGTCCAGAGAGAACTTGCAGAATTGGAACTCCAGAATGCGCCGGTATATGACGAGGCGAACTACACAAAGGAATCTTACAAGTCATACACAACTGCAAAGACAGCATTGGATGCAATTGTGAAAGCCGATAAAGCAGAACGCAAGAATCCAAAAGAAATTTATGAGGCACGCAATGTATTTGAACAGGCAAAACAGGGGCTTGTAAACACAGAGGCGCTGAATGCAAAACTTGCAGAGATTGCGAAGAAAGATGAAACACTCTACACAGAAGACAGCTGGGCAGCACTTCAGGATGTTGTGAAGACAGCGCAAGGATATCTGAACAATGGAACGAAAGATCAGGTGGCAGATATCATTAAAGCGTTAGATAAAGCGGTGGAGAGTTTAGTGCTCGCAGAAGGCAGTGAGAGCGATGTCCAAAAAGTGATTGATGAGCTCAGGGAACTGAACAAAGATGATTATACAAGTGCAAGCTATGACATTCTTTCTCAGGCGATTGCAAAAGCTGAAAAAGATATGTCCAAAGGAGATGCAGAGCTTGACAAAGCCAATATCGCGGCGATGCGTGAAGCACAAAAAGCTCTTGTAAGTATTGTGGATCTGAAAGCTGCAATTGCAGAGTCAGAAAAATACAACGCAGAGAATTATACAGCAGACAGTTATAAAGTATTGCAGGATGCTGTTGCGGCAGCGGAAGCACTGAAAGCAGACGGGACAAAAGAATCTGTTGCGAAAGGAGCAGAAGCGATTCGTGCAGCAATAAAAGGTTTGGAAAAACTTGCTTCAGGAATGGATGAGTATCGAGATTCTATCATCCTGAAGACACCGGCAGAGGACTATACAGATGCGAGCTATGCAGCGTATAAAGCAGCATACGACACATTGATGGAGCTGGATGCTAAGACAACAACAGAGGAAGAGTTCCAAGACGCAAAATCAGCATTTGAAAATGCAGAGGCAAAACTGGTTGTGCAGCTTGCAGATTACACGAAAGTGAATGAAGCGAAAGCAAAGATTCCGGCAGACTTAAGTGTCTATACAGACGACAGTGTGAAAGCGTTGAAAGATGTACTTGCAGGCATAGATGAGAATCTGCCAAGATCAAAACAAAAAGAGATAGATGCCTATGCAGATGCAATTGAAGCAGCGATCGGTAACCTTGTTCTGAAACAACAAAACGGTGGCGGAACAGCAGGGACACCGGACAACGGAACATCCGGTACTCCAAATGGTGGTTCTTCGAACGGAACGGCAGCAACAGGAGACAGTGTAAATGTTTCTGTTATGGCAGCGCTTTTACTTTCGCTTTTGGCAATTGTTGTCCTTATGAGACGGAAAATGTTCTTGAATCTTTCGGGAAAAGATGATACATTATAGAAAGACAAAGTTCAGAAGAAAAGAGAGAGAACATGACACGTTATATTTGGAGTGGGTATAAAAATTTCAAATTGACAGATAGTAGGAAAAGCAGGTGAATACCTGCTTTTCTTTTTCTCTTTAACAAATTAAATGGATAAAAGGACAAGGGGGATTCAGATGAAAGCAGAGTGGAAAAATGAGTTGAAGAACGTTTTTGACTGGAAAAACTATTTGGGTAATATTTGGAAATACGGCGTATTGTTTTGGAATTGTTGCGTTTGTACTGCCGATGGGACTGATTACCGGAGGGACGACCGGACTTGGTTTGATCGCAAACCATTTTGCGGGAATTCCGGTGGAGGTCTTTGCGGCAGTGTTTAATGTTGTGATGTTTTTACTGGCAATATGGCTGCTCGGTATTTCGTTTGCACTGACAACGCTGATCAGTACGTTCTATTTTCCGTTTATACTGGGAGTGCTTCAAAGAGTAGATGCGCTTCAGGGGCTGACGACAGATCCGCTGCTCAGTACGATATTTGCGGGGCTTTTGATTGGAGTAGGAATCGGAGTTGTCATCAAAGCGGGAGCTTCCACGGGTGGTGTCGATATTCCGCCATTGATCTTAAATAAGAAATTGGGGATTCCGGTCTCTGTGGGACTGTATGCGTTTGACTTTATGATCTTGATCGGGCAGATGGTATTTCGTGATCGAGAGAAGATTTTATATGGAATTCTTCTTGTGATGATTTACACAACGGTTATGGATAAAGTGCTTGTAAATGGAAAGAGCCAGATGCAGGTGAAGATTATCAGCGATCATTATGAAGAGATCAATACAGCGATTCAGCAAAAGCTTGACCGTGGCTCTACATTCCTCAAAACAGAATCCGGATATTTGCGGAAAGAATCTATGGCACTATTGACGGTAGTGTCCAACCGTGAGATGCCAAAATTCAATCAACTTGTGTTGGAAATTGACCCGAAAGCCTTCATGATCATCAATCAGGTAAATGAAGTGATGGGCAGGGGATTTACACTTCATAAACATAATATTTAAAAAATTGAAAAAATTTGAAAAAAAGTGTTGACTTTTTAGCTGACCTTTGATAATATATCACTTGTGTTAAGGAACAGCTAAAAAGGATACAGAAGCCCAGATAGCTCAGTCGGTAGAGCAGAGGACTGAAAATCCTCGTGTCGCTGGTTCGATTCCGGCTCTGGGCATACTTTTAAAAGTTGCTTAAGCTTAATAATATAATACGTAACATGCGGGTGTAGTTCAATGGTAGAACACTAGCCTTCCAAGCTAGATACGTGGGTTCGATTCCCATCACCCGCTTTTTTGCTATCCATTTATATGGAAAATGAGACGAATTGCAGTGAGTTTTGTGAAGTCAAAGGAACTCGAAGGAGTGCATATGAAAATTTTTTTGCCTGAGAAAGTAAATTTTATTATCAACAAATTGAAGGAGAACGGCTACGAGGCGTATGCGGTTGGTGGCTGCGTGAGAGATTCTGTTTTGGGACGAGTGCCTGATGACTGGGATATTACGACGTCGGCGACTCCGAATGAGACAAAAGCACTGTTTAGGAGAACATTTGATACAGGGATTGAGCACGGGACAATTACGGTGCTGGTCGACAAAGAGGCGTTCGAGGTGACAACATACCGTGTGGATGGGGAATATGAGGACAGCAGACATCCGAGGGAGGTTGTGTTTACACGAAGTCTGAAAGAAGACCTTTTAAGAAGAGACTTTACGATCAATGCGATGGCATATAATGAAGAAGAAGGTCTGGTGGATATTTTCGGCGGAATCGAAGATCTGCAGCGAAAGATGATCCGTTGTGTGGGCAATGCGAGGGAGCGTTTTGGGGAAGATGCGCTTCGGATTTTGCGCGCAGTGCGATTTGCGGCACAGCTTGGATTTCGGATTGAAGACGAGACGATGGAAGGGATTCGAAAGCTTGCGCCGACACTTGCAAATATCAGTGCAGAGCGGATTCAGGTGGAACTGGTCAAGATGCTCGTATCGCCGAATCCGGGTTTGCTGGCGCTTTCATATGAACTTGGAATTACAAAAGTGGTTCTTCCGGAATTTGATGAGATGATGCGGACAGGTCAGGAGACGCCGCATCATATGTATTCAGTAGGAATGCACACGTTGAAGGCGGTCGAACAGGTCAGAGCTGATAAGGTCTTGAGACTTACGATGCTGCTCCATGATGTTGCAAAACCTCAGATGAAGACGGTGGATGCAGACGGTGTTGCACATTTTAAGATGCATGATGTAAAAGGAGCGGAAGTTGCAAAAAGAATTTTGAAGAGACTGAAGTTTGATAATGATACACTTGGAAAAGTGACAAAACTTGTGCAGTATCATGATTATCGCATGCCAGCACAGCCGAAGAACGTCAGAAGAGCCATGAATAAGATCGGTGAAGAATTGTTTCCGTATTATTTGGAGATCAGAAAAGCGGATACAATGGCGCAGAGTGAATATATGCGGGAGGAGAAGCTTTCAAATATTGCCGGAATCGAGCGGTGCTACAAAGAGATTCTGAAGAAAAAAGAGTGTGTTTCTCTGAAGATGTTAGCAGTTTCGGGGAGCGATCTGATCGCGGACGGTATGCAGCCTGGAAAACAGATTGGCGCCGTCTTGCAGGCGTTGTTGGAGCTTGTGATTGAGCAGCCGGAATACAATACAAAGGAGATTTTATTGGAGCAAAGCAGGAAACTGCGCAAGGAAACTCTTTTGTAGAAATACACATACTTACAAGATGTCCGTCATACATTTAGAGAGAATAGGAAATAATGAATGTAGGGGGCAGCGATGAAAGAGAACGAAGTAAGTGTGTTGGATCAATATGATATAGATATAAAAAGCACCCGCAGAATCAGGGGTGCTATTTTATGTGCTACAAATCAGGGGCTCTTTGTACTCAGGGAGCTTATGATTTCAGAAAAGAGAATTCCAATGCTGCACAAATTATATGTGCACATGATGGAAAATGGATGTGACAGGGTAGATGCGGTCATAGAAAATAAAGAGCATGAATTATTCAGCACATCAGAAGATGGGATTAAGTATGTGGTCAAACGTTGGTATGACGGAAAAGAATGCGATATCCGAAAAGAACAGGAAATTGTGGGGGCGACAAAAAATCTTGCAAAACTGCATAAAGTCTTGCGAGGACCCATTGATTTTGGAGAGGAATCAGAGACCTTTGTTATGGAAGGCGAGGATTTGCGAAAGGAGTACTGCCGGCATAACCGTGAGATGAAAAAGGTACGGGCGTTTATCCGCGGGAAAGTAGGAAAAGGTGAGTTTGAGCTGATGTTTTTGAAATATTTTGATGCGATGTATGACTGGGCGCAGAGTGCGAGCGCCCGATTGGAACAATCGGAATATGAGTTGTTGATGCAGCAAAGCAGAGAGAAAACAACGATTACGCATGGTGAATACAATTATCACAATGTTCTGATGATGCAGGATGGAATTGCAACAACAAATTTCGAGCATTTTCACCAAGATGTTCAGTTGGCGGATCTGTACTATTTCCTTAGGAAGACGATGGAAAAGAATCATTGGAATGTGATGCTTGGTGACAAGATGCTTGAGGCTTACAGTGAAATTTTGCCGCTTGGGGAGCGGGAGATGGAATATCTTGCAATCAGCCTGTCTTATCCAGAAAAGTTTTGGAAGGCGGCAAACTCTTATTATCGGTCCAGCAAAGCGTGGATTCCGATGAAGAGTGTTGAGAAATTGGAGGTTGCAATTCATCAGACGGAAGAAAAGAAACATTTTTTAGAGGCGATATTTTCTTTTCATTTGTAAAATGCTGGTGTATAATAGTAGGGAAAATGCAAAGGAGGAACAAATGGTATGAATTATCAGGAACAGTATCAAGAATGGCTCACAAATCCATATTTTGATGAAGAGACAAAACAGGAATTAAAAGCAATTGCAGATAATGAAAATGAGATAAAAGAAAGATTTTATAAAGACTTAGAATTTGGAACAGCGGGGCTGCGCGGTGTGATCGGTGCAGGAACAAACCGTTTGAATATCTATACAGTGAGAAAAGCAACACAGGGACTTGCGAATTATATTTTGCAAAAAGGACTTCAGGAAAAAGGTGTGACAATCGCATATGACTCAAGAAGGATGTCGCCGGAGTTTGCGGATGAGGCGGCTTTGTGTCTGAATGCAAATGGAATCAAAGCGTATGTATTTGAATCACTCCGTCCTACACCGGAACTTTCCTATGCCGTAAGAAAGTTGAATTGTGTTGCGGGAATCAATATCACGGCAAGTCACAACCCGCCGGAATATAACGGATATAAAGTGTATTGGGAAGACGGAGCTCAGATCACTCCTCCTCATGATAAAGGAATCATGGATGAAGTGAAAAAAGTGACTGATTTCAATACCGTGAAGACGATGACGCTGGAGGCGGCTAAGGCGGCAGGACTTTATGTGGTGATCGGCAGTGAGATTGACGATGCTTATATGGAAGAATTGAAAAAGCAGGTAATCCATTGGGATGCGATCAAAGAGATGGGGAAAGAATTAAAGATTGTTTACAGTCCTCTTCATGGAACAGGAAATATTCCGGCAAGACGTATTTTGAAAGAGCTTGGATTTGAAAATGTATATGTTGTAAAAGAGCAGGAATTACCGGATGGAGAATTTCCGACAGTCTCTTACCCGAACCCGGAGGCTGAGGAAGCATTTGAGCTGGGATTAAAACTGGCAAAAGAAGTAGATGCGGATCTTGTTCTGGCGACAGACCCGGATGCAGACCGTCTCGGTGTATATGTGAAAGACAGTAAATCCGGAGAATATAAAGTGCTGACAGGGAATATGTCAGGATGTCTGCTTGCAGACTATGAGATTGGACAAAGAAAAGCGACCGTAGGATTGCCGGAAGACGGTTATCTGATCAAGACAATCGTGACATCAAATATGGCAGATGCGATTGCAAAAGGTTATGGTACAGGATTGATCGAAGTTCTGACAGGATTTAAGTTTATCGGACAGCAGATTCTCGGTTTTGAGCAGAGTAAAAAAGGCACATATTTATTCGGATTTGAGGAGAGTTATGGTTGTCTGATCGGAACTCATGCAAGAGATAAAGATGCAATTGTTGCGACGATGGCACTGTGTGAGGCGGCCGCATACTATAAGACAAAAGGTATGACACTTTGGGATGCCATGGTTGATATGTATGAGAGATTTGGATATTATAAGGATGATATTCAGGCGATTACATTAAAAGGAATTGAAGGGTTGGCAAAGATTCAGGAAATCCTTGAGACGCTGCGCAAAGAGCCGCCGGTAAAAATCGGTGCTTACGAAGTGCTGAAAGCAAGAGATTATCAGGCTGATACAATCAAGGATCTCGCTACAGGCGAGGTGACAGGAACGGGACTTCCGAACTCTAATGTCTTATATTACGACCTGACAGATGACGCATGGCTGTGTGTACGTCCATCCGGAACAGAGCCGAAAGTAAAATTCTATTATGGTGTAAAAGGTACTTCTTTAGAGGATGCGGATGCCAAATCAGAAGCGCTGGGAAAAGAAGTTCTTGCGATGATTGATAAAATGCTGTAAAAGGGTGTCAAAAGTGCCCAAAAACCCCGAAAAAACAAGGAAAAGTGGGCAAATACACTTGACAAAAGACGGGTGAAACGGTATAACAGTATTTAAAGGCATATTCATACAGAAAAAGCGTGTGAGACATGCGAAAAAACCGATAGAATTTATTGATGAATACATTCTATGTTTGAAATAAGAGGAGGAACATAATCCATGAACAAAACAGAATTTATCTCAGCAATCGCTGAGAAAGCAGAGTTATCAAAGAAAGATGCAGAAAAAGCTTTAAAAAGCTTTCACAGACGTAGTGGAAGAAGAACTGAAGAAAGGTGAAAAGATCCAGTTAGTTGGATTTGGAACATTCGAAGTAAGTGAAAGAGCAGCAAGAGAAGGAAGAAATCCTCAGACTGGTGAGACAATGAAGATTGAAGCTTGCAAAGCTCCAAAATTCAAAGCTGGAAAAGCATTAAAAGACGCTGTAAATGCATAATAAATGTTCATGATAAAAAGAATGTGCTTGGCACATTCTTTTTTTCTATAAACAGTTTAGTCATGTGCAAAGTTATAAAAAAAGAAAAATAAAGGTGGAGGAGAAAAGATGAGACTGGATAAATTTTTAAAAGTATCAAGATTGATTAAAAGAAGAACAGTGGCAAATGAGGCGTGTGATGCGGGGAGAGTGCTTGTGAATGGAAATGTTGCCAAAGCATCCGTGAAAGTAAAGCCGGGAGATGTTATTGAGATTCAATTCGGAACGAAGAATGTAAAAGTAGAAGTGCTGGATATTCAGGACACAACAAAAAAACGAAGAAGCAAAAGATTTGTTTAAATATTTATAAAACAGTCATAATACAGCAAGACCTTTCATATAATTAGGATATATCAAAATTGATATTACTTCCGGTAAAAAATCCGGCGGCAGTTTGAAATAAGGAGAAAGGTTGTGGAATCTTGGAAGAAAAACAGGTACAAAAACCGACATAAGCTGGTAGTGAACAATAGAAAGACAAGTATGGTTACAGGTGTGCTTGATGTACTGTCGTTTGATTTGAATGAGATATTGCT
>ENA-OQKD01000307-OQKD01000307.1-human-gut-metagenome-genome-assembly--contig:-NODE-307-length-13289-cov-3.078484_pt1 | contig 13289 bp, 13 predicted proteins | sample MGYA00242775_ERZ504792 | MGnify/ENA primary metagenome ERZ504792 (study PRJEB26092, sample SAMD00036401) | human gut metagenome | host: Homo sapiens | study: EMG produced TPA metagenomics assembly of...
CTCACTGTCTCCCTTGTGTCAGGTTTTTTTACAATCCTTAAGAATAATCTTGACAATTTAAAATATGAGCTATATAATCATATCAAATCCACTACATTATTAATATAAAATCACTAGTTTTTAGAGATTATATATTACATGATATAGTCTGTAAAATCTGGTGAGTTTTTTTCGTCAGATGGACTTTTAACTTTTTATTTTTATGGAGGTAACATCATGAACAAGGGGACTGTAAAATGGTTCAACGCAGAAAAAGGATACGGCTTCATCACAGGTGAGGATGGCGCTGATGTATTTGTACACTTTTCTGCAATCAACGGCGAAGGATTCAAATCTCTTGATGAGGGACAGGCCGTAACTTATGATCTGACAGAAGGCGCTCGCGGAATGCAGGCAGCTAATGTTACAAAATTATAATAAGTTATTATCTGTTCATATCGGATAGCATTCGTATTGATCACAAAAATCCCCGGCATATACCGGGGATTTTTTTATTTGCTTATTCTGTTGTTTCTGCTGAAAGTCCGGCTACATAGCTGTCCAGAGCAGATGTGTCCATAGTAGTCTGTGTTACAACAGAATCCTGTTTCTGTTCTATTTTGTCATAAACAGAATATCCGATCCATGCAACAAGAGCCACACAGACAACTACGCCCACAATTCTTTCCAGCCAGTCATAAAACTTTTCTTTTTTCTGTTCTTTGCTGTGGCCGTTTTTTCTTTCTTTATACTGATCCACTTTTTTCTGGCTCATAACTGAATCTCCTTTACTGTAAATAGACTGCTGTTTATTTCTGCAGCAGGCTGAATATACAGATAATTATAGCACGTCATTTTCATTCATGCAATGCTTTTAAACAGCGACAATAACACCGCCGTTATTTGCATACATACTGCTTACGCCTGCAGTATCCAGAACAATGATCTTTTTGGTTGTAAGCTTTTCCTGAAGCGCTTCCTTTAAGAGCATTGCCCGATCTTTGCAATTACAGTGAGAAATTGCCAGAACTTTTGATTCACTGTTTTCTGTCTTTTCCACAACGTGCTGAACCATTTTTATAAGAGCCTTATTTATTCCTCTTGCCTGATCAAGCTGACAGATAGTTCCCTCATCTGTAGATCCCATAACCGGTTTAATCTTAAGAGCGCTTGCAACAAGAGATTTCACTCTGCTGAGACGTCCGTTCTTGCGAAGTGTTTCCAGATCGTCCAGAACAAAAAATGTATTCTGTTCCGCTATATATTTTTCAACTCTTTCCACAGTTTCCCGAAAAGAACAGCCTGCTTCCTCACATTCCTGAATCTTTATTCCGATCAGCGTTTCTCCCACAGAGGCTGACCGGGAATTAAATACATAAACATTTCTTCCGGGATTCTCCTCCAGAAACAGATCTTTTCCAAGAACTGCACTGTTATATGAGCCGCTCAGCTCTGAAGATAAAGTCACTGCATAAATATGATCTGCCTCACATTCATAAGCCTTCATATAGCGTTCCGGAGACGGACACGCAGATTTCGGGCACTCCGGACAGGCAGACACTTTTTTCAAAAACTCAGCCTGATCAAAAGTATCATCATCTATCACAGTCTCTCCGCCTACATTAAGTGTCAGCGGAACAGATTCAAAACGTTCATCGTCTTTCCATTCATCAAGGAATTCTCCGCAACTGTCTATAATAATTTTATAACTCAACTATATCGTCCTCTTTTCCATTATATGTAGTATCGAATACCACGTTTATCTTACCATATCACCTTTCATTTGAAAAGACTTTTTCTAAAAACTCTGTTCTTTTTTTCATTTCTGTTTTATAATAAAAAAAACTCAAGGGAGCCTGAATATGCTTGCACTGAAAATCAACGATGTCAAAGGATTTATGAACCGGCTTCTGATCGGGGAGACCTTTGATCAATTTCCCATGGCAGAAGCTTCTGTCACAACTTTCAATACTTTTTCCATAGATGGGCTAATAAATAAAGAATTTTTCGATACCGACACACAGGATATCCTGACCCAAAACAAGACCATTTATTCTGCATGGAGGGAATAAAACCTTTTTGCTTTTCAATCATACGCGGAAAACGAACTCCGCTGCAGTTCAAAATTGTATTTCAGCTTTCACCTGAACAGTTTTTCTCTATTTTTGAAGAAAAAGAGTCTGACCTTTTTTCTGCTGTCAGCAGCTTCTCTTTAATTATACAGTATAAAAATAATACGCTCTTGTGTACTACAGGAATCTCTCAAATATACTTTTCCATGGACAAACGTGCTGAACAGTTCTGGGACGTTTCCGTTCACAACTTTTTCCGCGGTCTCGGTATTGACTGTGAATCCCTGTAAAACAGTTTTCTTTTATCTTTTTATCAACTATCTGTCATCTGAACTGAGATAAAATGCCAGCATGTCTACAAACTCGCTGTTTGTAGGCTTGTAACTCAGAGGATATCCGGCAATCCTGTCCATTTGATCTTTATTCGCACACCAGCAGACATTGACTACAGTCCGGATATCATGTTCAATATTGTTCGGGGTAGATTTATATTTTCTCGCCAACGGAGGATACACATCCTTGGTAATTCTCAGGGGATATCCGGCTGTCTCCATGGACAGTTTTACAGCATCTGCCACAAAATAATATCCTTTGTACTTCGATGTTACTCCCATCTGTCTGATTAAATGGTATACTTTCCTCATTTCTTTCTCCTCTGAAATTTATTTCTAATTTTCTTTTTCTCCCATATACTATACGACAATTTATCAATATTTTTCTATTTACTAAATAACTCGTGGAATATCGAAAGAAAAAGTAATTTTCATAATTTTTTCGAGATTCTTCGACAAAACCTTGCTCGGACATACTTTTCTAGCATAAGAATCACGATGTAATTTGTCAATATTAATTTTTGGCGTTTTATATCAAAATAATACAAAAATTTATATTTTTCACTCTATCAGAACATTTTGTACTTATTTTTTTATGTCTGTCTCTTTATTTTCTTTAAAAAAGAATAGTTTCTTGTCTTTTAGAAAACATACAAAAATCCCGGTTACCTTTTCAGGCACCGGGACTTTGCTCACATTCATTTTGGTTTATTTTGTCAGCAGCATCAAAATATCATTGCTTCTCTGAACAAATTTTGTCATTTCATCTGGTGAAAGCTGCTTATGACTGATCATTGCCAGATCATAAAGCTGTTCACAGATAACTGCTGCATGTTCAGACTCCTGATTCTCTGCAAGGAACTTCACCAGAGGATGGTTAATGTTTAAGACAAGTGTTTCCTGTCCGCCAAACATTCCCGGATCCATTCCATACATATTATACATTTTCATCATATCCTGCATACGACGGCTTTCCTCAGAAAGCATCATCATTGCGGATACTGCTTCATTCTTCAGACTTTCTACTTTCACTTCAAGCTTTTCTTTATTCAAATTTTTACGGAAAAGCTCTGTCAGCGTTTTTGCTGTATCGTCATCAGCAGCGTCTCCGCCCTTCAGCTCTTCTGTCAGATCTGCATCAATTCTCTTAAACTGAAGTGTCTGATCTCTCTGCTCAAGATGAGAAATAAAGGCAGTATCAATATTATGAGAAAGAATCACCGCATTCTTTCCAGCTTCCTTAAACATATTAATATACTGGCTCTGCTGTACCGGATCTGTCACATAAAATACTGTTGTCTTTTCCGGTTCTTTCTCATCTTTATTTTCTTCTGCATTTTCCTGAGTCTCTTCCTCAGTGTGTTCTGCCTCTTCCTTCTTGTTTGCCTCTATACAGTCTTTAAGGGTAAGGTATTTGTTGTCCAGATCCTTAAACAGAATATAGTCATGAAGCTTGTCTGCAAACTTTGAGTCTTTAATACATCCAAATTTAATAAACGGACTGATGTCATCCCAGTATTTTTCGTATGCCTCGCGGTCTGTCTTACACATTCCGGTCAGCTTGTCCGCTACTTTTTTCGCAATATATTCAGAAATCTTCTGAACAAATCCATCGTTCTGAAGTGCGCTTCTTGATACGTTCAGCGGAAGATCCGGACAGTCGATCACGCCTTTCAGAAGCAGCAGGAATTCCGGAATCACTTCTTTGATATTATCTGCAATAAATACCTGATTGTTGTAAAGTTTAATGGTTCCCTCAATGGAATCATACTCTGTATTGATCTTCGGGAAATACAGGATTCCTTTCAGGTTAAATGGATAGTCCATGTTCAGATGGATCCAGAACAGCGGCTCTTTATAATCCATAAATACTTTACGGTAAAATTCTTTATATTCTTCGTCTGTACATTCGTTTGGATGTTTCATCCAGAGCGGCTGAGGATCACTTAAAGAAACAGGACGTTTGTTGATCTTTACGCGGTCTCTTGCAGGAGAAATTTCTACGATTTCCTTTTCTCCCTTGTCATTTTCTTTTTCCTCTGTTTTTGCCTCTTCGTGAATATGCTCCACAACAACATCGTCATCTCTTAAATCAGCTTCATCAATCGTCTCATATTCCTGCTCTGCATTTTCTTTTGCAAGATAAATATTTACAGGCATAAAGGAGCAGTATTTTTCAAGAACCTCACGCATACGGTATTCATTACAGAATTCCAGGCTCTCTTCATTCAGAAACAGCGTGATCTCTGTACCTACGGTATCTTTATTTCCGTCCTGAATGTCATATTCTGTTCCGCCGTCACAGGTCCAGTGAACCGGAACAGAGCCTTCTTTATAGGAAAGCGTATCAATATGCACTTCATCTGCTACCATAAATGCAGAATAAAAGCCCAGGCCAAAATGCCCGATCATCTGATCATCTGTTGTTTTATCTTTATATTTCTCCAGAAATTCTGTAGCGCCGGAAAAAGCGATCTGAGTGATGTATTCCTCCACCTCGTCTGCAGTCATACCAATACCGTTATCGGTGAATTTCAGAGTCTTTTTTTCAGAATCAACGGTTACCTGGATTGCAGGCTTATAATTTTCCGGGAAACTATATTCTCCCATTACCTCCAGCTTTTTCAGTTTGGTAATTGCATCGCATCCGTTTGATACAAGCTCGCGCACAAAAATATCATGATCTGAATAAAGCCACTTTTTTATAATAGGAAAAATGTTGTCACTGTTAATTGATAAGTTACCATGCTTTACAGCCATGTATTCCACACTCCTTTGTTTTTTTCATTTCTGTGATATATAGTAATACCCTTTCTCATAAAAGTCAAGAAAAAACTAGCACTCGCATTAAATGAGTGCTAGTAATTTTGTTTTGTAACTTTTTATTTCTTTTTACGGTAAATAATCACGCCTGCAATGGCTGCCGCAGCTACTACAAGAATCACCACAAAAACAGCGATCGGTGAATCATCTCCTGTTTTTACTGCATTTTTGCGGTTTGCTGCAGGAGTAAGGTTCTGTCCCGGAGCAGTAACCTTTGCCTTGGAAATGGTAAACGGTACTGACTTTGTATCATAGGTTTCAGAACTCTTCCATGTTTTTCCGTCATAGGTCTGAAGCTGGAAAGTAACCTTCAGTGTGTAATCTCCGCTCTGAGCCAGGCCAAAGGTAGCTGTATACGGCGCTGCATCCCAGTTATTTGTATTGATCACAGTCCAGTTCAAAGGAAGATATCTGGTATCGCCTTTTCTCGGAGATGCATTGTCCATTCCTGCACCTACCGCAGTAAAGGAAATTCTGGATTGTGTAGTGTACACTCCATTGTTCTCGATTCCTGTGATCTTATTCTGATCTGCAGATACAGTTTTTGAAGTATACGCTTTTACACTGACCTTAACACTTGTTTTAAGCTCCAGGTTCTTATCATTGTCAACACCTTCCGGAAGCTTCACAGTTCCCTGAACACGGAAGCTCTGCGCATCTGTACCGGACGGATCATAGCTGCAGTTCTTCACATCCCAGGATACTGCCGCATTCATATTTCCTGATGTTGTTTCAATTACAACCACTGACGGAAGTTTTAAGGATTTTGCATCCTTTTTCGTTCCGTTTGCCAGTCCGGTAATATCTGCCGGAGTCTGGATCTTTGTAAGGGATGCGCTTCCCTTGATTACCTGGAAAACTGCCTTAAAGCCTGTTTTTGCGCTTTCTGAAGCCACTTCTACGGTTTCCTGGTAAGTATTTACATCAAGACCTGTCTTCGGCCTTACGGTAAAGCTTACAGAGTCTCCCGGCTGCAGAGTCAGCGCTGAAGCTTCCACTTTACTTACTTCAAAATTCTTTCCTGCAGGCTGTACCAGTGTCTCAGCAACATTTCCATTATTGGTCACAGTAACCTGCTGGGCCTCAATCTGTCCGTATCCTTTTTTTGCTGACGCAAAATCCAGTTCGGAAGGAGCTGCGCTCAGGCTGTGATTTACAGCCTCAACCGTCAGACTGGCAGTAATTTCAATTTTCTTTCCGGAGGTTTCATCTGCAACCATAAAGCTTTCCTGATAGCTTCCTGCCGCCAGTCCTGTTCTGGGACGAAGAATCAGAGTTGTACTCTCTCCTGCTCCGATCTTCTGATCAGCAAGAACTGCATCGAAGAACTGAAAATCTCCATTTTCACTTGCCGGCTGAGAGAGAGCGGCTTCCTCTGTGCCATGATTGGTCAGAGTCACGGATTTTTCTGCAGGAGCTTCCCCATATCCCTCAATCACAGCACCAAAATCCACCATATCGGTATCTGGCGCAACATCACTGCCGCCCTGCGGCTTCTCTGAAGGAATATTCAGTTTCACCTGTACCGAAACTGTATTTTCACTGTTGTTGATATCGGTAAAAGATAACACGTCCTGATAATCTTTATCTGTTTCCAGATCCTCGGCCGGAATCACAGCAAACTCAACGCTTCCTCCTGCCGGCACAACTGCTGTACCCGGATCTGCGATCACTTTTCCTGTCTCTGTGAATGCCTCAACTGTGATATCCTCAGAAGAATCATTCGTGATCATCAGCTTCTGAGCATCCTGTGTGCTGAATTCCATTAACTCCAGATCAGCAGACAGTGCAGATCCTTCTGGAATCTCCGGCTGCTCTGAAGCTTCCAGGACCATTCTTGCAGTAAAAGAAGCTTCCGCTCCTTCTTCCGTCTGATATGCAATAGTATCTTCATATGTTCCCGCCGCAGTTCCCTGTCTTGGTGATACCCAAAGAGTTACCTCCGCTCCCGGCTCAAGGGGATCATGAATGTCCTGCACTGCAAAATGTTCCGGGGTATTTTCCAGAAAATGCAGTGTCTCTGTTCCTGTATTCCTTACGGTTACATTCTTTGTTGTTCCGTCTGCTGTTTCTCCCACCGGAAGTATTCCAAAATCCAGAACACCTGCTCCGTCTTCTGTGATCACTTCCACACTGAAGACCTGTTCCTCTGTACCGGCAGGATTTTCCTGCTCATTCTCTTCCGGAATGCTTTCTTCTCCGTCTTCCTGTGCCGGCGGAATACCGTCCACGGACTCGCTTCCCGCCTCACCGTTCTCCTCTTCTGACGGATCAAACGGCGTCAGGATCTCATCCTCATTTAAAGTCTCTTCCGCTTCATCATATGTTTCTTCCGGTACGGCTGTATCTTCCTGCGCCGGCGGGATGCCGTCTACAGATTCGCTTCCTGCCTCTTCCTGGATTTCCTCCTGTGGCTCTTCCTGCACTGGCTGTTCAGCGTCTTCCTGGGAGGGTTCTTCCGGCAGGACTTCTGTTTCCTGACTGTTATTCTCCTCTGTCTGTGCCGGCTCCTGGGAAACTGCTGTTATCTCTGCTGTTTCTGCTTTAAGGCTTCCGGTATAGCCTTTATCTTCCAGCCCGGTAATTGTCAGAAGAATCTTTGACCCTACATCGTCCTGGGTCACAGAATATGTTTTTTCCCTGCTGAGTTCTGTAATGTTCCTGTTATCTGTATCAGATGCCGCCTTTCTGGACCATACATAGCTGACGCTGTCCTCTGATATTCCTTCCGGCTTCACTCCGTTCAGATCAGCACTGAGAGTTGTTCCAGGAGTTGCATTTCCGTTGATCTTAACCTGCCCTTCCAAAGTAGATACCGCTGCCGCAAACACGGCCGAGGGAAGAAGGGACAGCACCATAAAAACAGACATGACGATCGCTGCAATTCTTTTTGCTCTCATAAGTCATCCTCCTTTTCTGCTTTCTGCTATTTTTCTATTATGCCCATTTTTACCGGAGTCATGGACTTTTACAGGAATTATCCTGCTGTAAGCAAAGACACAGTTCAGTATCTCCTATTTCCTGTATGGTTATTATAGCATATATAAAAACAATCATGTAATCTCTGTTTTACCTGATCCGGTAAATAAAAACCGGAGAAGCTGCAGTCTGTTTGTGCTTTTTCTCCGGTTCTTTTATTTCTTCTTAAATGAAAGGCTTTCTTTATTTTAAAAATCCGCTTATGATCTGCTCTTCTGCTTCAGCTTCCGTAAGCCCCAGCGTCATCAGCTTGATAAGCTGTTCCCCGGCGATTTTTCCGATGGCAGCTTCATGGATCAGAGCCGCATCCACATGATTTGCAGTAAGCTGAGGAACAGCGCTGATCTTTGCATTTTCCATAATAATGGCATCACATTCCGTGTGTCCGCTGCATCTGGTATTTCCGCTGATGTGGGACTGGAACAGCTGCCAGGATTCATCTCTTGCCACAGAGCGGGACACAATATTGGCAGAAGAGTCCTCTCCGTCAAGCTGCACGTCAAACCAGCTTTCTGCTTTCTGTTTTCCATGAGTCATCAGACGCTCCATGACCACCAGCTTTGCGCCTGCCTTCAGATGGGCTCTGTTTTCCCTCTTTGTCGAATCCACGCCTCTGATCTGGACTGTTTCCATTTCCATAAAGCTGTCCTCATCCAGGCTGATCTCTGTTACAGGGTTCATAATACGCTCCCCGCTTCCATCGCCGCTTCCATAATGCTTTTCCACATATTTTACATGAGCGTTTTTACCGATAAAAAATCTGTGGATTCCGTCATGGCGGCTGGCGGCATCCCCTCCGTTATGGATTCCGCAGCCGGCAATGATCGTAACGTCTGAATTTTCCCCAATATAAAAATCATTGTAAACCACTTCCTCAAGACCGGACTGGCTCATGATCACCGGGATATGAACACTTTCCTTTTTTGTTCCCGGCTTAATATGGATTTCAATGCCGCTTTTATCCGGTTTATTGATGATTTCTATGTTTCCTGTACTTTTTCTGTCAATACTCTGTCCGTTGGAACGGATATTATAAGCTCCTGCAGGGATCTCATGAAGACCGGCCACCTGCATCAGCAGTTCTCTCTGTATTGCGTCCATTATTTCTCACTCTCCCCTTTATTTACGATTTGCAGCCTTATCACAGGATGGCGCTGCATTTGCCGTTCCCAGAAGCTCCGGCAGAATTTCTTCCTTTGTTCCTTTTTTTACCAGTTTTCCGTCTGCGATCAGAATAATCTGATCTGCAATATTCAGAATGCGTTCCTGATGCGAAATGATCAGAATGGAGCCATGAAGCTGTTCATGCATTTCCTCAAAAACCTGAATCAGATTCTGAAAGCTCCAGAGATCAATTCCAGCCTCCGGTTCGTCAAAAACAGATACTCTTGTTTTTCGCGCCAGGATCGTTGCGATCTCAATCCTTTTGATCTCACCTCCGGAAAGGCTTCCGTTCACTTCTCTGCGGATATAATCTTTTGCGCATAAGCCTACCTTGGAAAGATATTCACAGGCTCCGGCTACAGAAATTTCTTTTCCTGCTGCCAGACGGAGAAGATCAAATACTGTCACCCCTTTAAATCGCACCGGCTGCTGAAAGGCATAGCTGATTCCCAGTTTTGCTCTGTCTGTAATGCTCATATCCGTAATATCCTGTCCGTCAAAAAGGATCTGGCCGGACGTAGGCTTTTCAATCCCGGCAATAATTTTTGCCAGAGTAGACTTTCCGCCACCGTTTGGTCCGGTGATCACCACAAACTGGTTATCCTCCAGAGTCAGGCTTACATCTTTTAAAATTCCGATTTCTTTTGTGTTTCTTGTTTTTCATCAGGCACCTGGAAACTGATGTTTTTTAATTCCAACATATCATCTGTTCCTCCATACAGGCAGAAAATCCGCCCTTATTTTTTCACTGTTATATATCATAGCACATTTTTTCTTACATGGATGATTTTATTTAAGAAAACAGGAGAGCCCTGACAGATTTTGCGCAGTACTCTCCTGATTCTTATTTCTGTATTCTTATCCCTCTACGATCAGATAGCCTCCTGAAGGCAGTGCAAATACCTCGCTTGCCTCCTTCAGCTCTTCATCTGTCATTCCCTCAATGTCAGCTCCTGCTTCATCCAGATAGCGGCGGACTTCTTTTAAGGTTTTTACCTCAACAGCCATACAGTCCTCCAGAAATTCTTCTGCCTCCTCATAGCTTTCTGCCACCGGCTCGTCATACAGTCTGCTCTGCTCTTTCAGAAATGTTTCAACGCTTTCTTTTTTGTACATCTTCAGATTACCTCCTCAATTTTTCCATTTGCCCGGATCAGACGTTCCAGGATTGGTTCTACCCTTTCTGCCGTATAGGATGCCGCCTCTATTACTCCCGGTTTGGCATGCTTCATGGCAAAGCTCCAGGGAACTGCTTTCAGCATCTCAATGTCATTGTATTCATCCCCGAATACCACACATTCCTCCGGTCTGATCCCAAGCTGATTCTGATATTCTTTTAAGCCCTTTGCCTTATTGGTTCCAAAAGGAATAAAGTCCACCCATTCTGTCCCTGAGGTTACAACCGTACATTTATCAGAAAAACGTTCCTGCCAGTACCGGATCGAATCCTCCTGAAGTCCTCTTTCATATACAGCAAGCTTCATGCAGGGTTCTTTCACTTCATCAAGACTCTCTATCACTTTACTTGTTGTTTTTACCACCTTTGTCATCAGGTCCAGATAATGCTGTGTTTTCGGACGTATATAATAGAAGTCTCTGGTTGCGCAGGAAAACTCTGCGCCGTCCTTTTCTTCTATTGCTTCCAGAATTTCTCTCACCAGCTCCGGTTCAAAATTGTCCTGATAAAAAACCTTTTCATTTCTTACTGCCAGAGCCCCGTTTTCGCAGATAAAAGCCATCTCGTCTGCCACCGGATCAAACAGCCTTCTCATGTTGGGATACTGTCTTCCGCTTGCCGCCACAAAAAGTATTCCAAGCTTTTTCAGTTCTCTGATCAATGGGAAAATCTCTTCCGGAAGCTGCTGTGCCCCGTTTAAAAGAAGAGTTCCGTCAAGATCACTTGCCACTAATTTAATCATTGTTGTATTCCTCGTAAATTTTTAATAGTTCCTTCGGATTTTCTATTATAACCCCTGCTCCGTTTTCCTGAAGCTCCTGCCTGTCCCGGAAGCCCCAGAGAACGCCCACCGTGTGCATTCCCGCCGCGTTTCCTGTTTGCATATCCGTTTTGGTATCTCCGATATAAAGACATTCCTCTGGTTTTACTCCAAGTACTTCCGCCGCCTTTAAGGGTCCGTCAGGAGCAGGTTTTCTGCGGATTTCTTCACTCTGCCCGATCACAAAATCAAAGGTACTGCCAAACAGCTCCCCAACAACCTTCACCGCAGCGTCATGGGGCTTATTAGAGCAGACTGCAAGGGCAGTTCCCTGTTTTTTCAGCCGGTCAAGAAGCTCCGGAATCCCCTGATAGATCCTGACTTTATACAGAGGGTCTGCATTAAACCTTTCTCTGTACTTTCTGCATACTTCCTCATAATACATAAGCTGCGGATCGCCGGCATCCTTCAGGCAGCGGCGAACCAGCATATTGGCTCCCTCGCCGCAATAATATCTGAAATGATCCACCGGCTGCCTCTCCAGTCCGATTTCATCCATCAGCTCATTTGCCACTGCTGCCATGGATTCCAGGGTATCAGCCAGAGTTCCGTCAAGGTCAAAGATACATGCTTTTATCATTCCTGCCACCTCAGTTCTATTCCTGATTTTTTTGCTTCATAAAACAGTCGTCCCACAGGCAGGCCGACTACATTTGAATACTCCCCTGAAATACTTTTCACATAAATACCGAATAGTCCCTGGATTCCGTAGCTTCCCGCCTTGTCCATAGGTTCTTTGGTTTTTACATAGTCCCGGATTTCCTTTTCAGATACCGGATAAAAGGTCACGTCTGTCTTTTCTGCAAAAGAAGTTTTCTGCCATTTACCACGAGTATTTTCCAGAATGGTAACTCCTGTATAAACCTGATGAGTATTTCCCTGGAGCATTTTCAGTGTCTGTACTGCGTCCTCTTCATCTTTGGGCTTACCCAGTATTTTTCCTTCAAAAACCACCACGGTATCTGCGCCCAGGATCACGGTTCCGTTTTCCGCCTCCGGAAAGACCGCCGAAAAAGCTTTCTGAGAGGACAGCTCTTTTACCGCCTCTTCCGGATCTGTTCCTGTAATATGTTCTTCTCCGTTTCCGGGACAGACTTTAAAGCTCACTCCTGCTGCAGCCAGAAGCTCCCTGCGTCTTGGAGATGCAGAAGCCAGAATTATTTTTCTCATAATCTGTTCATTCCTTTTTATTCTTCTTTTCTGTATTACAGTATAACCTTTTGCAAAAATTGTCGCAACCGGAAAAATCAACAAATAAACCTGCACTTCCACCAGACTTTTCTTTTCTTTGCAAACCGGGTAAAGTTCCAGAAATTCCTTTTTCATTTTCCTTCATAAATTTGTTCGCAAAATAAAAACATCGTAGGATTAAAAAATCAGTGACTAAATGACTGGGAGAAAAGAAAGACGGGATATTTTTGTATAAAAAAACAACCAGAACTTTTATTCTGATTGTCTTTATGCAAGCTGATGACGGGAATTGAACCCGTGACCCCTTCCTTACCAAGGAAGTGCTCTACCTCTGAGCCACATCAGCATTCTGAAATTGTAAGAGCGTTGTACCGCTCACAGTTGATTATATTAACAGAAGAGGAATGGATTGTCAATATTTTTATTGATAAATTTTTAAAAAAACTTTGGAGAACCTGTTTTTAAAGTTTTTCCGAAGGTTTTCTCATAAAAACTTTTAAATTCCCGAATTTTATGATATGATAAATAATCAAGAACATTTCAGGAGGGAACGAGATGGAGAACGAAACCATTTCCAAAATTTATCGAAAATATTATTGATAAAGATTTAGCCGAAGGCGTATATGATACCGTACACACACGATTTCCACCGGAGCCTAACGGCTATCTTCATATCGGCCATGCCAAATCTATTCTTTAAATTACGGACTTGCCCAGGAATCAACGGCAAGTTCAACATGCGTTTTAGACGA
>ENA-OQKD01000308-OQKD01000308.1-human-gut-metagenome-genome-assembly--contig:-NODE-308-length-13281-cov-3.806295_pt1 | contig 13281 bp, 17 predicted proteins | sample MGYA00242775_ERZ504792 | MGnify/ENA primary metagenome ERZ504792 (study PRJEB26092, sample SAMD00036401) | human gut metagenome | host: Homo sapiens | study: EMG produced TPA metagenomics assembly of...
TTTTTCGATACTCCTGCAATCCAAATCATCTGTCATCTGGCAGCATCATACTCTACAGTCAGCTCACCAATTCGTCACTTCATTTTCTGATAACGTGGATTTTGAATCAAACTCTTATATAAATCTGCTCCTGTACCATGTTTCGGTATATTCTTTCGCTCCATCACATCCCCTCTGATAGATCGATAGATTGATTCTCATTATGTTCAATATCACTATACTCAGTATTATTAGATTGTTTATAACTTTCTACGACAACAACTCCGTCAAATCCTGTTCCGTCAATCTTATACGGAACTTTTACGATATTTTCACCGCTCCATGAAGCCTTCTCTTCCTTCGCGCTTTCAAAATCATAATTAATCAGCTTTTGTACAAGCGTTCCGTCGCACATCGTCACCCATTTATATGACGGCATTTCGCCGAACGACTGCGTATAATTTGAACCTTCCTCATTCAGGCTCATCTTCACTTCTTCCGTAAAAGGAACTTTACGCGCAATATCTGTTTCCCTGAACATATTGCTTAAAGCAGATGTTCCGTCCTTTGATACTGCTATAACGCAGTAATAAGTTTCATACTCTGTATCTTTCGGTATCGCTTCGTTTCCCTCTCCGTACTTTTCAATAACGTATGGCTCCCGGCGATCCGCTTCCGACACATTATAAGTAATAAACTTTGCCGTTGATTCGGGAATCCATTCTGTTCCTTCTGTTTCACCTTCGACCCAGCCGTCTCCGGATAATCCCATCTTTTCTGAGGACGTCATGCTCATCACATAATAACGCTCTGCTCCCGGCACTTTTTTCCATCTGAAAACCGGAAATCCTTCCTCATTAATCCCAAGAGTAACTCTCGGTGCATTCTTAACTTCTGAATCGACGGTAAACACTGTCACTATCGGTTTCTCCAGTTTTTCTCCGGTTTCAAGATCCACATATTGAACCATATAATACTGTGGAAGATTACCCCAGTCATTCAACTCTCCTTTATCAAACAAAGACGAATCTGCCGCTTGATATCCCGGCGCATCCTCGTCAAGACCTTCGCTCATGATCCCGCCTACACTCCATCTCGGAGGTGTAACTGATAATTCCTTTGTTTTTTCATCCCACTCAAAATGTGATCCGATCTGATAGGTGAGTTCCGGATCTTTATACACATTTACGATCTGTGTATATTCCGTAAATCCGGCATTCATTATATCAAACCCCATTTTCAGCTTAAGCCTTTCGTCACGGGCCACGCCGCGGATCGGATCGGCATATTCATACTTTTCATTATATTTTTTTCTGATAGAATCCGCCAGTTTTGCAGTCTCCATCGTTGTCTTCCCGACGTTTTTCTGCTGCGGACCTCCGCATGCGCTTAGCAAGACTGCCGTTACTGCCAAAACACTGATACATGTTTTCAAATATTTCTTTTTCATAAGCATTTCCTCTTTGATGAACAACAAACAGTTTTTTTATGCGTTTCTGCTTATAATACCTTTGCCACATCCAAAAGGTTACGTCTTTTATAAAGTTTTTTTCAAATATTCTGTCAGATTTTCTTTATCCCCTTTTTACTTCTGTCACATACCAGATTTTCCCGTCTTTTTCAAACACTGCATGAAGAATTCCGTCTTCCGTTTTTCCTATATATACTTTTTCTCCGTGAACCCTTCCCGGCTTCAGCTTCCACAGCTCTTTCGGGATATTCTCGTCATCCTTCTCCGTATACTTTTCAACTTGAATATCTTCCCACTCTCTCGTCTCTGATATGTCCTTTTTTCCGAGATTTAATCCAATCTCCATCTCTGATGAAGCAAATGTCACATCTTGTATCACAATCTTGTCTTTAAAACGCCGCTCCCCATATACCAAGGCAGACAAAACAAAAGCATGCCGCTATTGCCGTATATTTCCACAATCCGATAATTTTTGCGGCGGCGCTCCTCTCTTTCAGCTGCTTTTACCGTCCGGTTCACTAATTCTTCCGGGACATGAATGCTGTCATTTACTTTCTTATATTCGTCCCACACAGTCAAACTCTCCTTTCAAAGCTTCCTTAAGCATCCCCCTGCTGCGATACAGGCGGGTTTTTTACAGCCGACTCCGAAAGTTCCAACATCTCAGCAATCTCAGAAACAGAATATGTTCATAGTAAACAAATGTACTGTACTCCTGTAATCTGCCGGCAGGCGAAGAACTGCCTCATATATGAGATTCTCCGGCAGATCCATCTCATAACTGTCCGTGCTCTGAACATCCCTGTCTATAGAAACTGTCTTTTTCCGAAACGCACTATCAAACTGTTTCTTGCAGCAATTAACAGTTACTCTCAAAAGCCATGCCTTCAAATGCTCTCTCCCCTGAATTCTTTCTTTATACTTTACTAATCGGAGGAACACTTCCTGAAACACATCTTCTGCTTCACTTTTATTTTTCATTTGTACCAGAGCAAGCCGATAAACCATATTTCCATGAATACGGATGGCTTCTTCTACATTAATTTCTTCATGACTGCCCTCTGTTTGACCTCTCATATATAATACCTTTTCCCGTACTTAAACGTCACATAGATTTTATGTTTATTTTTTGATTATATCTTACTTTTTTTCTTCATACAAGAACAAAGTAACAAACCCGGACTTTGGCTCGTTGCACAATATAAAAAAGAATCCTGCTCGCAAGATTCTCCGCCTGCGGCGGGTCGCTTTAGCGACGTACTTCTTTTCCGCCGCAGTGCGCTCCTACACGGAGCGTTTTTTATGCTATGGAACATTACGGAGTAATTTCCTATAGCATAAAAAATCCGAACACTGACTAATGCCAATGTTCGGATCTTTATTTAAAGTGGAGAATACGAGAGTCGAACTCGTGACCTCCTGCTTGCAAGGCAGGCGCTCTCCCAACTGAGCTAATCCCCCATAGCGTTCTTAGAACTTTTATAAGATATCATATTCTAAGAAACTTGTCAAGTTTTTTATGAAATTTTCGACAAATTCATGCCAAAACATGCAGCTTCCATTTCCCACTTTTCGTATTCGTTGTAAAAAATATATAAATACACCTTCCAGACAGGGGAGAAATCAAAACTTATCCCCCATTTTATAGATTTAACTATGATCAATTTATACGAAGATAAAACTCTTCTATCAGACGAGCAATATTTTCTTCTGTATCTTCAAGATCATCTGCAATTTCGGAAATTGTTTTTCCTTTTTCGAGCTTTTTTTGAATGAGAGAACAGGTTTTTTGAAGATTTCCTTCTTCTCGACCTTCTTTACGACCTTTATTAAGTCCAGCCTGTTCTCCACTTTGATATTTTTCGCATTAAATAATCAGCAAGAATTCCTTTTTCAACGCACTCTTTAATTGCCTTTTTATACGGTTCTTCCACGCCGGAGATCTGATAGTTCTGCACGATTTCCATAAACTGGCTATACTCTTTCAGCACTTGACATTTCTCTAAAATCTCATGATGTTCTTCCGGTCGGATATTAATAACCTTTACTTTTAATTCCAAACTTGGTTCATTATCTTTTACAATATAAGCATCTGACAAGCACAGTTTCTTTTCTTTTAGCCCACTTTTTCTTTCCTACCATAGGCTCTCCTTTCATGTGCATGAATGAGTCCTATCGTACAAGTAAGAAAACACTCTTAAGTTTTTTCTCTCAAAGCTTTTTCTCCTAAAGCTTTCTCTTATAACTTTCGGTGAAACTTTTTTCTTCTGTTAAGAATCAGTATACGAAAAAAAGAGACGTTCTACAAGACTATCCATGCAAATCTGTTTCGTTGTGTTCTGGGTAATTTTGAGGGAATTCCTCTGACCGACGAAGCTGTCGGCATCTTTCACAAAAAGAATTTCTGTGAGTGGATTTATCATAACATATCTCTTCTTCAGAGACAATGATATATTTTATTTATACATTCCCCTAGTCTCTTTTACTGACAAAAAGAAAACTACCAGAAGAAAACTATTTATGCTCATAAGAATCATCAATTTCCCCATCTCTATTTCTCCGCTTATAATCGGGAATATGTATAATACATTTTCTTCTGTTAAAATATCGAATTGACAGAAAGACCAATATCCTAGCGAAGCTAGATAACCTATAATGACATTATTTCCTAATTGTGAAAAAAGAAGTCCTAAAATCCCCAGAAAAACAGCATACAGAATTGTCACGGTTACATATTTTAAAAATGGAAAACTGCAGTTTTGAAGCCGCATAATACTTGCGAATATAGTAATCATAACTGTAATCATCCAGAAACTGCATATCAGCCGAATGCTTACGCTCTTTCTATATGACCATACTTTCGTATAAACAATCTCTTTTACGGAAACTTCCAATTCTTGCCTTATTATAGGAATGAAAAGAAATACCCCTATCAGAGCTAACGATTGTCCGAATACATCTGCGGAATGAATGTTGTCTAAATTAGAAATTCCTCTTATAACCGGGATAATGAATGTATAGACAGCCGCCAGTAATAAACTATTTTTGAATGTGAGCGGTAAATCGATCCTTAAAAAATCCAAAATGCTTTTGCAAAAAGAAATCATAATTTAACTTTCCACCTCTTTTCTTGTTATATACTACAACAGATAATGCTATCAATATCAAAGACAAGATCACAAACAGTCCTCTATTCAAACAGATCAAATTAAAATCTTGCTTTATAAGTTCAGAGCCTCGTAATAAATTATGCCGTATCATCAGCGTAAATATTTTTGTATCTCCCGATAACGCTGTCAAAGAGGTGTCAATAAACCACCATACAAACTGTACCAAAATAGCTATCGGCATAGATGTTAAAATTGTCAAGAACATTCCTGAAGAAGTAACAATCATTGCTGTCGGTAATAACCACCAAACAATATATTTCAGAAAAGCAAACACATCTATTGCAATACCGGTTTCAGCAGAAAATTCAATCAATGGAATTAACGACTCAAAACTCAAAATAATTATCGGCAATAACACTGCCGCAAGCATTGCTAAGAAACGAATCGTAATAAGCTTTGTTGTTCCGATCTGTTTACAGTCAATCAGCTCATTCATACGGTTTCGTCTATCCTTCAGCCAAAAGATAACTACTAAGAACACAGGATATAAACCTAAATCTCTTGTCATATAATCGCAAAACAATCTTGCAAAAGCAGCAGAAACTTTATCATCATAAATCGTTTTCTCATATTCATTCATTGCTTCTTCATAAGTCATTTCTGCCAGACCATAATATTGCAATAAATTTTCCATAGAATAATTAGAACCCGCTCCGATGATACTTTCCGCTTTTTTCATAAGCTCTTGAAATTCCTCATAAGAAACTTGTGATGCAAATTGTTTTGTATAATCAGTATTAGTAGTTACTTGTTCTTCATTTCCCGTTTCAAATGTAAAAGTTCCGTTTTCACTTTGTGTTTCGTTACTTTCAAAATGAATAATATTTCCATTCACGGCAGGAAAGTAATCATCCGGAAGATGATTGATCTGCTGTTCATTTAACCCGGTTATTTTTTTGATTATATCTAAAATTTCTTTTTGTTCATTTTCATTTAAGACTACTTCCTTATAATAGCTGAAAGGGTATGATGCATAGGAATTTGCAAGATATTCCATAATCAGCATGTCCATACTGCCGCACATAATTTTTTCCGGTATTTCTTTATTTTTCATTCCATAGCTTTCTTCTTTCTCCGGTTTTTTCAAGATTGAACCGCCTGTCAGTTCAGAAGAAACAGACAGATCACTTCCTTGCGAAGCAGATATTTCTTTCGTTGTTACACCATAAAAATTTTCATGCCAGCTAAAAAGCAGCAATCCAATAAACAATACATATATAAAGCTAAAACAAATTTTTTTCAATTCTTTAATAAACAGCATCTATTCCACCTCCTGCTTGAAACTTGATAAGAGATACATATAACTGTCCTCTATCGTAGGCTGACATGAAACCCATTCTTTTTTTTGCGCAGCGTTTGATAAAAAGCGACAAGATACATTTATTCCATTTTGATGAATACTGATAACACGGTATTTCTGTTTAAATTGATTTAATTCATTTTGCAAAATCGTGGTAGTATAGACTTTTCCGTTTCCAGGCTGTAACAACTTTTCTATTTGTCCTTCAAAAACAACAGTTCCAGAAGATAAAACAGCTGCTTTAGAACAAGTGGCTTCTATATCACTTGCTATATGCGTAGATAATAAAATAATTCTTTCCACTGCCAATTCAGAAAGAAGATTGTAGAAGCGTAATCTTTCTTCAGGATCAAGTCCTGCCGTCGGCTCATCAATAATCAAAATTTTCGGATCATTTAATAATGCCTGTGCAATACCGAAACGTCGTTTCATACCGCCGGATAAATTTTTAAATCTTTTATTCTTCTCTTGTTCCAAATTCACTTGTTTTAAAAGCTCGTTGATACGCCTCTTACGAATATTGTTTGGAAGTTCAGCCAAAATCCCAAGATAATCTAAAGCAGAATAAACCGTCATGTTTGGATATATCGAAAATTCCTGTGGAAGATAACCGATTATTTTTCTGATTTCTTTTTCCTTTTTATATCAATCCCATTGATTTCTACCATTCCCGTTGTCGGCTCTGACAATGTAGCCAATATACGCATAAGCGTTGTCTTACCGGCTCCGTTTTCGCCTAACATTCCATACATTCCGATCGGTATATGTAAAGAAATATCTTTCAACACATTTTGTTTCCCGTAGTTTTTATTCAAATGTTCAATACTAATTTCCATAAAAAAACCTCCTTACGTTTTTTGTAAGGAGATTATTTCATATAAAAGTCAAATTTCAGAAAAGTTTCCGCCTATTTTTTAATCTTGATTGTAATAATTGCTCCACGATCTGGGAGATTGTCTAAAAATATATCCCCTCCGAATTTTTCGCTAAGTATTTTACAGATAGATAATCCTATGCCAAAATTTCCACCGTTTGAAGCGGAACTGAAGAAGAAAGAAGCTGCGGATTTTAATTCTTCAGATGTAAAACCTACTCCATCATCTTGCATTGAAAAATACAAATAATCCTCTTTTTCTTTGATTGAAAATATAATTTCTTCATGTGAAAAGCGGAGTGCATTGTCAAAAATATTCTCTAAAACTTTTGATAACATCGCTTTATCTGTCGATATAAAATCAGAGTTTGAAAAATCCCGTATAACAAGTTTTTTATTCTCTCGTGCCGCTAAAATAGAAAATTCTCTTGTTATGTCGGCAATCAACTCTTTCAAATTATAATTATCTTTTTTGATCTCAATATCTTCCATTTTTTGTATATCTTTCACACACTCTACATATCGTTTTAATCTATCGACAGCTTCTGTCATATTTTTAATCGTTGTCTGTAAGGTTTCATTTGTAAGAGTTTCTCTTTCGATTGATTTTTCCAAATAATCAAGATAGCCATTGAGCACCGTGATCGGCGTTCTTAAATCGTGTGAAACAGAAGCCGTCAGCGCTTTTCTCTCTTGAAGCATATTCCACATTTTACTATTGCTTTTGTAAATCTCATTTTTCATATGTTCAAATGTATCACATAACTGCCCCAGCTCATCATCAGATGTGTATTGTATCTGAAAATCTAAATCCTGCTGTGAAATGTGGTACATACCATTTTTCAGATTTTCAAGCGGTATCTTCAATTTCCATTTGTAATATAATTTTGCCACCATAAAAGAAGCGATTATAATATAGGCAATGGGTAAGGACACCATAAGAATCGTAATGCACCAATAATATAATTGATTTTCTTTTGAAAGTTCTCCATGTGCATATTTCTGCGGTACGGCAGTAACCCCGTTATTATTTTCGGTGTCATTACTATCTGCGTCTCTAATTACATAGTCTGTGATGATAATAGGTCTTGTATCAAGTAGTTTTTTTCTGGATAGATGAACATGTCAATATTGTAATTACTGAAAGAGCGCTGACCAGACTAAGACAAAATACCGCCAGCAATACTAATGATCGTTTTAGCGACATCTTTTGAAATACTTCTCTTATTTTTCCCATTTATATCCGACTCCCCAAACTGTAGTAATATAACCTTTATCCGTAAACTCATTAAATTTCAGACGTATTTTTCGTATATGCTCTTTGATAACAACGCTGTCTCCATTGCCGTCAATGCCCCAAATATTTTCATAAATTTTTTCTCTGTCAAAAACCTGACCTGCATTAGAAGACAAGAGTTGTATAATTTCAAATTCTTTATTTGACAATTCAATTTTATGCCCTTTGATATAAAGACTTCTATCAGAATAATCAATAATAAGATCTTCTGAAAATTTACTTTTTGTCTTGTTATGACTTCTTTGTTCGCGTCGTAAATGCGCCGAAATTCTTGCCAGCAATTCATTTACAGAAAATGGCTTCGTAATATAATCATCTCCGCCTGCCATTAACCCGTTGATCTTATCCTGCTCAGATACTCTGGCAGTGAGAAAAATAATCGGACAAGAGATAAAATCACGAATAGAGACACATAAATCCAAACCGTTCATGCCATCCATATTGATGTCTAATAAAACTATGTCCGGCGAGTAAGATAATTTATCCAAAGCCTCTGCCGCATTGCCGGCAGTATAAACAGAATACCCTTCAAATTCAAGCTGTAATTTCAACATATCTAAAATAGACTGTTCGTCATCTACGATTAGGATCTTATATTTTTCTTCCACAAACTTTCACTCCTTATCAATGAGATTAAAAATCTTATAACAGAAAAAAGTCAATTTTTCGCCAATTTTTAATTTCCCTATTAAAATTAATTTTATCACAAAATAAAAAAAGTTACTGTACATCAAAATACAGTAACTTTCAGTTACAAAATAACATTTTGTTTATTTTTCCAACAGCCCTCTTCTATACAGATTTAAAATTTTAACAGGCGGATCAAAAGCGGATTTGTTTCATATAAGAAACGCAGAATACTACTCTTTTCAACCATTTCAAAGCATGCGCTTCCCGCCTCTGTCGTATAGGCAAGCGTCATGATGAGAAATCCGATCCACACAATGACAAGCGCAAGCAAAAGACCGAGCGCTCCTCCGGCAATATGATTTGCCAGTCCAAGCACCGGAAGTTCCCCAATAATATTCACAGCAAACATCAGCGCCTTCACAAGAATGATCGCCAGCAAAAATGTCACAAGAAACGACAACAGATTCAATACAAGATGCGATGCATATGCCGCCACATATCTTGGAAAACTTTTCACTCCCAGCTCTCCGTAAATCGTGCTGTTGTTATTTTCTATAAGCTGATCTTTCAAAAACCGGGGAAGAGGGGCTTCCTCAATCAAGTTGATCTGCACATCTTTCGGAATATCTCCGATCACACTTAAAATATCATCCGCCGTAATGCCGAGCACATCCCAGTCCATCTCGTTTAACTTGGAGATGTCTTCCGCCGTAAGATTTTCCAATGGCGTTCCTGTCAGATCGATCGACTGAAGCTGCTCAGATGTTATCTCCGGCATAAATTTCTCAGTAACTTTACTTTCTAAGAAATCATCTACAGGCGTATACTCCTTAAGCGCTCGTGTAACATGCGGCGAAAGGGACAGCACAAGAACAAGAGTCAATATTGTTGACAAAAGGGAAAGTCCGAGTTTTAAAAATCCTCTAACATACCCAAAAGCAATACAGATAAGAAAAATCGTTCCTACAATGATCAAAAGCCAATTATCCATAATCTCTCCTATTTCGTCAGATAAATTACCCGTAATTCATCTGCGCTCATCACATAGTATCTGTTCAATCCCGAAGCTTTGAAAATCTCCAGCGCCTCTGTTTTTATGTCTCCTTCAAATTTTACGATTCCGTTTGCGGTCACGATACAGCACTTACTTCCTTCATACATAATAACTTCGCTGCCTTCTATCTTTGCATTTCCGTATCGTCCCGAAATCTCTTTATTAAGTATCCTCTCCCCAAACCGATCATACAGCCGCAGCTCGTATCCTGATTTTTCACTGTTAAGCAATATAAGCCCTATATATTGGTCTGAGTGAAATACGCTCTGTATCTCCTGTCCGATCGATATCTCTTTTTCTTTTTCGGTTCGGCTTTCCCTTTATAGATGACGATCGAGTTATCTCCTACTACAACAGAGCGGTCGCTTCCCATAAAGAAAATGTCTGCCATGATCGTGTCTGAATATTCATCCGATGCAACGATCTTATCCGGCTTGTCCTTTCCACTCTCTCCGAAATTATAATAGATCACTTTTGACTTCAGCACGGCGTCGTCTGTATGAAAATAAGTTACCGCCAGCATCTTTCCGTCGTCAGACATATCCATCGCAACAGGATAACCCATTACAGGAACAGTTACCTGCTGCTCCACTAAAACATTGCCCATTGCATCATAAGAAATGATCTTCGGCGCAGTTTCATTTTTCAGCAGAACTGTCACAATTCCCTGATCCGAAATCGCCATATTTTCAATCGGAAGACTTGTCTCAATCTCGCCTTTCAAACCTTCTTCGGAAAATACAAGAATGCTGTTTCCTCCGATATCTCCTACCGCAAACGCTTTTTCTTTCACCTCAATGATCGGATTTTTCAGTTGTGTCGACTGAATCCACTTTTCTTCGTTTTTCTTATTTAAAAAACACGCCATCCCGATTGTATCGCACGATTCCATTTGCAAAATGGGCATAATTACTTGTATCCGAACTATCTGTCGAGTACCTGACCGCCGTTCCGGCTTCACTATACGCCTTATTCGTGAGCATCAGATATGTTCCGCTTACCGCAAGAGCAATAAGAATAACCGGCACAACAATCTTTTTTAATTTTTCCCTGTGTATTTTCTTCGTTTTAGCACGAACTTCACTTAGATCATCGGGGGGTGTTACTATTTTAAAATCCGTTTTTTTCTTTTGTGTCATATAACTCCCCTTCTTTATATTTCTGTTTTATGTCCTTTTTATTTCCGCTAAATCTATTCGCCAACATCTTACCATACTTTCATGGCAATAGCAATTTCTGTCCGATATAAATAAGATTGCCGTCCGTAATCCCGTTCATTTTGCAAATCGTGTCTACATGGTCAAGATCGCCGTATATCTTACGGCTGATAATCGCCAGCGTGTCTCCTTTCTCTACAATATAAACCCCGTCCTGACCGTTCGCGCTTCCAATAGTCTGTTCATCTGCCCCCTGCGCAGAATCGCTTCCCTCCGGTTCTTTTTTATCATTGCTCTCAGACAGGCTGTTTTCCGGATTTTCATTTTTCTCATCTTTTCCGTCTTCCTTTTGACCTGACACACTTTCCTCCTTTGTTTTGTTTTCATCTGCGGAATCTGCATCTGTCTGTCCTTTTACTGCTTCAATTTCTGCAGATGTGGGAACAGATCCGTCATCTGTTGTTTCTTCTGACGTTTTCCCATCTGACGCAACTGTCTCTTTATCTAAAAATCCAAGCGTGTTTTGTACCGATTTCATCCTGTCGAAACTGTTAAACAACGATACCCCCATAATTACAAGTATCAAAATCACACAAGCTCCCGCAGCATACATCAGACTCCCCGGCCGTCTGCCTTTTTGATGCTCGCTCCGTTTTCTAGCCAAAGAACGAAAGTCCTTTGCAGCTCTGTCTTCCACTGTTTCCGACGCTGACGCCCCATTTTTTTTCCGGCTGGAGATCATATAATTCTGCATACACGGATTTTTTTCATAATATGTGTAATGCCCTCCGATCTCCAGCAAGTCATTCATTTTATGTACATAATATGTCTCTTCTTTTTCTACCGGATCTTTCATAATGAAAACGGTATTTTTCTTCGGAAATGATTTTTTATGAAGCTTTACGGTTTCCGGTTCCGGAATGAGCGGCGCTCCGGGATGTACTACAAACCATCCTAGCATTTCCCCGTCTTCAAAATACTGTTTGCAGTCTTCATATGCGTTTTTCCATGCAGCCTCATCAATCACATATTCTTTATCCGACATTTTCAGATCATGCATCTGAATCGCACCATAAATATAAACATAATCTTCATCCTCGCCGTTTTGAATATCTCCGACAAGAAAAGCCCCCATAGGGTCTGTGCCTGCTTTCTCACATTTCTCACACAATCCGGCAAAAAATGTATCTACATAATCTTCCACATAAATTTTAGGACTGTCGCTTACATTTCCTATTTGACGCACGTTTTTCGGTAACTGTCTTTCCATTTATACTCATCCTCCTAAATCAACTGAATATTTTAAAAATCAACAATGTTTCTATCGGCGTTGATATGAGGATAGCACAATAAAAAAAATGATTTTATCAGTTATTGTCAGAAGAATTCGACATATTATAAAAGATGCCGCTCAAAATGAACAGCATCTCCTTTTGTAATATTATGATACGAACGCTTTTACTTTTTCATAAATACCGTTTATGCCAAGTCCGTATTTTTCGATCAGTTCAAGCGCCGGACCTGATTCTCCATACACATCGTTAATTCCGATCTTAAGCACTTTTGTCGGAACATTTGCGGAAAGCACATCACATACTGCGCTTCCAAGTCCTCCGATAACCGAATGCTCTTCGACTGTAACGACTTTGCCTGTTTCCTGTGCGGCCGCAATGATAAGTTCTTCGTCAAGCGGCTTGATCGTATGAATATTGATCACTTTTGCATCAATACCTTCCGCTGCCAGCTTCTCCGCTGCCTGCAGACAGTTGTTGACAGGAAGTCCTGTCGCAATGATCGTTACGTCTTTTCCTTCTCGAAGCACAACGCCTTTCCCAAGTTCAAACTTATAATCCGGTCTGTCATTGATCACCGGAACAGCCAGACGTCCGAACCGCATATACACCGGCCCTACATATTCGTAAGCCGCGCGCACCGCCGCTCTTGCCTCTATGTCATCAGACGGATTGATCACAACCATTCCCGGAATCGTACGCATCAAAGCAATATCTTCATTACACTGATGTGTCGCTCCGTCTTCACCTACGGAAATTCCGGCATGTGTTGCTCCGATTTTTACGTTCAGATGCGGATAACCGACTGAATTTCTTACCTGCTCATAAGCCCGTCCCGCCGCAAACATTGCGAAGGAACTTGCAAACGGAACTTTACCCGCAGCCGCCAATCCTGCTGCCACGCCGATCATATTACTTTCCGCGATACCGCAGTTGATGAAACGTTCGGGATATGCAGCCTGAAATAAACCTGTTTTTGTCGCAGCCGCAAGATCCGCGTCAAGCACAACGATCTCTTCATGTTCCGCCCCAAGCTCTACCAGCGTTTCTCCGTAAC
>ENA-OQKD01000311-OQKD01000311.1-human-gut-metagenome-genome-assembly--contig:-NODE-311-length-13232-cov-6.525296_pt1 | contig 13232 bp, 16 predicted proteins | sample MGYA00242775_ERZ504792 | MGnify/ENA primary metagenome ERZ504792 (study PRJEB26092, sample SAMD00036401) | human gut metagenome | host: Homo sapiens | study: EMG produced TPA metagenomics assembly of...
CGGATTCGGGACTTTCACCCGTTAGAAACGTGCGCCGCCAGGCGCACCACAAAAGAGTACGGATATCATCTGGTATGATGTCCGTACTCTTTTTACTTTCGCTGCAGTCCTCCTCAAAATTCCTTTTCCCGGAAATCCATCCTGTCCTGCAGGGTATGATTATGCCTGTTTCGGCAGGGTCACTGTAATCTCAGTTCCTGAATCCACTTCGCTTGTCAGCTTCAGTGTTCCTCCCAGGAAGGCAACTCCGTGCTTTACAATAGAAAGTCCCAGGCCGGTTCCTCCGATCTCCTTGGAATGGCTTTTATCCACCCGGTAGAACCTCTCAAACACCCGGTTTCTGTCCTCTCTCGGGATTCCGATTCCATTATCCTCCACAGAAATCTGAATGGCATTGCCAATATCTTTCAGATGAATGGTCACTGTGCCATTGTCCTTATTGTACTTGATTCCATTATCGCAGAGATTATAAAGAATCTCCTCAAAAATCGGGCGCACAGTGCGGCAGATCAGTCTTTCTCCGTCAATGTAAAGATGCACGTTCTTTTTCTGCGCGATTTCTTTCAGGTTTCCACATACATTCCGGGCAACGGAATAGATATCCACATTTTCCCACTCATAAGGATTTTCTCCTTCGTCAAGCTGAGAAATCTTAATGGTATCCTCCACAAGCTGGATCAGCCTCTGAGCCTCCCGGTAAATCCTGCCTGCAAACTTTTTCACATCCTCTTCCTTCACAAAGCCGTCCTGAATAATCTCGGCAAAACCTGAAATAGAGGTCAGAGGTGTTTTCAGCTCATGAGAAACATTGGCAGAAAACTCCCTTCTGAGGTTTTCCCGCTGGATTTTTTCTGTTTCATTCATCAGAAGCAGCACTGCGCCTACGATTTTTCCGTCTCTTGTAACCGGATTTGCGATCAGCTGCACAAATTCATTATCCAGACGAAGAAGAGCGTTTCCGTGTTTTCCCTCCAGAACATGTTCTATCACCTTTCTGAAATCCTCATCTCTGTCAAGAGAGTATACGCTTTGGCCTATGCCGGGTTCATTTACCTGAAAAATCCTCCAGGCGCTTGAATTACCGGAAAGTATCATAGTATAAGGATCGATCACCAGAAGGCCTTCCTGCATGTTTTCTGTAATAATAGAAAACTCCTCCTGATTTCTCCTTGCTTCCTCCAGCTGTTTCTGTATCTGGCGGTTCTGCCGGTTTATTTTTCCCAGAAGAGGAGCCACCTCTTCATAAATTTCATTTTCTCCGGGCTTTTCCAGATCCAGTTCATTGATGGGTTCCACGATCTTTGAAGCAACCTTTGACGCGATCACTCCTGCTATGATCAGCATTACAAAAATAATACAGAGTACCGGCTGTACAAGCTGCAGAATCAGAGCAAATACAGAATACTGTGTACTGGATACACGAAGAACAGAATTATCGGAAAGTCTTATTGCAGAGTAGACTGTCTTTTCTGAAAGCGTGTCGGACATACGTACCGCCTCGCCTTTCCCCTTGCTCAGCGCCTCCTGAAACTCTTCACGATTCTTATGGTTCTCCATTTTGTTTTCATCTGCTGTATTGTCATACAGGACATTTCCATTCTCATCTATATAAGTAATTCTGGAATCACCGTATTTGATCTGCTCCAGATACTCCTGCCCCTGCTGCTCTACTCCGTAAGCCAGATATCTGGCTTCCTTTTCCAGCTCACTGTTCAGCTGTTTTCCGAAATACTGATAAAGAATTCCCATAACAAAGGCAACCCCCAGTATCAGAACTGCTGCTGAAGCAAGAACTGTAGACTTAAAAATCTTTTTTGTCAATTCTTATTTCCTCCCATTTGGTGCTCATTGTTTCTGTGAATGCCTGTAATAGAATACTCCACCCATTCTGCAATGTTCACCGCATGGTCTCCGATCCTCTCCATGTACTTTGCAGTCATCAGAAGATCCAGCCCTGCTTTGGCATCCATATTTTTGTAGATCAGATCAGCCAGCTTGTTTTTTGTCTGATTAAACAGCTCGTCTACAAGATCGTCATCATCAATAACCTTACGACAAAGCGCCAGATCCGCTTTCACAAACGCGTCAATGCTTTCTGTTACCATATGAACGGTTTTTTCCGCCATTCTGGCAATTTCATCCGGAATCTCCACAACGCTTCGGTCAATAAACTTGGAAAGGTCTGCGATATCTGCCGCCTGGTCTCCGATGCGTTCCATATCAGAGATCATTTTCAGAGCCGCGGAAATCTCACGAAGATCTCTTGCCACCGGCTGCTGATGAAGAAGAAGCCGCATACAGATGGCCTCGATCTCCCGCTCCAGTCCGTCGATTTCTCTGTCTGTTTCAAAAACCTCTCCGGCGCAGTCCTCGCCCTGGATTGCCTTTGCAGAAAGAGCAATTACCTTTTCGCAGAGACTTCCCATGGTAATGATCTGTACATGAAGCTCTTCCAGCTGTCTTTCAAAACGTGTTGCCATATCAGCCAAACCTCCCTGTAATATAATCTTCCGTTCTTTTATCCGCAGGCATGGAGAATAAAGTATCTGTATCATTAAATTCTATCACTTCTCCCAGAAGGAAGAAAGCGGTTTTGTCAGAAATACGTGTTGCCTGCTGCATATTATGAGTTACCATAACAATGGTGTAGTCCTTTTTCAGCTCCATTGCAAGCTCCTCGATCTTTGAGGTGGAAATAGGGTCAAGGGCAGAGGTCGGCTCATCCATAAGAAGAACCTCCGGCTGCACTGCCAGAGCCCTTGCAATACAGAGCCTCTGCTGCTGGCCTCCGGACATTCCCAGAGCGCTCTTTTTTAACCGGTCCTTTACCTCATCCCAGATTGCAGCATCCCGAAGAGATTTTTCCACAATATCGTCAAGTTTTGCCTTGGAACGGATGCCGTGGGTTCTGGGGCCGTAGGCAATGTTGTCATAAATACTCATTGGAAATGGATTGGGCTTCTGAAACACCATTCCCACTCTTTTTCTCAGAAGATTCACGTCCATATCCCCGTAAATATCTTCTCCGTCAAGCTCCACCTTTCCTGTGATCACACAGCCCTCAACAAGGTCATTCATTCTGTTCAGGGATTTAAGAAGAGTTGATTTTCCGCATCCGCTAGGCCCGATAAAAGCAGTGATCTCCTTTTCCGGAATATGCATATTAATGTCTTTTAAGGCATGGAAACTGCCGTAATGAAGATTCATATTTTCAATAGAAAGCTTTGTATTATTACTCATGTATCCTTATCCTTTCGCAATTCGTTTTGCTGCTTTTCCTGACAGCCAGTTAATAACCAGTACAAAAACAAGAATTACAACCGCTGTGGCAGATGCCTGATTCATGTGGAGACCTTCACTGGAAAGCACATACATGTGAAGAGCCAGTGTACGTCCGGATCCCATCAGATCGGGAACCTGGGCAACTGTACCTGAAGTATAAAGAAGGGCTGCTGTTTCACCAATAATACGTCCGATTGCAAGAATAATTCCTGCCAGAATCCCCGGAACCGCTGAAGGAAGCACAATGGTAAAAATCGTGCGCAGCTTTCCTGCTCCCAGTCCGAAGCTGGCCTCTCTGTAAGAATCCGGAACTGCCTTCAAAGCCTCCTCAGAAGTTCTCATAATAAGGGGAAGAACCATGATCACCAGGGTACAAATACCTGCCATAAGAGACATTCCCCACTGAAGCGCCGTCACAAAAAACAGCATACCGAAAAGTCCGAATACAATAGAAGGAATACCGGAAAGTGTCTCTGCTGTAATACGGATCACCTTTACCAGACGGTTGCCCTTCTGAGCATATTCCACCAGATAGATAGCGGCAAAAATGCCTATGGGAGCCGCAATAACAAGTGTCAGAACAGTCATAATAAAGGTATTGATAAGAGAAGGCATCAGAGATACATTCTCAGAATTATACTCAAAGCTGAAAAGCTCAGGTGTCAGATAAGGAATACCTTTTATCAGAATATACCCTACCAGAAAGATCAGTACCGCAAAGGTCAGTACTGCAGCCAGTCCTGTCAGAAGAGCAAGAATACCGGAGCCCGGATGGCGCAGGTAGGAACGAAGCTGATCTGTAAGGGAAGAGCTGTTTCTCTTTTTTGAATTGACCTGTGAATTCAAAGCCGCAGCATTAGTTTGCATTTTCCGCCCTCCTGTTCAGTAATGAAAGACTTAAGTTAATGATCAGGATAAAGACAAACAACACCACACCTGTAGCGATAAGCGCCTCTCTGTGCATACCTGTCGCATATCCCATTTCAGTAACAATATTTGCAGTCATAGTACGCAGTCCCTTAAGAATTCCCTGGGGCATTCTCGCCTGGTTTCCTGCTACCATGATAACCGCCATGGTCTCGCCAATGGCACGTCCGATTCCAAGAACCACAGCTGCAAGAATACCGGATTTTGCCGCCGGAAGCATTACGCGGAAAATACTGCGTTCCTTTGTTGCCCCAAGAGCCAGAGAGCCTTCATAATAGCTTTCCGGAACACTGCGGAGCGCTGATTCTGTAGGTCCGATAATGGTTGGAAGAATCATAATTCCAAGAAGCAGGGACGCTGCCAGCCAGCTTGTTCCTGTTCCTCCAAAGGTTTCCCGGATCATTGGCACCATGACCACCAGACCGAAAAATCCATACACAATAGAAGGAACTCCTGCCATCAGTTCAATACCTGATTTTAACGGTCTGTAGATATTTTTCGGACAGTAACGGGCCATAAATACAGACGTAAGCAGAGCTACGGGAACTCCTACCAGAATTGCTCCCCCGGTTACATAGATACTTGCCACGATCATTGGAAAAATTCCATACAGATCGTTGGAGGGCCGCCATTCTGTTCCAAAAAGAAATTCCAGAGGACCTATTTTTCCAATTGCCGGAATTCCGCTGGCAAAAAGAAACAGACAGATCAGGAATACTGCCAGTACAGAAGCGCAGGCAGCAACCATAAATACAATTTTCATTCCCCGTTCTTTGATTTTATTCATAAAATGATTTCTTCCTCTCTAACTTCCTGACTGCAGAACGGAAGCCCGGATTTCCGGGCTCCTCTGCGTTCTGTCATGTTATGCAGGTTTTATTACTCTGCCAGATCTTCCCATTCTGTTGTCTCGCCTGTGAAAATTGCTTTTACCTGATCGCTTGTCAGATCCTCAACCTCATTTTCATTATTTACTACTACCGCAATACCGTCTTTTGCAATTACAGTAGCTGTAAGATTCATCTCTGTTTCCTCATCTTTCAGTTCACGGGAAGCCATTCCGATATCACAGATACCTTCTGCTGCAGATGTAACTCCTGTTGTGGAATCGCTCTGCTGAACCTCTACTGTAACGTTTTTGTTCACTGCTTCATAAGCCTCTTTCAGTTTTTCCATTACAGGAGAAATGGAGGAGGAACCGGCTACAACAACCTTACCTTCCACATCTGCTGCCTCATAAGGTTTTGCTTCTGCATCAGCTTTGATATAACCGTTGTCCTCAACGATCTGCTGACCTTCTTCGCTCATAATATAGTTCACAAAATCCTGTGCTGCCTCGCTTACTTTCTCGCCTGTTACAATGTTAAACGGACGGGAAACTTTATATGTATCATTTGCAACGTTCTCAGCAGTTGCCTCAGCTCCGTCGATTTTTACAGCCTTTACAGTATCGTTAAGAGATCCAAGAGAAATATATCCGATTGCATTCTCATCGCCTGCTACAGTTGTCATCATAACGGAAGTGCTGTTTGTGATGCTGGCATCAACTGTTGTCATATCAATTTTTTCGCCGTCTTTTTCTTCCTGGATGCCGAACAGCTCAATAAAAGCGCCTCTTGTTCCGGAACCATCCTCACGGGAAATTACATTGATCGTTCCGCTTGCCGCGCTTGCAACGGTTGCGAATGCTGTTGTTCCGATTACTGCTGCTGCTAAAATTCCTGCGATTTTTTTCTTCATGATAAGTCTCCTCTTTTTATAAATAATATTTTGTTTTCTCATTGACAAGTGTCATTATAGGCAGGGAAAGTTAAAACAAAAATCCTGCCTGCGTAAAATCTTTGTAAAAAAGAAAAGACTTCCCTATTCTCATTCCTGATACATCTGAAGAGTTTCAGAAGCATCTGTTTCCTGTACTGATTCTTCCGGAAGAGTTACATGAAGCTCTGTTTTCATTACATCTGCTGCGCTTTTGGCGTCTTCCAGGTACGCAGTTCCCATGCAGATGATCTCCTCGGGAAATTCACTTTCTGTGGATTCTCTTTCTGCAGAAACATAGATTTCCATGCAGTCATCCTCTGTAAGAACGAAATCCATAGAATTTGTAAAAATTGTATTCTCTCCTCCATGCTTTACACTAAACCCAATTCTGACAGGCTCCAGATTATGCTTCTCTAAATACTGACCAATCGTCATGTCCCCTTCCTTACCAATATAATATGTAGAGTCTTCTTCCATAGCATCTTGTGGAATCAGAAGGTATTTTCCCGGTTCCAACGCCTCTGCCCGTGCAGAAACATGAATACTGTTTCCCTGAACCAGAACCTCTTTCACTGAAAAATTAATCATAGAATCTCCTGTTTCCTTATAAGTAACTTCCTTGTTAATATCACTTTGCACATTTTCCGGCAGCTCCTGTCCTCTCAGCTTCCAGAAATCTGTGATCCCCAGATATTTTTCTGCTGCAAAAACAGACACGCCCAAAATCAGGATAGCGGCAAAGGATAAGATCAGGACACGTCTGCGTTTACGGCTTCTGCCCTGGGGAGAGAAGGAAGCAATTTTATCTCTTCCGAAATCCGGCTGCTGTTCCTGAATTTTATTAAGGGCTGCCTCTATCCTGTCTGTAACGATCTCCGGCACCTCTGTTTTTCCCGAAAAAATTTCAAATAATTTGTCATCCATAGATTTTTCCTCCTTCCAGCTCCCGTTTCAGCAGTTCCCTGCCTCTGGACAGCCTGGTAGTCACCGTATTGCGGCTGATATCCAGAAGCTCCGCGATTTCTCTTGTATCCATTTCTCTTGTGTAATACAAAAGAAGAATGATCCGGTATTTTTCATCCAGGCAGGAAAGAACCTCTTTCCATTCACAGTCTATGTACCCGCTGTCCTCAAAAGCAGATTCCTGCATTTCTGCCTTTGACTGTATCCTGCTTCTGTGTTTTAAAATATCCTTACACTGGTTAATCAGGATCCGTATCATCCAGGTTTTAAAATAAGCGTCTTTTTTCAGGGTTTTCAATTTTTTCGTAACACATCAGAACAGTTTCCGAAATGGCATCCGCAACATCCTCATCATTGCCCAGATACGCCCAGGCCACTCGGTACATGCTCTGTGTACACAGCCTGATCAGCTCCGCAAAAGCAGATGGATCCCCTCTTTTAGCCCTTTTTACCAGTTCTTCCATTTTCATCACAGCTCTCCTCTCTGTTTTCTTATATACATTAGACGAAAAACAGGACTTACCTATTTCATCAAATTTTTATTTACAAAGAAAGAGCTGATGATCACATCAGCCCTGTAATTTTCTTTGCCTGTTCCAGTTCATTTTTGTGAACCAGAATTTCATATTCATATATCTCATCTGCAGGCATACCTGCGCTTCCTGTTCTTCCGCGCACTGTACCCACCCCGGCCCACTGGCCCATCCGGTTTTTTACCTTATGTTTGTAGGTGATCCCGGCCTGTTCCAGCTGTTCACGGATTTTGTTAAATAATTTCATGTCTGTTCCGATCCACAAACTTTCGGAATTTAATAATGTGAACATAAACATTCCTCCCCTTTTCCTCTGCGAAACCTGACTGTCAGTTATAATTTCACTATAAACTGCAAGTCCGATAAATGCAAGGGAGAATATTTTCACATAAGGGGGCCCTTTATCTTTCCCTGCTTTTTAGATAATTGGTAAATCCCTCTGAAAAGCGATTGTACAAAACCAGTCTATTTCGCCACATTTGCATCTCCGGCAGCCGGATTGTTGATCAGCTTTCCATCCTCTTCAAACCGGGAGCCGTGGCAGGAACAGTCCCATGTGTGCTCCTGAGGATTCCACTTCAGCGCGCAGCCCATATGGGGACAGCGCTTCATAGTAGGAGTGAGAAGCCCTGCCAGAGCTTCCAGTGTATTTACAAACAGCTGCGGTTTCCATATACTTCGCAATGGATCAAAAACTGCCTCCCACCCTGTTTCCCGGCCGCAGATCATCTCTGTCAGAATATGCGCTGCTGCCATGGAGGTAGTCATTCCCCATTTTCCAAAACCGGATGCCACATACAGCCCCGGTGTGTTCCGGGAGTATTCTCCAATATAAGGGATGCCGTCCAGACTCATACAGTCCTGGGTCGCCCAGTAATAGTCCGCCTTACCAATACCATAATACTCCTGCACAAACTCCTGAAGCTCTTCCCAGCCTCCCCCTTTTCTTCCAGTTCTGTGGCTTCCCCCACCTACCAGAAGATAATCTTTGTAATTGCGGAAGGACATGCCCTTCTGCGCCTCATCCACATACATTCCCCTTACATCTGAAACATTTTTCAGTGCCATAACATAGGAACGATGCTGATATAATTTCAAAAAATATGCGCCGTGCTTATTCAGAAAAGGAAAATGTGTTGCTGCAATCATCCGTCTGGCCGTGATTGTTCCCCCGTCATATCGGGCGCATCCCGGCGCAAGCTCCCGGATAAAGGTATGCTCATAAATATTCAGGTCTCTGGAAATATGAGCCAGAAATTTCCTGGGCTGAAACTGTGCCTGGCGTGGAAATTTCACCGCTCCTTCAGTGTCAAAAGGCAGATTTACCTCCTGCACAAACTCCGCCGAAAAACCAAGAGTCTCCAAAGCCTGCACCTCCCGCTCTATTTTCCGCCAGTCTGTCAGAGTATAAACAAAGGCATCCTTTTCCTCAAAATCACACTCTGTTTCCTCTGCCAGCTCCCTGTATTTGCCCAGAGCCCACTGGTTGGCGTCCAGATACTGAAGCGTCTTCTCTTTCCCCTGTGTACGCAGCAGCTTTTCATAAATCAGCCCGTGCTGAGAGGTAATCTTTGCCGTTGTATTACAGGTAACCCCTCTCCCCACAGCATCTCCTTCCACAAGCACATAATCCACTCCTGCCTGCTTCAGGAACCAGGCGCAAAGTACTCCGCACAGACCGCCGCCAATAACCAGCACATCCGTCTTTATATCTCCCTCAAGCTTCGGAAAAGAGGGAAATTCCACATCCTTTTCCCAGATTGACTGCCTCATCCAATTCCTCCGATCTCTTGGTAAATTTTTGTCATCATATTTTCTTAGTCTGTCCAAGAAACCGGAGAGCCATGCAGAAAGTTTTGTTTTTATCCATGACCGTAATACACATTCCTGCTGTATTTTAGAATAAAGCACGCCAGAAAAAGGTAATCCTCATGGAATCATTAACTGCTCGCTTCCGCAAGTGCAGTCTGATCGGTACCGCCAGGAAATTTTCTCCTGTTCGAAGGCAGGGGGTTCCCGTCTAAAAATTACAGGACTGATCATCACATCAGTCCTGTAATTTTTATCTTTTTAACCTTCCAAAAGTGTCAACAATTCCAGCATATCATTTTTCAAGGTTTCATATACAATATTTAAATCCACATTTCCGTAATCATGAACAATACGATTTCTCATACCGCTTAGTGCACTCCACGGAATATGACTGTGAGACAGCTTATATTCATCTGTCAGCCTTTTTGCATTTTCTGAAATCTGAATCATGCGAAAAAGCATTGAATCCAGTAACACTTCATTTACATTCAATTCTTCCATGCTCACATCCCGCATATGTTCTACAATAAATTCTAAATCTTTTCTTATCTTTTGGATATAATATATGTTATTTTTTATATTATCCATAAATTTTTACTCCGTCTTTTAAGATCTCTTCTGTTAATTCCAAATTTTCTTTCAATTGGTTCATATCCAGAACATCCACTTTCTTATGAAGAACTGTTCGCAATTCTTCCACCAAACCATAAAATTTTAATCCTTTTATATTTGCAGAAATAAGCAGATCCACGTCACTTGTAGGTGTTTCCTTACCTTTCGCATAGGAGCCAAACAAATAGCAGAAATTTACATCGTACTGTTCCAGAACTTTGGTGCACTTTCTCTTAATATCATCTACATCTAACAGACCATGTTCTTCATCAATAAAATTGACTTTTGTTAGCTGCTCCATAAGATATTTATATTTGATAGAATCGCTCTTTGTTTCATCATTTTCATATGTTTTATAAGAACGAAGTGAAATCCCCGCCAAATCCGCAACTTCCTGCTGTGTCATTTTTTTCTCTTTTCTCAAATCCTTTAATTCGCCCATAGTTGCACCTCCATATATATGATAGTGCAAAAATTACACTATTGTCAATATAAGATGCAATTTTTGCACTTTTATATATAAGTATAGGTAAATTATAAAATCAACAACATCTCCATCCACATCAGTGTTTTATGCTGGACTGTTAAATTCACTGGAAACAAAGCTTGAGCAGAGCAGTTGAAAATTAATTCCTGCTCTTCAGATAGTTTAATGTTAAACTTTCCAAAAAATTAACTCTCGTTATGTTTAAACACCGTATTATTCATAGTCAAATTCATCTTCATTCCAATCTGGATACTGTTGAATACTTCCTTTTGCTTTAACTATACGAGGGCTGAAATCTTTCTGAACTTCAACAATCTTAGACACTGTAATTGTGAACATCCAATCATCTCCAAAATCATAATGAAGTGTAAATTTCTGCCCTTTACAAAGTCCAACTTCATCCAGAGTAACATCAGCTGAAGGTTCCTCTCCTTCAGGATCTGACTGATATGCATCTTCACTATATATGTGGTTGTCCATGCAAAATTCATATAGATGCTCGTCTATAAAATCAAAGGATTCCAGGATAACCCCGCATAACTGATTTAATGTGCTATTACCGCAAATTTCGATATTTCTGTAAACATCCCGCCCTCTACCGGCAGGATATACCTTCATCAAATACTGATTATTCATCATCCACCTCATTTCCTGACAGGAATCTCATCACTTCCTCAAAAGAACGTTCACTGTTGGTAAATGCCTCCATCAGTTCCTTGCTACGAAGTTCATCTCTTTTCTCATCAGTTTCTCAAGCTTATCCAGTTCTGCTTCATATCTGTCTTTTGCTTTTGAAACCAGTTCTTTTTGTGCTTCAATCTTTTCTTCTATGGAAATGCTTCTTCTTGCCATGGTTCTTCTTAGCCTTCTTTCTCTATCTTCATCAGGTCTTCATTCATCACTGATGCCTGCGTCCTGATATTCGCCGCTGTCATGTTAAATGCCTTCAGTATTTCTTTCTGTGTAGCTGTAACTGCATAATCCATGCGATATTCACGGTCACTCTGCCGGATCAGTTCTATCTTTTCCAGTTCTCTGATTGCCGCTGGAACAGTCATATAATTTTTCTTTCCGTTCTTTTGCATCTGTTCCTTCAGACAAGTATAAAACCTGCTCCGGATAATCAGTGCCACAAACTCTATAAATATTTTTGCATGTACCGACTCGCTTGTATGTACCCGGAAACTTTTGTTTCCAAGATAGGATTTATCTCCACGGAACAACTTTTCTGATGCATCTCTGCTTTTATATAACTCCAGGGCCTGAGCAGCTGTCATTTTTTCTGAGGTTATAATAACAAAATAGCCACACAGACGTATCTCTTCATTGATTACATCACAAAGCTCGCGTCCATACATGAACTTTTCATCTTTTTTTCCTTTATTATAGTAGATCAGATCAAAGTACTTTGCAAAACCACTGCCTTTGATCTCATATTTTGTGCCTTCATGTTTATGAAGACATTCAGCCATGCGGTCAATCTTTGCTTCGATAGCCTCATGTTCACTGCTTCTCTTTCTGTCATTGTAAAAAATATGGAAATAACGTTCTTTTTCATCAGACGGATAAAGCTGTTTTTTTACAGTAATTCCACTTACTTTATAGTCTCTGATACTGTATCTCCGGTCTTCCTCAAAAGTTCCTTTTACTTCCAAGACAAGACTTTTTACAAGTTCTTTCATACCCTTCATCATAATGACAAACTCATATCCGTATTTGTCCATGTAGTGTATATTTTCTTTACTGAAATATCCTCTATCCAGAATAAAACCAACATTTTTGTAGCCATAACCGCCTGCTTTTTCCAACATGTACTGTAGCTGTGATACATCTACAATGCTTCCCGGATAATCCTCATAGTACAGTGGTTTTGCATTGTTTCTGTCATAGGCAACAGAATAATTAATAACAGGTGCACCGGTATCTTCCTTGGGATGACCATACTCTACAAAATCAATATCCCCTGCCTGGCAGTTTTTGTTTGTTGAATCATAAGATATGTATATCTTTTGGCTATGATCCTGTTTTTCATTCCATTCATCTAAAAATGCACGACTTTGATCTCCTGTAATACTGTTAATGAAGGCAGAAACTTTCGAGTCACTATAGATTTTCATCCTGTCTGTGAATAGCGGATGATTAAATGCATAATCAGGATAATACTGACCCGCATTGTTCTCTGCAATAATTGAATACACAGCCAGATCAAGAAACAAGCCACTATTCTTACCGATTATGTTTCCAATCATTTCATCCAGATGGTACTCTGCAATGATTCTACGCAGTACTAAATATGTACCAATTCTAAGACATCCGCTCCTGTGAGCCCCACCTTTTGTTTCTGGAAGTTCCTCAGACGGAAAAAACTTCAGGAAATTAGTATTCGGATACATCAGATCCGGTTCATCATCTGTACACTTACCAATTGATGTGCTCTTGGGAACCGTATATCCTTTTTCCGAACTGTAATTATGCTCATATGAGTAATAAATGTATGTGGTTCCTTTGATTTTTTTACGAGTTATCCCTGCTGAATCAGATGGTATTTTTACTTTAAAATCGAGATACATGGCACTGCCTTTCGAGAGTTAATTACTTCTCTTTTATTCTACCATATTTACTCGATTTTTCAAGATAAAACGTGCTTTTTTGCCAAATTTAAGGCTTTTTTAGTGCCTTCTCTACTTGTTTTGATGCAAACGAGAGTTAATTATCAAGGAAGTTCACATTTTACAATGCTTACATGCATTTTTATTGGCATAACGGATGTTTCCATTTTTCTTAATACACTTTTGCCGCAGGATTTCACCTGCCGGACAATACACCAGATTTCTTTCCGGATCCCTGACAAAATA
>ENA-OQKD01000312-OQKD01000312.1-human-gut-metagenome-genome-assembly--contig:-NODE-312-length-13232-cov-4.432354_pt1 | contig 13232 bp, 10 predicted proteins | sample MGYA00242775_ERZ504792 | MGnify/ENA primary metagenome ERZ504792 (study PRJEB26092, sample SAMD00036401) | human gut metagenome | host: Homo sapiens | study: EMG produced TPA metagenomics assembly of...
AATTCGTACAGCATCTGGATCCTGCATAACATTAAATTCAGGTCTTCCTTTTGGATATGGTCCCCCACCATTCCATATTACAACAATATTTTTTGCAATGTCAGGAGCTATTTTTAATGCTTCCGCAATATCCGTCATTGCTCCCATCATCGCAATATAAAGTTTATTTTCATTAAGTTTCCTAGCTTCTTCAATAATAAACCGGACACCTTCAGATGAAACTCCATCTACATTATCTTTCACCGGCATTTCACTTCCTCGAAGTGCCGGCACATCTTCTATCTCTGCCAATTCAAGAAGTTTCACTACTTCTTGATAAGATTTTTCCATAGACCCATCTTGATACAAATTCTTCTGCTCAAAATGTGTAGCAACAATTCCTTTTACATCTATAATCGGACTAAGTAGGTGATGTATAATTGCATATTGGTCGTCGGCCTCATTTTTTGCATCTGTATCAATTATCAAGGAAATAGTTGCACTCTCAGGTACATTCATATGTAACTTTTCTAATAATTGTACACGTTTCAAGACATTCCCCTCTCCAAAATCTATTCTCATACTCTTCCGTGTCACATTTCTATTAAAATGGTGTCCCCATCAGATCATACGGTGTAATCTGGTACACATAATAATTCAGCCAGTTTGTATACAGATCATTGGCATGTGACCGCCAGGATAACACCGGTCTTCTCTCACAGTCATCTTCCGGATAATAATTTTTAGGAAGCGCTATCGGAAGTCCCTTTTCTTTATCTCTCATATACTCTGTGTGGAGCGTCATCCGATCATATTCGGGATGTCCCATCACAAAAATCTGTCGGCCATCCTCTGCCATCACAGGAAAACTCCCGCCTCCTCAGACTCTGCCAAAATCGTAAGACGCTCATCCGATTCAATTTGATCTTTTGGGATAGTCGTATGTCGGGAATGCGGAGCCATAAAATAATCATCGAACCCTCTCACAAGCGGAATTTTTCGATTTTTCACGCGATGTTCAAAAATCCCGAATAGTTTTTGCTCCAGCTGCACCTTCTCCAATCTATAATGATAATAAAGTCCCGCCTGCGCTCCCCAACAAATATGAAACGTGGAGGTCACATGTGTTTTCGTCCACTCCATAATCTCTTTTAATTCATCCCAGTAATCCACTTCCTCAAATTCAATCTGTTCTACCGGCGCACCCGTAATGATAAAGCCGTCAAATTTTTTCTCCTTGATTTCTTCAAATGGAACGTAGAACTGATTTAGATGACTGGTGGCGGTATTTTTTGATTCATGGCTGGAAACGTTGACAAATGTCACATCAACCTGAAGAGGTGTATTGGACATAGAGCGAAGGATCTGAAGTTCTGTGTCTTGCTTCAGCGGCATCAGATTCAAAAGTCCAATTTGGATCGGACGAATGTCCTGATGTACCGCTCGATATTCATCCATAACAAATATATTTTCCCGCTCCAATATTTCCTTTGCAGGAAGTTCATTTTGTACCCGAATCGGCATCTTTACTTTTCCTCCTCTTTTTCACAATCTTCTTTTCCTCGCACCTGCACTTCTCCGATATTCTGCTCATCGTTGTTTCCATGGATAAACTCTCCGGATTCTGCATCTACATAGCTGGTATCATCGTAGACAGCAGAGTCTGTCGGCAAATGCTTTTTCTCCAAATTCTGGTTGATAAACATTTGGAACAGATAATAGATCACTGCAAATGTTGGCACTCCCATAATCATGCCGGCAAATCCGAACAATCCTCCTCCAAGTAAAATCGAAAAGACTACCCAGAACGCAGACAGTCCGGTAGAATCTCCAAGAATCTTTGGTCCGATAATCGTAAATGTTGTTCCGCAGACTGCAAAGATCACGATCAACAGCATCTGCACCTTGAATACACTCATATAATGAAGCAATTTCTTAAGTGTTCCCTTTAAATCCTTTGCTTTTTCATCCGCTCCTTGCGGACCCATATGTCCATGTCTAGGCATTTGCTCCCGCCTCCTTCCCACTGAGATTCAATTCTGCCTCCGAAAGCTGTGAAGCCGCGATCTGGCGGTATACCTCACAATTTTCCAGAAGTTCGCTGTGTGTTCCGATTCCGGCAACTCGTCCCTCGTCCAGCACAATGATCTGATCTGCATGCAGGATCGTACTGATTCGCTGCGCCACTATCAAAACCGTACTGTCTTTTGTCTTTTCTTTCAATGCTCTTCTCAAGATAACATCTGTTTTATAATCCAGCGCCGAGAAACTGTCATCAAAGATAAACAGCTCTGGATGTTTCGCAATCGCTCTTGCAATGGACAATCTCTGTTTCTGTCCGCCAGATACGTTGGAACCGCCCTGTGCAATGTGACTGTGATATTTCTCCGATTTTGCTTCAATAAACTCTTCCGCCTGTGCGATCTGTGCTGCTTCCTTCATCACAGCTTCGCCACCATCCGGATTTCCGAATAAAATATTAGAAAGCAATATCTCCGGAAAAACAGAACTCCCTTCTGTGGAACATATCCGATCTTATCTCTCAGCATATGCTGGGATACTTCCCGGACATCCACACCATCCAGAGTGATCGATCCGTCCGTCACATCATAAAAACGGGGGATCAGATTGACAAGCGTTGATTTTCCGCTTCCGGTACTTCCAATGATCGCTGTAGTCTCTCCCGGCTTTGCTGTAAAATGGATATCGTGAAGCACATCTTCGTCCGCTCCCTGATATCGAAAGGATACATGTTCAAATTTCAGGACACCTTTTTCCGATTTCTGGAACTCTGCGGCTTCTTTCGGATCCTCAATTACAGATTTGCTTGTCAAGATCTCTTCAATACGATCTGCAGATACCGCTGCTCTTGGAAGCATGATCGAAATCATACAGATCATCAGGAATCCCATAATAATCTGCATCGTATACTGAATAAATGCCATCATATCTCCAACCTGCATCTGGCCGTCACTGATTCCATGTGCTCCATTCCATACGATCAGCACAGAAATTCCATTCATGATGAACATCATGGTAGGCATCATAAACGTCATCGCACGATTGACAAACAGACTGGTCTTCGTCAGATCAATATTTGCCGCATCAAATCGTTTTTCCTCATACTTTTCCGTACTGAATGCCCGAATCACCGGAAGTCCTGTCAGAATCTCCCTTGTCACCAGATTCAGCTTATCGACTAATTTCTGTAAAATCTTAAACTTTGGCATTGCAACTACAAACAGCACCAATACCACACATGCAATCAGACCAACCGCAAATGCAATGATCCAGGACATAGAAACATTCGTCTGAAATACCTGATACACTCCTCCGATAGCCAAAATCGGTGCATACAGAACCATCCGCAAAATCATCACTGACAGTACCTGTACCTGCTGAATATCATTCGTGCTTCTGGTAATCAGGGATGCGGTAGAAAAATGGTCAAATTCATTGTTGGAAAATCCGACCACCTTTCGGAACACATTTCCTCTGATATCGCGTCCCACTCTGGCACCCACTCTGGCTGCCAGATAACAGACCAGAATACTTGCTGCCATTCCAAGAAGTGCCAATGCGATCATTTTTCCTCCTGTAGCAAAGAGGTAGTGATACTGTAGTCCCTCCACATCAATTCCCAGATCCTTGTAAACCCCTTTTGCATAACTCATCGCTGCCTGCTCCAGGATCATATCCGGCATATCCTTCATTTCTTTCTGAAGTTCCTTCGTCAGCTCCTCCCTTGCTTCTGACGGCAGCATCTGCAAAATATCAAATACTGTCGTATCTTCTGTCAGCATTTCTTTCGGAATCTGTTGTTTTAACATCTCTTCCGCTTCCTGCGTCTTCTCGCTTCCGGACTCAAATCCGGAAGTGATCATCATTGGAAGCGCCAATGCGTCTTCCACTTCTTTAAGCTCTGTCTCATTTTCTTTCACAGCTTCCTTGAGCACAAATGCCGGTTTGTCATAAGAATCCTCATTTTTTTGATAAGCATCCTTCACGGTCTGTAAATCATTCTCTGACACAAACAGCATTAGCTTATTCCATTCTTCTTCTGAAATTGCTGTTGGTGCCTTGTCTTCAATTCCGCCCTGTAGGATTCCGACATTGACAATATCCGACGTATATGCCGGAAGCGACAGATCGCAATATGCCTGTACGATCAAAATCGCCACGATTGCGATCACCGCCTGCCAGTAATGCAGAATATACTTAAATAAAGTTTTTCATACGCTCTCCTTTCCTGCCTTATCTCTCTGTTTTGCTTTCTCCCGATGTATGAAACCTTGGTTCTTCTTTTAAGTTGTCAAAAATCTGAATCATAATTCTTCGCAAAAGAAGCTTCTCTTCCTGACTGATGCCGCGGAACATGATTTCATCCATCTGCATGGCCACTTCCTTTACATGTTCAATGCAGGCCTTTCCCTTTTCATCCAGATACAGACGCATGATCCTTTGATCCTTTTCATCCGGCTGTCGTTTGATAAATCCAGCCTTCTCCATCTTCTGAATCGCAGATGTAATAGACGGCGCCGTCACATTCAGCTTTTTTGCCAGCTCCTTCTGAGAAAGAGGCTTTTGAGAAACAGCTTCCTCATGATGCAGCATAAACAGGATGCCTGCCTGACTCTTATTCAGCCCATACTTGTCAAACATCTTCTGTGCCCGCAGTCCGCCCTGATGAACCACCATCCCAAAGAGTCCGACACTTGGAACCTTATCCAGATCACAGCGCATTGCTATACCTCCTTTTTAATTAGTTAGATATCTAATCGATATATTAGTATTATCTTCCAAAAAAATCAAGCATTAATATAATTTTTCACATTTTTTTAATATTTATGCCAATAAACTAGTTAGATGTTTAATTATTTTCATTTCGTAAAAAAGCAGTCTCTGATCAACATCTGAGACCGCCAGATAAAAATCCCGTTATGTTCTATTTTATTCCTCTTCTTCTGTGCTTTTTTTGCGCTTCAGAGTCCTTACATTTACTCCATTAACTTCAATATGATCATCTACAGCAATGACCAGACACTGCCTTCCATCTATCACTCTCGTTTCGATCAGATCCGCCCGTTCCGGATTGACTTTAATCACAATATCCGGCGTTTCAATCTGAAACTTTTTTGTCTCCGTAATATTGGTTGCAAGAAGAGAAGTCTTTTCCCCTGCTGTCTCTTCATAATTTTGATCAAAACACTCCATTTTTTCCGAAGAAACGCCGCTCTTTTCAAATACCTTGCGTACATCGGTCTTATCCAACTGCAGCGGTTCCTGTTCTTCTTTATGTTCCTCAATCATGTCATTCAAAGTATCATGGATATTGCGGATCGTCTCATAATCTCCGTCTTCTCCCAGAGTATCCTCGATCAGCATCTGAAATGTCTCCTTCTGCGTGTTGGCTGACATCGGCATCCTTGCTCCCAGCAGCTGCTCAATCAACTCCGGCTGCAAATCCTCTGATTTCTTCGTATAATAGAGTACTCCATGAATATCCGTGCTTCTGTCATTAAAAGCCGGAAACAAAAATCCCTTGTCCGGCATATCTACCACCCAGTCCCGGATACGATCCTGAATACAATTGCTCTCTGCATTGTAACTTAATCCTGCCTTTGACAACGAAACCGGACAGATACTGCACACCAAATACTCATACACTTCATCGGATGCGTCAAACATCTCCATATTGTCAGACGATCTGCCCGGCACATCATACATTGCATGGATTAAAATAATATAATAATTCTCCGCATACTCATATGTAGCGATTACTTTGTCATAAAATTCTTCCAGGAGCATGTCATCTTCCAGCTTACTGGCTTTTAGTTTCATTAAAAATTCCTGTGTCCCGCCTGGCATCTCCTGGTCGATCGGGAATTCCATATTCAACATATTTTTCCCCATCGTCCCGGAAAGTGTCTTTTTAAAAATGTCAAAATATTTAAACGCCTCTTCCTCAGGCAAAGATAAAAATGCCGATTTTGATTCCATCTTTTTATTTTTCTCATGATCCACATAGCAGCCGGCAATTCTTGTGATCGCGCAATTTGCCGGTGTAAACTGCTTACGGATTTCTAATACTTCTTTTTTATTCATAATAAATTTCTCCCTCCAGAATATAAGAAAGGGTCCTGCAACAACCAGAACCCTTTGATACAACTGCTAATTATATTATATGGACAGCCTGTATGGATGTCAATATTGTTTTCTATTTACCATGCTCCTATTACTCCATTCTGTTACTGTTTCATTATTTTATTAGCTCTTCTTATATCAATAACAATTACTATTATTATAATTAATTACAAATTTCTATTTTTTAGTAGACTTATCGTTTTGTTTTGGTTATAATACATATGTTAAATGCTTTCGTTAAAAATTAAAGGAGGACTATTTTTATGAAAAAATATTTATGTGAAGCATGTGGATACATTTATGATCCTGAAGTAGGCGATCCAGACAACGGTGTAGAGGCTGGAACAGCTTTTGAAGATATCCCGGAAGACTGGTTATGTCCACTGTGCGGACTTGGAAAAGACGCATTTGTTGAAACAGAATAATGCATAAAAAGTATCGCTCATCATCTCAGGCGGATGATGAGCGATTTCTTTTTATTTTCCTGTATGAAGCAATTCATTCGCATTGCGGATCCGCTCTTCTGTCGGAGGCTCGATCCCCTCCAGCGGATATTCCATCCCCAGTTCTTTCCACTTATACTCTCCCAATGTATGGTACGGAAGTACTTCCACTTTCTCTACATTGGAGAGTGTCTGAATGAATGCATCCAGCTTTTTCAGATATTCATCATTATCACTTCTCTCCGGAACCAGTACGTGACGAATCCACACCGGTTTATTGATGTCACTTAAATATCTCGCCAAATCCAGAATATTCTGATTCGTATGACCAGTCAAAATCTTGTGCTGCTCATCGTCAATATGTTTGATATCCAAAAGAAGCAGATCTGTATATTTCATCAGTTCCTCAAACTTACTAAAAAACGGTTCTTCTCTTGTAAAAGGTGCTCCACTTGTATCGATTGTTGTGTGGATTCCTTTTTCTTTTGCTTTCTTAAACAATTCCAATAAGAAGTCGATCTGCAAAAGCGGCTCGCCTCCGCTGACTGTAATTCCACCGGATTTTCCCCAATAACTGCGGTATTTCCATGCTTTGTCCAACAATTCATCTGCTGACATCTGCGTTCCTGTCTTCATACTCCATGTATCCGGATTATGGCAGAACTGACAGCGCATTGGACATCCGCTCACAAAAATAAGAAAACGGACTCCCGGTCCGTCTACGGATCCAAAACTCTCTGTTGAGTGTATATATCCTTTCATTTGCTTGATTCCCTTTCTCTTGATATTTAAAAAGGGACGTAGCATCCTGTTTGTACTACGTCCCTGTGAATTACAAATTACAGTGCTTTATGGCATGTTCTTGCAATTACGTCTAACTGCTGCTCACGTGTCAGGTCGATAAATTTAACAGCGTATCCTGATACACGGATTGTGAAGTTTGCATATTCTTCTTTCTCTGGGTGCTCCATAGCATCGATGAGTTTCTCTGTTCCGAATACGTTTACGTTCAGGTGATGTGCTCCCTGATCAAAGTATCCGTCCATTACGTTAGCCAGATTTACTTTTCTCTCATCATCATCATGTCCAAGTGCTCCAGGGCTGATTGTCTGTGTATTAGAAATTCCGTCCAGTGCTTCTTCGTATGGAAGTTTTGCAACTGAGTTCAGAGAAGCTAACAGACCATTCTGCTCTGCACCGTAAGATGGGTTTGCTCCTGGTGAAAGTGGTTCCCCAGCTTTTCTTCCGTCTGGAAGAGATCCTGTAGCCTTACCATATACAACGTTAGATGTAATTGTAAGGATAGATGTTGTTGGCTCAGAGTCTCTGTATGTGTGGCATTTTTTCAGTTTGCTCATGAATGTTCTTAACAGCCATACAGCAATCTCGTCAGCACGGTCATCATCGTTACCGTATCTTGGGAAGTCTCCCTCTGTCTCGTAGTCAACAGCAAGTCCGTTTTCGTCACGGATTACTTTAACTTTTGCATATTTGATCGCACTTAAAGAGTCTACTACGTGAGAGAATCCAGCGATACCTGTAGCAAATGTACGTCTTACATTTGTATCGATCAGAGCCATCTCTGCTGCTTCATAGTAGTATTTGTCGTGCATGTAGTGAATCATGTTCAATGTATCTACATACAGTTTAGACAGCCATTCCATCATCTGGTCATATTTGTCCATTACTTCATCATAGTCAAGGTACTCTGATGTGATTGGGCTGTATTTTGGAGCAACCTGTGTTTTTGTCTTCTCATCAACACCACCATTGATTGCGTAAAGCAGACATTTTGCAAGGTTTGCACGTGCTCCGAAGAACTGGATCTCTTTTCCTGTCTGTGTTGCAGATACGCAGCAGCAGATAGAATAGTCATCTCCCCATACCGGACGCATTACATCATCGTTCTCGTACTGTACAGAACTTGTCTTGATAGAAATATAAGAAGAATATTTCTTGAAGTTCTCTGGCAGATTAGAAGAATATAATACTGTCAGGTTCGGCTCTGGTGAAGGTCCCATGTTCTCCAGTGTGTGAAGGAAACGATAGTCGCTCTTTGTAACCATAGAACGTCCGTCCATTCCGATACCACCCATTTCCAGTGTAGCCCATACCGGGTCTCCTGAGAACAGTTCGTTGTAAGATGGAACTCTGGCGAATTTAACCATTCTGAACTTCATAACGATGTGGTCGATCAGCTCCTGAGCCTCTGACTCTGTCAATGTTCCGTTCTTTAAGTCTCTTTCAATATAAATGTCAAGGAATGTAGAAATACGTCCAACACTCATCGCAGCACCGTTCTGAGTCTTGATTGCTGCAAGGTATCCGAAGTACAGCCACTGTACAGCTTCTTTTGCATTTGTAGCTGGTTTGGAAATATCAAATCCGTAAACAGCTGCCATTTCTTTCATTTCTTTTAATGCTTTAATCTGATCAGCGATTTCTTCACGAAGACGGAAATCTGTTCCTTTCATTCCGTGTCTTTCACCCTCGATAAAATCATTCTGTTTCTGCTCGATCAGGTAATCGATTCCGTAAAGAGCTACACGACGGTAGTCACCTACGATACGTCCTCTTCCGTATGTGTCCGGAAGTCCTGTGATGATCTTGCTGTGACGGGCTTTTTTCATCTCAGGTGTGTAGATATCGAATACTCCCTGATTGTGTGTTTTATGATATTTTGTGAAGATCTCGTGCAGTTTCGGGCTTGGCTCATATCCGTATGTTGTACAAGCCTGCTCAGCCATTTTAATACCACCGTATGGCATAAATGCTCTCTTCAGCGGTTTGTCTGTCTGAAGACCAACAACCTGCTCTAAATCTTTCATTTCTTCGTTAATATATCCCGGGCCATACGCTGTCAGTCCAGAAACTACTTCTGTCTCCATATCCAGAACGCCGCCTTTTGCACGCTCTTCTTTCTGCAGTTTCTGAAGCTCTCCCCATAATTTGTCAGTTGCCTCTGTAGGTCCAACCAGGAAAGATTCATCACCTTCATATGGTGTGTAGTTGTTCTGGATGAAGTCACGAACGTTAACTTCCTCTTTCCAGAGTCTTCCGTTAAATCCTGACCACTGTTCAAACTGTGCCATCGTTTAAAATCCTCCTTCAATGTACATGAATAATTTTCTCTTTCTTACGGGTCTTAGTATACCATTATGTTAAAAGAAAGACAAGAGAAAACAGGAATGATTCTCGTTTGTATTTGATTTAGTACAATCTGAAAATTTTAAAAAAACTATTGCCAAAAACGCACTGCATTTTTGGCAATATTCTCATTTCTTATAACCGAAAACCGTCTATTCGTTTTTCAGATTATTTGAATTTTTTTACTAATACTGCAAGGATTGCTGCAAGACTGACACCTGCCGGTAATGCTGCAGCTGCTGCACTTGTCTCATCTCCAGTCTTTGGAGAAGTTTTCTTCTTATCTTCTTTCTTAGTATCCTCTTTTTTTGTCGTTCTTTATTATTTGTGTCTTCTTTGTCAGGATCTTCTGGTTTCTCTGGTTTATTTGGCTCCTCTGGATCCGGAGTTTCCGGTTTATCCTCTTTGATCTTTGTTACGCTCAGCTGTAATGGTGTCTCTTTGTACAGCTCTACCTGGAAATCTCCAACTTCCTGTAACTCATATCCTTCCGGTACCCACTCTGTGATCTCTCTTGTGTGGAAGATTCCGTCTCCATCACCATCAACAAAGTAATCTCCACCTGCTACTACTTCATCATTATTCTCAGCATCTACAAACTGGATTTTTACGATGGAAGAAAGGTCACCTTTCTCTACAACCATTGTATGTCCGCCTGTGGATCCAAATGGAATTTTGATTTCTGTTACCTGATCTCTGTCGTTGGACAGCTTGTATCCTGTTGGAAGATCGAAGTCTACACCAAGTCTGAATACCGCGTCTTCTCCATCAGCGCCTTCTGCTGTTACTGTTTCTGTTGTAACAACTTCTCCGTTCGGAGTTTCAAATGTAATGTGAAGCACTGCTTCTCTGATCTCTACATCTTTCTTTACAGAAACATATACGTATCCGTCTCTGATGATACAGTCTGTACCTTCGATTGTATATCCTTCTGGAAGATATCTTGTCAGGATTGCCATATTTACACACGATGTATCAATTGATACCTGTACCGGCACTTCTGCTACCTGTTTTCCTGCTGCTTCATCATAATAATTGATTTTCACATCCTGTGTTTCTTCGACAAGTACTTTCTTTACCTCGGCATATACAAAATAAGAATCCTGTGTCTCTCCACCTGCTACCGAATAGATACCTTCTACCAATTCATATCCTTCTGGAAGATATTTTTTCACAGTTTCTGCCGGCAATACTTCATATGTATCTTTCGGATCATCACCCCAACGATAATCCTCCACTTTTTCATTGTTAAATTGCACAAAGATAGATTCATTGTTGTCTGTATCTCTAAAATTAATTTCACCAGAAATACTATCCCAACTATCGCTCTCCGTCTCCACCTTTTCCACTGGCTCTGCTGCAAACACTGGTGCAACGTTCGCTGTTGCAATTGAAACAACCATAACACCCGTCAGGCATACGCGCATTAATTTTTTCCTGTACATACTACTTTCCTCCTATTATAACTTTTAGTTTCCCCTTAAATAACAAACCATTTCAAATTTCCGTAACGTTTGCTACCTAAACACTTCTAGTGTATATTCGAATCCTTTTTTTGTCAATACTTTCCAATATTCTATGAAAAATTGCTGCATTTTTTATATTCTTTGTCATAAAAAAATACCGGTAACCTGATATCTCTCCAAAACTGATATCCCTTTACCGGTATTTCTTATTCCCACGTAATATCCTCAACCTCATACACTGATACAACATTTGTCTGATAATTGACTACCATCTGCATAGTATATATCTTTTCAAATGCCTGGTCATTTCTTGTGCCTTTCACATCTATATCACATTCCACAACACCTACATCTGTTTTACCATATTGCGCTTTCTTTGCACTTTTTACTTGTGTAGACACTTCATTGATATTAACCACGCTTTCTTTATAAAAAGCATCTCTTTCTTCTTTTAATAATCTTCTATGTTCTGTATTTGCAATACTTTGATACAAACTCTGATCTGTTATTTCTTTATCTTGAGCATCACTATTTACCGCCAAAAATGCTTTTGCCCAACTATTGACACCTTTTTGTATTACTTTTGTTTCTTCATCTGGAAGGGACTCCTCTGTAACTTTCAGCTGTTCATATATCGTCAACGGTACTGTTTTTTCTTCCTTATCTTTTTTCCCACATCCACATGTCAGAATTCCCAATATACATATCATCAATACCAATCTTATGTATTTTCTCATTGTAATCCTTGTTCCTTTCGCCACCTGGCTTATACCCCTGTCTTTCATGTACTCCCCATAGAAAAATATTGCCAAAAACGCAATGCATTTTTGGCAATATTTCCATTTTTTATAACCTAAATCCGTCTATGCGTTTTTCAGATTATTTAAATTTTTTCACTAATACTGCAAGAATTGCTGCAAGGCTCACACCTACAGGTAATGCTGCGGTTGCTGCACTTGTCTCATCTCCAGTCTTTGGAGAAGTTTTCTTCTTATCTTCTTTCTTAGTATCCTCTTTTTTGTCGTCTTTTTTATTTGTGTCTTCTTTTCCTGTATCTTCTGGTTTCTCTGGTTTGTTTGGATCTTCCGGATCTGGATTCTCTGGCTCTTCTGCAATCTTTGTCACACTAAGCTGCAATGGAGTTTCTTTATAAAACTCTACCTGGAAATCTCCAAATTCCTGTAATTCATATCCTTCCGGTACCCACTCTAATACTTCTGTATGATTGAAGATTCCATCTCCGTCTGCATCTACAAAATAGTCTCCGCCTGCTACGACTTCATCTGTTTCAGCATCTACAAACTGAATCTTCACGATTGATTCTTTTGCAATCTTCTCTACTTTGATCTGTAATGGACAGTCTTTGTAATCCGCTACAAAGAAATCTCCAAGAACCATTGGTTTGTATCCTTCAGGAAGCCACTCTGTCAGTTCATTTACATTAAAGATTCCATCTCCGTCTGCATCTACAAAATAGTCTCCGCCTGCAAGTACTACACCTGCTTCATCTACAAACTGTGCTTTTACGATAGAAGATTTATCTTCTTTTTCTACAATCATTGTAAATCCGCCTGTGGATCCAAATGGAATTTGGATGTTTGTGATCTGATCCACTCCTTCTGCCAGTTTATATCCTTCTGGAAGGTCAAAATCTGTTCCCAGCATGAATGTCCAACACTCTCCGTCTGCTCCCTGAGATGTTGTAGATACTGTCTTTGTTCCTACTACTTCTCCATCCTGTGTTTCAAATGTAATATGAAGAACAGTTTCTCTTGCTGTTACCAGACATTCTGTTGTTTTAGTTTCTCCCGCTTTCAATGTCTCTACAGGATAATCTACTGCCAGCTGGTATCCAAATGGAATATTAAAATCAACTGCTGCATCAAATACATAATTTCCATCTGCATCCTGACGTGAACCTGTTAATGTTTCTTCTCCAACTACTTCCTGTGTTGTCTGATCTTTGTACACCACCTTCATAGTTGCAGCCTTTACCGCTTTCACTTTCAACTGTGTTGTTTTTCCTACATAATCTTTTACGAACTGATCACCT
>ENA-OQKD01000313-OQKD01000313.1-human-gut-metagenome-genome-assembly--contig:-NODE-313-length-13220-cov-3.389521_pt1 | contig 13220 bp, 14 predicted proteins | sample MGYA00242775_ERZ504792 | MGnify/ENA primary metagenome ERZ504792 (study PRJEB26092, sample SAMD00036401) | human gut metagenome | host: Homo sapiens | study: EMG produced TPA metagenomics assembly of...
ACCGGTGTGCTTGCATTTTTCTTTCATTATAACTGCTCCTCCTTCTTATTCATAAATGTCAGCTGAAATACAGAAATTGCAACAATGACTACAAAAAATATCACTGCATTGGCGCTCTGGAATCCAAACTGTCCGCCGTCCATACCATTTTTGTAGATTAAAAATGAGATGGATTCTGTGCTCTGTGCAGGGCCGCCTTTTGTCAATGCCATGATCTGATCAAATGCCATCAGGAAGTTTTTCATACAGAGAACCATATTGATGGTAAAAAACGGCACGATCAGCGGGAAAGTCAGGTTTTTGAATTTTGTCCATCCGGTTGCCCCGTCAATGGCCCCCGCCTCATACACATCCTCCGGCACAGTCTGAAGACCGGAAATATAAATGATCGTATTCATTGCAATTGCCTGCCATGCAGCCACGATTACAATGGCAAACCATGCGCTCTTTGTATCTGCCAGCATACTGCTGCTGAGAAAATCAATTCCAAGAGCTTTTCCCACAGCTGGAAGAATATAAGTAAAGATAAAGCTGAAAATATAACCCACTACCAGGCCGCCCAGAACATTGGGAATAAAATAGATTCCTCTGAGCGCACTTTTTGCCCGTATCTTACTGTTCAGCCCCAGCGCAAGGATCAGACTGAAAATATTTACAATAATAGTTGCCACAATGGCAAACTTAAAGGTAAACAAATAGGATTTCCCTACTCTTACGTCCTGAAAAAGATCAATATAATTTCTGAGTCCTACCCAGTCATAGCTTCCATACCCTTTAAAGTTTGTAAAGCTGTAAATAAATCCCTTGATCAGAGGCAGCGTATTAAAAACAAAAATAATGCCAGAATCGGAATGGTAATCAGCAAAAAAGTACGTTTTCTGTCATTTCCTTTCATGATCTACTTCCTCCTTCCCCGTTTTCCTCCTGGTATTCCTGCACCTTGCGGATCAGATCACGGTTGTATCGCTTCCAGTCGCTGTCAAATTTTTTCAGCCAGGCATCTGTATCCTGATTCATAAGATATGTCTGTATCATTGCATCCACAGCCATTTCCGCCGGATAGTAATGATCCTGATAATCTGTCATTTTTCCCTGTTCAATATATTCCTTCATACCGTCCAGCATAGAAGGCAGGGTAAAGTCTCCCTCTTTGCACGGCACAGCATTCTGATCGTCCAGATAAATCTGGATGTTTTCATCCTCCAGCATAAAACGCAGAACCTCATAGGCGGCTTCTTTGTCTTTGCAGTCCTCCATAACGCAGAACTGAAGGTCAACACCTGAGTTCAGGATCTGACCGTCTGCGCTGTCATTTGCCGGGAACACAAAAGAATCAATATTCATATCAGGATTTACTGATTTAATCTGAGGTACCGCATAGCTTCCGATACAGTACATGGCAGACTCTCCTCTTGCAAAAGCTGTGCAGGCGTCATTATAGCTGTATGCATAAGGATCCTCCTGAGCATAGGGAAGAAGCTGAAGGATCTTTTCTGCCAGTTCCCGGTATTCCACTGAGAAAGTCGTCTCTCCTCTGTTTACCTGCTGGCACACATCTGCGGGAGCCAGATCACAGGCCATTGCATTCCAGGGCGCCAGACAGGTCCAGACATCCTTAAATCCAAAATAAAGCGGCTGCTGTCCGGATGCCTGAATGGTATCAAGAAGTTCAAGAAACTCATTCCAGGTTTCAGGGATCTCCCATCCATTTTCTTCAAACATATCCTTGTTATAAAGAATACCTGCGGCATTTGCGGCATAAGGAACTGCATATACTCCATCCTTTGGAATAAATTCCAGATTTTTGTCAATGTCCAGATATGCCTGCTTGATATCTGCCAGTCCCTCAAAGTCAGAAATATCCATCAGCATATCCGCATCCAGAAAATTGGAATAATTAATATCTCCTCCGATTCCGATAATATCCGGCTGATCCTCTTTGATAAATCTGGTCTTCAAAACAGTCATAGCCTCATTGGGAGACTCTATGACCAGCTCAATATCATCATGAGAGGCATTAAATTTTTCTTCCATCTTCTCAAAAGCTTTTACTGCCTCCGGTTTGTACTGGACCATTTCTATTTTTGTCTTTTCATTGTCCTTTTCCGAAGCTCCGCAGCCGGACAGCACCATACCGGAACCAAGAATTCCTGCCAGGGCTGCCCAGGTAAACAGTTTTACTTTTCTCATTACGTTTCCCCTTTCCTCTGTTTTTCGATTCCTTTATATTCTGTACAGTTTATACGGTTTCTTATGAATCCATTTTATCATTACCTTATCTTTCGGTAAATGGAGGCATGAATCCATTTTTATATCATAATGCGTTTTTTCACGAATATAGTTGAAGTTACTACTCATTCAGGTATATAATATAAAAAAACCAAGTTTTTTTGTTTAAATATAACATAATTATCATTAGTTTTTTTTAGCACTATTGCACATATACAAATTAAAAAGGAGGAATAAATATGCCTATTCCCTTGTTCCATGTGTTTTCTGGCGACCGCTTTATGGATCTGACCTTATACCAGTATGGGTATGAAAAATGCCGTCCTCTCCACTCCTTTGGTCCTTCTGTCAGAAATCACTTTCTGTTCCATTATATTTTTTCCGGCAAAGGCACACTTCTTGTTGACGAAACAAAAACCTCAACAAAAGAATACAAGCTTCACGGCGGTATGGGTTTTCTCATTGAACCGGAACGGATCAACACCTATTTCGCCGACAGAGAAGATCCCTGGGAATATGCATGGGTGGAATTCAGCGGACTGAAGGCAAAAGAGATCCTGGATACTGCGGGACTTTCCACGGAATCCCCTGTTTTTATCCCCACCTCCCATCAGATTTCCGAAACTCTGAAAAGTGAACTGCTCCATCTGGCTTCCAGTCCCTCCGAAACCTCGTCCCTTCATCTGATCGGACACCTTTATCTGATCATGGACGCCCTGCTTACAGGTTCCGCCTCCAGACGCAGAGTTCAGAACGGAAAACGATCCCAGTTTTATACGAATGAAGCCATTACCTTTATCTCTCAGAATTATGCGCTTCCCATTACCATAGAAGATATGGCTCAGAGACTGAATCTGGACAGAGGCTACTTCGGCAAAATTTTTAAAGAAGTGATCGGACAGGCTCCACAGGAATTCCTGATCCACTACCGTATGTCCAGGGCTGCGGAGCTTCTGAAAACCACGGACACGCCTGTAAAAGATATCAGCATCCAGGTAGGCTATCCCAACCAGCTTCACTTTTCCAGAGCCTTCAAAAATGTATATGGACAGTCTCCCAGAGAATATCGCCAGAAAAACCGGATCATTCATGTGGTTGATAATTCCTGACGTTACTGCTCACGACCTTCACAGCAACCTGAGCAAGATACATTCAAATCACTTTCGGTGATGGCATTATGCCCTGTATGTCTTGAAAATTTTGACATATATATGACCCCCCCCCGCAGGATAATTCCCCCTGGACAGTAACTCCCTGATTCTTAATAAAAACAGTAAGAAAAATATTTACAAGTAGTTTTGAAAACTATATAATAGAAGGCAGAGGTGATAAACTATGACGATCAATACACAGGATATGATAGGCAGTATACTGGAAAGTATTTCAAGAATTGATTATATTAAACCGGAAGATATTCCGAACATTAACTTATACATGGATCAGGTAACTACTTTTATGGAGGAACAGCTTGCCTCCTCCAAGCGTTATCCGGAAGATAAGATCCTGACAAAAACCATGATCAATAATTATGCCAAAAATAATCTACTCCCGTCCCCGGAAAAGAAACCGTTATTCCAGGGAACATCTTCTTCTGCTTATTTTTATTTATTACTTTAAAAATATTCTTTCCATTAATGACATCCAGACACTTCTGGGGCCTATAACAGAAAAATATTTCCGCTCAGACTCGGAAATGGATCTGACTGCTGTCTACAACGAGGTATTCAGCATGGAAAAAGACCAGGTTGAGCTTCTGAAGGAAGACCTGGTAAAGCGCTACCATACAGCGGAATCCACTTTTGATTCCGCACCGGAAGAAGACCGGAAATTTTTAAAGCTGTTTTCTTTTATCTGTCTTCTGAGCTTTGATGTGTACACAAAAAAAATGCTCATCGAGCAGCTGGTGGATGAACTGAGGGACGAGAACAATGAGGACTTTCCCAAAACCAAAAAATCAAAAAATAAACATTGATCCGGATAACCGATGATACAAAGGGGGCTTTTTCAAGCCCCCTTTTTTGTGTCTGTCTTTACCTTTCAGTGAATTTCCTTTTTATCAGTAAAGATAATCTTTATTTACATATCCGCTTTTTCCAAGCTTTGGAGAATATACATACCAGTAGGTTGAATCACTGGTATCCGTTACCTGTACCGTATCGCCGGTATATAATTCCCCGATCTCGTTGGCTGCGTCATAGGCTTTGGCGCTTCTCAGAGCGAGATAGCCTTTACTTACACTGACTGTTTTTGTAACAGTTCCTGAAGAGGAACCTCCTGTGAGATAATCCTTGTTTACAAATCCGTTTTTGCCAAGCTTCGGAGAATATACATACCAGTAGGTAGCGTCGCTGGTATCGATCAGCTGTACCGTATCTCCTGTATACAGTTCCCCGATCTCGTTGGATGAATCGTAGGCTTTTGCACTTCTCAGAGCAAGATAGCCCTTGCTTACGCTGACGGTTCTTGTCTCTCCTGAAGTGCCGGAAGAGGTTCCCTGAAGATAATTCTTGTTTACATATCCTCCCTTGCCAAGTCCGGGAGCATATACCAGCCAGTAAGTGTCATCATTTGTGTTGGCGATCTGTACGGTATCTCCGGTATACAGCTTGCCTACCTCGTTTTTGCTGTCATAGGCTTTATCGTTTCTAAGGGCAAGATAACCGCTGTCTACCTTTACGGTTCTGGAGCCTGATGAATTTGCCAGATAAGCTCTGTTTACATATCCTGTTTTACCATGCTTTGGAGAATAAACAGTCCAGTAAGTGGATCCGCTTGAATCGGTTACATCCACAGTATCCCCGGTATACAGTTCCCCGATCTCGTTGGATGAATCGTAGGCTTTTGCATTTCTCAGAGCAAGGTAGCCTGAAGCAACTGTTACTGTGTAATTATTTGCCGCAAATCCTGTCTCTGCTGTTACAGGCAGAGACAGCACAAATGCCACTGCAAATAACGCCGCCCATTTCAAAAGGGCAATTCCTGAAAACTCTTTCCATTTCCTACTCATATCGTCGTCCTCCTTTTTAGAGTATTATGTGAATCAGCTTCATTGCTGTTTCCATCTCTGTCAACGACTTCCCTTCTGCTGCCTTTCCTACTGCTGATAATAGTCGTAAATCTGCCGGCTTAATGCCGCTATGGTACTCTGGGCAGAGCCTGCTTCTGAAAGCTGCTCTGACATAAATACTAGAATCAGATCATTCTGCGTATTGTAGATAATTCCCGCATCGTTTTCCACATCTGCAAGCTCCCCTGTTTTATTTGCCACGCTGACCCCTGCCGGCATCTGAGCCGGTATCTTGTTTCTTCTCTCCTGTGCTGCCAGAAGATCAAACTGCGCCGCTGCCTTTGGATCTCCTGACTTCCAGCCGTCATAAACCTTTCTAAGAAAATGTCCGCAGTCTGCAGGAGATGTATAGTTGTCATCCAGTTCATTACTGTGTAGCAAAAGCCTTCCCATGTGCGTATTGCTGTATCCGTTTACACTGCAGTATTCATTAACAACATTCATTCCAGCAGCAGCGTCTCCGCCTCCCAGATATCCGGTAAGAGTATTTGCCGCGTCATTGTCACTGACGGTGATCATGGAACGGAGATTGCTGTCCACGTTTCCCTGACCGTACTGTGCTGCCAGATTATCATAATTCTCATAAACAGCTCCCATAATATAAAGCTTGATCAGACTGGCGGCCTGCATTCTGTGTTCATTGACACTTCCCTCTGTGTTTGCTGAAATATTACATACATATGCGGACCAGCTTCCATTATTGGCAGGAAACGCCAGACTGGAAAGCAGCCCGGAAAGCGCTTCATCTGTTACTGCTCCTGCAGACGGAGTTCCTCCGAACACGCTTCCTGATGAAGCCTCTGACGGAGGTGAAAGCGCTCCGTCCCCTGTGCCATTCTGTATCTCCTCCTCAGGCGGCGGCTCCGGATGATGATCCGGATCTCCCTGTGGTTCTGAATTTTCCTGTTCCTCTGCTCCCGGCTGAGGCCCCTGCATTTCTCCCGGAGTAATTTCCGGCTGTGTCTCTTCCTGTTCCTCTGCAGGCGCCTCTGCAGCTTCCTGTACTTTCTCTTCTGTCTGCTGAACCTTGTCTGTTCCGCAGGAAGACTGTCCTGCGATTATCAGAAAAGCCAGAGTCAGCATGCCTGCCTTTTTTCCATTCATGTAACTTTTTCATCCCTTCCTCTGCACCCAACCTTTTCGTCTGTGCAATATGCATATTTTACATGGTATTTTTGCAGTTTTTTTCATGTATTATCATTATAATTTTAATCTAAAAGTCTTGCAAGTATTTTTTCTTTTCAAATTGTTTATTATAGCTTATCATATAAGAAACAGGATTCTGTAAAATCTATGTTCAATAACCGCTTTTCAATTTTTATATGAAATACATCATTATTTTCAGGAGGATTTATATGAAAAAAATACTAAAAATTCTTTCCGCCGGATTTCTTATACTGACCTTCCCGGTTACCGCTCTGGGCGCTTCTTACGAAAGCGAAGAAGGACAGGCTGTGATAGGACCGCCCTCTTCCCAGAAAGACGACAGCTCCGATACCTTTACTGATTCCCCCACTGAGGAAAACGTCTCCGGAATCGACTGGGATGCCGCCAATACGGCTGCTTCTCCGGCCTCCGTAAGCGGTGATTTTACTGTGGTGATAGATCCCGGACATCAGGGACCTTCTGTTGATATGAGCGCTCCGGAGCCTGTGGCTCCCGGTTCCAGTGAGACTAAGGCAAAGGCAACCTCCGGCACACAGGGAAACTTCTCCGGCGTCCCGGAATATGAGGTCAACCTGCAGGTCTCTCTTCTTTTACAACAGGAGCTTACTGACAGAGGATACCGGGTAATTATGACAAGAACCGATCACGAAACCGCTATCAGCAACAAAGAACGGGCGGAACTGGCTACTGAGCAAAATGCTGACATTACAGTGCGTATTCATGCAAACAGCGCAGGAAGCAGCTCTGCTGCCGGAGCCCTGACCATGGCCCCCACTTCTGCCAACCAGTATCTGTCCTCAGACATCATAGAAAAAACGCAACACCCTTGCTTCCTGTATCATCAACCACTACTGCGCTGCTACAGGTCTGGGAAATCAGGGCATCATCTCCTCTGATAATATGACGGGAACCAACTGGAGCACTGTCCCTGTGGCTATTCTTGAAATGGGATTTATGAGCAATCAGAATGATGATCTTTATATTACCAATACTGCCAACCATCCGGCAATGGTGGCCGGGATCGCAGACGGAATTGACGAATATTTCAGTATTGTAGAACCACTGACAGCAGCCAGAGGTCAGCACCTTGGCCAGCTTACGGAAAAACTTCAGACTCAGTACACTTCTCCTTTGGAAAAGTCAGGCGAAAGCTGGGCAATTGCTGTTATGGATCCTGTAACTGACGATTACAGTACCATCCATGCGGACGAAGCCATGCAGGCTTCCGGACTGATCCGCGCTTATATCATGGGCGCTGTATATGAAAAACTGGTTTATCCGGATCCTGCCTCAGATTCAGCTTCCGATTACCAGAATACTCTGAAGCCCCTTCTCCAAAAGATGATCACATCCAATGACAGTGACGCCGCCAATGAGCTTGTTGGCCTTCTGGGAAGCGGAGATTTTAAATCAGGCGCTGCTGCTGTAAACCAGTTCTGCCAGGACCATGGATTTACATCCACCAGACTGGAAGCGCCACTTACCGCAGACAGCTCAGAAAAAAACCAATACCACCAGCGCCTCAGACTGCTGCCGCCTTCTTTCTGAAATCTATAATCAGACATTAGTAAACAGCAGCGCTTCCTCAGAAATACTCTCTCTCCTGAAGCAGCAGACGGAAAATGCAAAAATCCTCCCGGGACTTTCCGGCCAGACAGAGACGGCAGGTATGGCAGCTTCTCAGCAAAATGCCCTTGAAAATCATATGGCAATTGTGCTGGATAACAAAAAACCTTATGTGATCTGCCTTCTGTCCAGCAACCTGAAAGATTCCGCAGCATCTGCCGAAACCATAAAGAGTATTTCTGCAGACGTATACCAGTATATGACCACAAAAACTCAAACGCAAGATACCCCTTCATAAGAAAAAAGAGCAGAGATGCGGTAACGTCCGTATCCTCTGCTCTTTTTAATCTGTGTATTATTCTGTTTTTTCGGAGCCCTCTTTCTGAGCTTCCTTTTCTCTCATTCTGGAAAAACCATTTCATATCCGTCATTTCCGTAATTTAAAGAACGGTTTACACGGCTGATAGTAGCTGTAGATGCGCCTGTTTTTTCCGAAATATCCAGATATGTCCGTTTATCTGTCAGCATTTTTGCTACCTCAAAACGCTGTGATAAAGAAAGAAGTTCGTTGATCGTACATACATCCTCAAAAAACGTATAACATTCTTCCTTATCTTTTAAACAAAGAATCGCTTCAAATAGGTGATCCACCTCTTCTGTTCTGATTTTTTTACCCATATTCTCTGCTCCTTTAAATCACTGTCCTATTACTGCATAACACATTTTAACACTTTAGCACATGATAGGCAAGTGCTTTTTGACGGAAAAAACAGAGAAATGCAGGTATCCTCAAATGATGCAAAATGGAGTATAATAAAAGATGACACAAAGAAATAAAGCTGAAAACGGAGGTTTTTATGAAATACGAATCTGTTCTTGATCTTCATACACATACAGTTGCCAGCGGTCATGCTTACTGCACCATTCACGAGATGGCTGCCGCCGCTGCGGGAAAAGGTCTTGAGATTCTTGGAATTACAGAACATGCTCCGGCCATGCCCGGAACCTGCCATAACTTTTATTTTCATAACCTGAAGGTTGTCCCCAGAGAGCTGCACGGCATCCGGCTGCTTTTGGGTACTGAGCTTAATATTCTTGATTCAGACGGACAGGTAGATCTGGGGGAAAAAGAACTCAGAAATATGGATGTGGTGATCGCCAGCCTTCATCTTCCCTGCATGAAACCGGGTTCACGCGCTGAAAACACAGAAGCATACCTGAATGTTATGAAAAATCCCTATGTAAACATTATCGGCCACCCGGATGACGGACGCTATGAAATTGATTATCCGGCTCTTGTTCAGGGAGCCAGAGAATACGGCAAGGTTCTGGAGCTGAATAACCATTCTCTGGAGCCATCCTGCTTTCGCCAGGGCGCCAAAGAAAATGATACAGAAATGCTGAAATTATGCATGAAATATCAGGTTCCTGTTGTTATGAGCAGCGACGCTCATTTTGACAGCGCTATCAATGAGTTTGAAAGTGCGCGCAGCCTTCTTGAAGAACTTAATTTCCCGGAAGAGCTGGTCTTAAACCGCTCTGCAGAGGCTCTGAAGCCCTTTGTAAACCGTAAATTCTAAAAATCTTTCTGATGTTTCCAAGGATAACAGTCATTACGCAAAACCAGATTATACTTTTTAAATGGAGTGATTATTATGGATTTATTTGAATATGCAAAATCAAAAACACTGGACAGAGAATCTCCTCTTGCCTCCCGTCTCCGCCCTACTTCCCTGGAAGAAGTCGTAGGCCAGGAACATATTGTAGGAAAAGACAAGCTGCTGTACCGCGCTATCAAGGCTGATAAACTGACCTCTGTTATCTTTTACGGACCTCCCGGAACAGGCAAAACAACACTGGCAAAAGTAATAGCCAATACTACCAGCGCTAATTTTACTCAGATCAATGCAACTGTAGCAGGTAAAAAAAGATATGGAAGCCGTTGTAAAAGAAGCCCAGGATAATCTGGGCATGTACGGCAAAAAGACGATTCTTTTTATTGATGAGATCCATCGCTTTAACAAAGGACAGCAGGATTATCTTCTTCCTTTTGTAGAGGACGGAACAATCATCCTGATCGGCGCAACTACAGAAAACCCTTATTTTGAAGTAAACAGCGCTCTTTTGTCCCGCTCCATTATCTTTGAGCTGAAGGCTCTGAGCAATCAGGATATTCAGACCTTGATCCTCCGGGCTGTAAATGACTGCGACAGAGGCATGGGAAATTACGGAGCTGTTATCGAGCAGGATGCTGTGGAATTTCTTGCGGATATGGCAGGCGGCGATGCAAGAAGCGCGCTGAATGCAGTAGAGCTTGGAATCCTTACCACTCCCAAAAGCCCGGACGGACTTATTCATCTGACTCTTGACGTTGCCTCTGAATGTATCCAGAAGAGGGTGATCCAGTATGACAAAAAGGGCGATAATCACTACGACATTATTTCTGCTTTTATAAAAAGTATGCGCGGCTCTGATCCGGATGCAGCTGTATACTATCTGGCAAAAATGCTTTATGCAGGCGAAGACGTCAAATTTATTGCCAGGAGAATCATGATACTTGCATCTGAGGACATCGGAAATGCAGATCCTCAGGCAATCTGTGTAGCTGCTGCGGCCGCACAGGCTGTTGAACGGGTTGGTATGCCGGAATCTCAGATTATCCTCTCCCAGGCAGCCGCCTATATGGCCTGCGCTCCCAAGAGCAATTCCGCAGTAAACGCAATCGCCGCTGCCATGGACTCCGTAAAAAAAACACGGACCACTGTGCCGGTTCATCTTCAGGACGCTCACTACGGCGGTCACGAAAAGCTTGGCAAAGGAATCGGTTATCAGTATGCTCACAATTACCCGAACCACTATGTTAAACAGCAATATCTTCCTTCTGAAATACAGGATGAACATTTCTACGAATTAAGTGATATGGGCTATGAAAAAAATTTAAAGGAACACATGAAAAAAATCGGGGCTCTTTAATGAGCCCCGATTTTTATATGTGCTTACATTCTTTCTATCTTCTTATAATTTTCTTATAACTACTGTTGCTGTACTGTCCTTCTCTACCGGAACATCACCTATGTTTGCAAGCATCCAACCTTCTGGTACCATGTCCTGAACCATAGCTGTGCTAAAATATGTTGCTTCCATATCAAGTTTGATCTCGGAGTTTGCTATCAGGGTTCCTTCCTCGTCTACATAGTTAATTGTAACGTCTCTCTGATATTCTTTTTCTCTTACTACTACTTCTACTGCATTGTTCTCAATAGTAAGATCTCCTACATTTACAAGCTCCCAGCCATACGGTACATCTTTCAGCATACTTGTGTTGATGGATGTTGTATCCTTATGCACCTTCATTCCGGATGTGTATACGTTGTTTCCTGCCTCGTCTACATAGTTGATTATAATGTCTTTGGTGTATTCTTTTTCTCTTACTACTACTTCTACTGCATTGTTCTCAATAGCAAGATCTCCTACATTTACAAGCTCCCAGCCGAACGGTACATCTGTCAGCATACTTGTGTTGATAGATGTTGCATCTATATCAACTTTGATTCCGGATGTGAATACGTTGTTTCCTTCCTCATCTACATAGTTGATTACTATATCTTTGGTGTACTGTTTCTGTCTAACTATAACTGTTGCTGAACCATCTTCATTTAACATGATATCTCCAACATTTGCAAGTATCCAGCCATATGGTACATCCGTCAGGATATTTGTATTGAAGTATGTCGCATCTTTATCAAGCTTAATACTTGTTGTCAGTACCAGATTTCCTGCTTCATCCACATAATTAATAATAACATCTTTTGTGGATTCTATTTTTCTTACATCAAGAGTAATTGCATTGCTGTCTTTATCAATTGTCATATCACCAACACTGCAAAGTTCATAGCCTTCTGGTACAGTTACCAGACTTGTGTTAAACTGTGTAGCGTCTTTTTCAATCTGAATGAGAGCAACATCAGGAAGGATTACTCCCTCTTCTGTTTTAAAGCTTACCCATACATTTCTTTTCTCAGCTTCTGCTTTTTTTACAACAATAACAGCGTTATCTGTATCTGTTACATCAAAGTCCCCAACAGTGATAAGCTCATAACCTTCCGGCACATCTGTGAGTTCAGATGTATTGAAATTATAATAAGCTGCTTCACCATCTACATATGGCTGAACAGTGATGCTTCCTTTTGCTACTTCACTTCCATCCTCTAACTGATAGGAGATTGCAACAGTTTTTGCTTCAAACTGCGGTGTCGTTTTTCTTACTTTAACAACAGCTGTATCATTATCAACGTATACATCGCCTGTCTCACAAAGTTCATACCCTTCCGGAGTTCCTGTTATCTGGCTTGTATGGAATGTTGTATCATTTGCACCAATCTGAAGTGGCAGTACATCATCAAGGATAGCGCCTGTTTCTTCGTCTTCAAATTTCACCCATACAGTCTTTGTTCCAACTGCTTTTCTTACCTTAACAGTAGCTGTATCATTGTCAATGTATACATCGCCTGTCTCGCAGAGCTCATACCCTTCCGGAGTTCCTGTTATCTGGCTTGTATGGAATGTTGTATCATCTACACCAATCTGAAGCGGCAGTACATCATCAAGGATAACACCTGTTTCTTCATCTTCAAATTTCACCCATACAGTTCTGGTTGCGGATGTATCCGCTGTATCTTCTGCCTCGTCTGTGATGTCTTCTTCCGGTGCTTCTTCATCTTCCACCGGGGCAAGAGTCTCATCATCCAGTGTAACTGAATCCTCTACAACTACAGTATCTGTATCTGTAGCTGCAGCAGCCACGCCTACTGTGCTTGTTAAAACCACAGAAGAACTGAGACCTACCATGAGAAGTTTTCTTACTACTTTGTTTTTCATAGCTTCTTTTTCCTCCATCTCTAATTTGGGGGGGCTTCCCCTAGCCCTATGTATCATTATCATTTTACCCCTCCCCACTTATTTCTGTCAAGGTTAATTTCCCCTATTTTTACCTAATTTTCAACATTTTTACATATTACAATCTCTCAAAATTTTTACTTTTATAAAGACATAGAGCCTAGTCGCCCCCACCCGTAAAACGGGTGGCTCGACGGACGGCTATAAGCCTTTAATGCTAGGCCAGCGTCTCAAGGCGCTGGCTTTCGCTTTGCTCCAGCCACTCTGCTTTTGACTCGTCGCCGCCCTTAAAAGG
>ENA-OQKD01000314-OQKD01000314.1-human-gut-metagenome-genome-assembly--contig:-NODE-314-length-13215-cov-3.367894_pt1 | contig 13215 bp, 17 predicted proteins | sample MGYA00242775_ERZ504792 | MGnify/ENA primary metagenome ERZ504792 (study PRJEB26092, sample SAMD00036401) | human gut metagenome | host: Homo sapiens | study: EMG produced TPA metagenomics assembly of...
AGGGCGGCGATGAGTCAAAAGCAGAGTGGCTGGAGCAAAGCGAAAGCCAGCGCCTTGAGACGCTGGCCTGGCATTAAAGGCTTATAGCCGTCCGTCGAGCCACCCGTTTTACGGGTGGGGGCGACTTCACCAGCCAGAGCATGAACGGTGTGCCGGATCGACTGGTTTTGCTGCTCGGCGGCAAGTGTGCTTTTGTGGAACTGAAAGCTCCCGGCAAGCAGATGCGTATCCTTCAGAGAAAACGCAGACTGCAGCTGGAGGCACTGGGCTTCCCGGTATTCTGCGTAGACCGCCCGGAACAGATCCAGCCTGCTATCCATGCATTGCTTCACTGGAAACCGGGCGAGCCTATCCCACAGGGAATCGGAGCGAAGATTCCGGAGATGCCGGAAGTTACGCTGCCACAAGGAAATACACAAAGCGAGGAGCCGGAAACACGGGCACAGGATGCCGGGGAGGAGGTGATGCCCAAATGAAGTTCATTCCTCATGATTATCAGAGCTACTGTACGGAGTATATCAAAACACACCCGGTCGCAGCCCTTTTTCTGGATATGGGCTTGGGTTAAGGAAAGACCTTATGCTGGAGACCTTTGAGGTCAGTAAGGTCCTGATCATTGCGCCGCTACGTGTGGCCCGTGATACATGGCCGGCAGAGATCGAAAAGTGGGATCATCTGCAAGGACTGGATATTTCTGTCATCGTAGGTGATACAAAGACCCGCATTGCAGCACTCCACCATCCGGCGATGATTTATGTCATCAACCGGGAAAATATCAAGTGGCTGGTGGAATATTATGAGAAAAACGGAATGCGCTGGGATTTTGGCATGGTCGTGATTGATGAGCTGTCATCGTTCAAGAACTACCAGTCCCAGCGTTTTAAATTCCTGCGGAAAGTCCGCCCGTATGTGAAGCGGTGGGTCGGGCTGACCGGTACCCCTTCTTCCAATGGTCTCATGGATCTTTGGGCGGAGATCGGGATTCTGGATGGCGGGGAGCGGCTTGGCAAATTCATCGGCCGGTACAGGGAGGCTTATTTCAAGGCTTCTTCCATGAATCCTTCCACGGGTGTTGTGTTCCAATACAAGCCCAGAGAAGGAGCAGAGGAACTGATCTACCAGCGGATCTCGGATATCACGATTTCTATGAAAGCACTGGATTACCTTCATATGCCGGACTGTATTCCAAGCCGGTACGAGGTGGAGATGAATACGCAGGAACGGGAACTCTACGATATGCTTCGGAAAGATCTGCTGATCCCGCTGAAAGACGGTGACATAGATGCTGCCAATGCTGCATCACTGACAGGAAAACTGTTGCAGATGAGCAATGGCGCTGTCTATGACGAGAACGGTAAAGCACGAGTCATCCATGACCACAAGCTGGAAGCTCTCGAAGACCTGATCGAAGCGGCCAACGGACAGCCAGTGCTAGTGGCCTACTGGTTCAAGCATGACCGCCAGCGCATCATGGAGCATTTGGCAAAGCAAAAGATTCCGGTACGGGATATCAAGAGCAGCACCGACATTAGGGACTGGAATGCCGGAAACATCCCGGTTGCCCTGATTCACCCGGCATCGGCCGGACACGGTTTGAACATCCAGCAAGGCGGACACATCCTGATCTGGTTTGGATTGACATGGAGCCTGGAACTGTATCAGCAGACCAATGCCAGACTCTGGCGGCAGGGGCAGACGGATGTGGTCACCATCCACCACATTATCACCAAGGACACGGTGGACGAGGATGTCATGGCGGCTTTGGAGCAGAAGGACATGACACAGGAAAAACTGATCTCAGCGGTCAAGGCACAGCTGGGGAAATAGGAGAGAATATGAAAAAGTATCAGTTTTTGAATGCAGAGGACCGCGTCCGGCAGAGGAGAGCGATTATCGTTATAAAAAGTCCAAGCCGGTAACGGCAATGAAAGCCAAAAGAGATGAGGAGGGATTCTTCATCCCCTGGGCAATGTTTCGGCCGATTGGCGAAAAGGGACTTCTTTGTGAGCTCTTTGGTGCGAACCCGATTCGCAGGGCAGCAGACCTGCGGATGAACCGGGATCTTCTCATGAAGGAAGCCTATGAGCATGAAGTGGAACTTCTGATGTGCCATATCCGGGCAAGTGAGCTCTGGATGCAGCAGGAATTCTGTAAGGAAGAACAGGCTATGGAACTGTATCAGAAATCCAAGATCCAGAATATGCCCAAGCTCACCCCGGATGGGAAACGAAAGATCCTGTTGGATGCAGTCACGTGGAAATACGACTGTGTCCAGCAGTACAAAAAGATCTGTTTTCAGTTTGCAGAGGCGGTCATTGCAAGGGAAAAGAGCCAGAATCTGGGGAATACGAACCGAGATCATTTTATTGAGCAGTTTATCAAGAAAGCAAATGAACTGCCGGAAGCAAACCGCCGTTTGCTGGATCTTTTGTATGAGACGGCGTGGCACACGATCTATGTTTTCAAATACGGTATTGCTCCGGAGAAGGTGCCGGCTCCCTGGTATGACAGGATGGGAGGCGTTGAAAAATGAGCAAAGTAAGAAATGCTGCAATTGCCGTCAGTGAAAATATGGCCTGCTATGAGAATCTGGCAAACGCCATCATCCTGCAGGCGGTCAAGGATTATAAGCGGGTACTTCACCGGCTGGGTGCCAATCCAAGGAACCGGGATGCGATGCGTGAGAAAGAAAGATTGGAACGATTCTTTCACTCTCCGTGGTATGAGGCACTTACAGATCTGGATGCAGACCGCCTGATCGAAGGGGTGCAGGAGCGGGTGCTTCAGGAGGCAGCCAAGCGGCGAAAGAAGAAAGCCACCGGGAAAGCGTCCGTATAAAAATCAATCGGATCGGTCAGAAAGGAGGACGAACTATGGCTGAGGAAAAGAATGTGGCATCTGCCGCAAAACCTGAACAGGTGGATTGTCTGGAGCTGGTCAAAAAACTGGCCGATTCCTATCGCTGTTTGGTCCGCAGACGGGAGCTGCTCCGACAGCAGTATGAAGAATCCAAATCGTGGTTTTACACGAAAGAAGAGATCATCTATAAACTGTCACAGGGCGCACATGAGGAATCCGAACGGGTGCAGACAAGCGGACTGTCGAACCCGGTGGAACGCACGGTCCTTAATTGCGATAAGGTGCTGGCATCCATGAACCGGGAAGTGCAGACACAGCGCACGGAGCAGTTTCTGGAGCCTTACTATGAGGTTTGTGAGCAGATCGAACTCTTTGAGGTCGGACTTCGCAGTCTGCGTGGCCAGACCCGGCTTGTGGCGGAGCAGTTGTTTGTGGATGGGAAGAAGCAGTCGGAGATCACAGGGGCGGAGGGGAAATTGCTGACCCGGAGAACGGTAGTCCGGGAGAAAGAAAATGCCCTTATTGGAATGGCCGACACAATTGGGCGCTATCAGAGGAGGTGATACGGAATATGAAACAGGAAACAGCAGAGGACATGCTGGATTTTGCAAAAGAAGTCTGCCAGAAATACAGCAGGGTGAAAACGCTGGCGGAGGAAACACAAGTGCAGTGGAGGCAGGATCTTGAAATGGCTGCGGATTCTAAATATCCGGGTGAAAAGGAAATGTATGACCGGCAGGCAGAAGAAGGTCTTGCAAGGTATACAGCGGTAAGAGAGTGGCTTGAGCTGGCTGATGCAGCGGCGTTTCGGATCAGAGACAGTAAGGCGCAGATCGTTGTGAGACAGCACTGTCTGGACCGGATTCCTCTGAAAGCAGTCGAATTTGAGAACGGAAAGCATATGGGAAAAACAGCCGTCTTTTATCATAAAAAAATCGGGCTGCAGCAGTTTTCAGAAGAGCTTTTCTCCAGCAAGGAGCAGATGCGGCAGCTGGAAAAAAAGTTCTGCAAAAACTGAACTTTACGAACGGAAACGAACCGTTTTTGAACTTTTCCTTCTTAACTGTACATCGGTTTTTTGCTATACTTTAAACTAGGAAAATAGGAAAACAAAGGCATAAAGATACTGGAAAGCATCCGGTGTTTTTATGCCTTTTTACATTTACGGCCGCTATGAGGATTCCATCTTCAGCGGCCTTTTTGCTATCAAACTGGAGGTGAGATCCCAATGGGGAGAAAGAAAAAGAATGCCCGGTCAGCAGCACATGGACGGAAGATCCATGTTAATAAATACATCAATCAGCGAGGGAAGACCAAGAAAAGGGCAGTAGCCTCTTGTCAGCCGGCACCTAATAGAGTGCCGATTCAGGAGATGCCGCTTACCAGATGGCCGGTACCAAAGATACCGAAGCAGTATGAAATCTGGTTTGCAGAACTGGGGAATCATTATGGTACTTCGGTGCAGAGCGGAAACCGCCCGGTGCTGGTTATCAGCAACGATATGGCAAACCGCAATTCTCCGATCATCACGGTAATCCCGATGAGTTCCAAGCTGAAGAAGCTGGAGCTGCCGGTACACATCCCGGTCACCGGGAGAGACTGCGAAATGCTCCGGGATGAGGGACTGGAAGAATCCATTCTGCTGGTGGAGCAGATCACGACCATTGACAAGATGGTCCTGTGCAACCGGCTCTGCCGTGTGACCTCGGCCAAGAAAAAGCAGGAGATCGAAGCTGCTGTTAAAAAACAGTTTGCGATGCAGGCTTGCATGGGAAGGGAGGCGCAGGCATGATGGACATCAAGAACATTCCGGGCAAGCTGAAAACGACCTGCAGCTTCTGTGTCTGGAAGTTTGAAAAGCGCAATGGCCAGAAGACCAAGATGCCATTTAACCCGGCAACGGGAGAACGGGCGAGGATTAATGACCTGCGTACATTCTCAGATTTCAAGAATACCCTCGTCACATATGCAATGGGTGGCTATGACGGTATCGGTATTGCTGTTGGCAACGGAATCGGAGCTTTTGATATCGACCACTGTATCCGGGAGGATGGTACGCTGAACGATACGGCGGATACCGTCCTTTCCATCTTTCCTACGGCTTATGTGGAAAAATCTCCGTCCGGCAAAGGACTGCGAGGTTTCTTTTGTGTGCCGGAAGACTACGTCTATGACAAGACGGTCTACTACATCAACAACCGCAGCAAGGGTCTGGAAGTGTATATGCCCGGTGCGACGAACCGCTTCGTCACCGTAACGGGAGATGTTTACCGCACAGGTGAGATCCCGAACGATGAAACCGCAATGACGACACTGTTGGACACGCTGATGAAGCGAAACAAGCAGGTGCAGCAGACTCATTTTCAGCACCATTCGTACCTGGACGACGAGGCTGTCATCGCGCACGCCAATGAAGCCAGCAACTCGGAAAAGTTCAAAAAACTCTTTGCCGGTGACTGGGAAGACCTTTACGGCAGCCAGTCGGATGCAGATATGGCATTGCTGTCTATTCTGGCATTCTGGTGTGGCTGTGATGAGGAGCAGATGGACCGTATCTTCCGTACTTCCGGTCTGATGCGTGACAAGTGGGACCGCAAGCAGGCTGGTTCAACTTATGGTGCAATCTCTATCCGCAATACGGTCAATACCTGTGCGGCCATCTATATGCCGGTCAACGCACAGGATATTGTGGATGAAGAGTTTTCCAAGCTGGATGAGGATGACTATATCGAATTCCAGCCGGATCTCACCAAGATCACGATCACGCTGGAGGAAATGGCACCGCACACAAATGCCCGGTATGGCAGAAATGAGATCGGCATGGGCAATATGTTTGCGGATTATTTCAAGCAGATCGCCCGGTACAACAGTGAGCGTAAAGGCTGGTATGTCTATGACGGATCTGTCTGGCGACCGGACAAAGGCAATCTCAAGGTATCGGAACTGGCAAAGCTGCTGGCGGACAAGCTGTATGTGTTTGCCCTGACGATTACCGAAGAGGATGCCAGAAAGCGGTTCATCGACCGTGTCCGAAAGCTGCAGCTGCGTAAGAACCGGGAAACGATGTTAAGAGATGCCATGTCCGTGTATCCGATCTCCATGCAGGCATTTGACAGGAACAAGTATTTCTTCAACTGCAAAAATGGAACGCTGGATATGCGTACACTGGAATTCAGGGAGCATCGGCCGGAGAATTATCTCACAATGGAATCCGGTATTACCTATGACCCGGATGCAGACTGTCAACGCTGGCACTCGTTTATCAAGGAGGTCATGTGTGGAGATGCAGATCTGGCAAACTTCCTTCAGCGTTCTTTGGGATACGCCCTGACAGGAGATACCTCGCAGGAGTGTATGTTTATCCTTTACGGTGCCACTTCCCGAAACGGAAAAGGTACTGCAATGGAAACCTTCCTGAAGATTATGGGCGACTACGGCAAAACCTCAAATCCGGATATGCTGGCAGCGAAATTTCGTGGTGGGAACACAGGCGGACCTTCGGAAGAAGTGGCTCGTCTGGTCGGCTCCAGATTTGTAAATATCTCTGAGCCGGAGAAGAAGATCACATTTAATGCGGCTCTCGTAAAAAGAATGACTGGCAACGACACCATCAATGCCCGATTCCTGAATGAGAACAGCTTTGATTTTGTGCCTGTGTTCAAGATTTTTATCAATACGAACTACCTGCCCAATGTCAATGATATGACCTTGTTCCAATCCGGCCGACTGAAGATCATCCCGTTCAACCGTCATTTTGAAGAGGGAGAACAGGACCAGGGGTTGAAGGGACAGTTTGCGAAGCCAGAGAACTTGTCAGGTATTTTTAACTGGTGCCTGGAAGGGTACAAAAAGTTCTGCCAGCGCGGTTTGGAACTTCCGCAGGCGGTCACGAAAGCCACGGAAGATTACAAGGATGATTCTGATCGGATCGGGCAGTTCATTGAGGCATGGCTTGAAAAAGAGGAAGGGTCGGAACTTCGGACAGCGGCAGCATACCAGCTGTACACAAAGTGGTGTGAGGAGAACGGGTATTCCTCAGAGAACCAGAAGAATTTTAAAAATGCTATCGGTGTGCATTTCAAAGTGGTCCGAAAGCGTCCCAAAGGCGGTGGCGGACAGACTACGCTGATCATGGACTGCAGGTTCAAGGAAGTGGAAGATGGAGCGGAAGACCTGACGGTACAGGATGCATATAAGCCAAAGGACAGTCTTTTGTGACCTTTTTTTTTCTGATTTTGGGTGCTTTGTAGCATGTAGCTGGTTTGTAGCCGAGATTTCATAACCTTTTTTATTATTACTTTCTTTTATAGCTTTCTTATATAAAATTCAGCTACATGGTTGCTACATGCTACATGAGTTGAGAAGAAGAAAGCAAAATAAGAGAATGAACGGAAATCATGAACGGAGACAGGGCAGGCAGTCTTTGAGGGAGCCTATTTGTGGGCAAGGGCAAAGGCGGCCTGCTTTGTGTATACAGGAAAGAGAGGACAGAACATGAGTAAGATTCATCACTTGTGAACAGGTCAGCAATGGTCATCCCGATAAGATCTGTGACCAGATCGACAGATGCTATTGTGACCGACATTCTTCAGCATGACAAGAACGCCCGTGTGGCAATCGAGTGTCTGCTGAAAAAGAGCCAGCTCTTTATTGCCGGCGAAGTCACTACCGATTACCGGCCAAACTACAACCAGATCGTCCACGATGTGTTCAATCGCATCGGTGCCGAAAAGCTGGGGTGGAACCTGACCGAGCTTCTTCGCATCGGCATTCTGGTGGACAAGCAGTCCCCGGATATTGCAATGGGTGTGGATAAGGGCGGTGCCGGTGACCAGGGTATCATGTACGGCTATGCCACCAACGAGACGGCAGAGCAGATGCCGATCCCGTACATGGTCGCCACCAAGTTCCTGCAGCTTCTCAAGGCACATCCGTCTAAGATGTTCCGTGCAGATGCCAAGGCACAGGTCGAGCGTACGACTACGACACCGGACGCATCACTACCTTCCTCTGCTCCGTGCAGCACAGCCCGGATGTGGAGGTCAGCGACTTCCGGCACATCATCAAATCCATGATGGTGCTGGCCGCCTGCGAGTACGGTCTGGATGGTGACTTCACGAAGCTGGTCAATCCGACCGGTCGATTCGTGCTGGGCGGTAGCTACGCCGACTGTGGTGTGACTGGCCGGAAACTGGCGTGCGACACCTACGGCGGTATCGGTCGTATGGGTGGCGGCGCTCTGAGCGGGAAAGACCCTACCAAGGTAGACCGCTCTGCAGCATACATGGCGAGGAAGATTGCCAAGGACATCGTGCAGGCGGGCTACGCTGACAAGTGCGAAGTCCAGCTGGCCTACGCCATCGGTGTGATTCAGCCTGTGGGTGTGGCTGTAGAGTGCTTCGGCACGGAGCATGAGGACATCGAGTTCATCCAAACCTACATCCAGGACAGCTACGACCTGACTCCGCAGGATATCATCCAGCGGCTGGGTCTGTTGGATGTAGACTACAACAAGGTCAGTGCCTACGGTCACTTCGGCAAGGCTGGTCTTCCGTGGGAGGATTAAAAAAGAGCCTATCCGAAAGGATAAGCTCTCATCAAGTGAGTGATATTCTACGCCGTAAGGCTCCCTGTCACTCTCGGAGGATTAAACATCATGCCATTGGTCTAGCTTGGGAAACGGTAAGAGTCAGTCCAAGATGTTGGAAAATGTTTAACAAAGTTCCAAGATTAGGAGTTGTTTTGCAAGATTCAATTCTTGCAACAGAGGACTGAGGAATACCACACATGGCAGCAAGATCTCGCTGGCTTAAGCCGAGTGCGTTTCGCTGCTCGACCATTGCAGTTACAATGGCTGCGATTTCCTCAGTCTCTTCCATGTCTTTTGCAATGACAGGATCGACTGCTTTTACGTGTTCTTTGTAATCGTTCCAAGTTTTCATAATTCACTGTTCTCCTTTCTGGACAGATAGTCATCACGTTCACGCTTTGCTTTCTCAATTTCCCGGCGAGGAGTCTTCTGAGACTTCTTACGGAATTGATGGAGTAGAACAAAGGTGTCTTTTTGGACGAAGAATAAAAAACGCGGTTATTACCAGGACGTAATTCCCAGATGTCTTCTTCCAAATGTTTTGTGATGTTTTCATTCATGTTGGTCCCGTTTAGTGAGAGCAACTCAATGTATAAGCTGGCTTGCTTATGTTGGATGCGGGCATCCTTGTTGGTAGAGGCTTTAATGCGTAACCCTTCGAGGAAGTCCCAAACCTGACATTCACCGTCTCTTGTCTGATAGAACGCAATTTCATATTTAGCGTCGCTCATTAGTGTATGGTCTCCTAAGTTATCTTATTCATTTGTTCAATATAATGATAGCACAAATGCTATCAGAATTCAATAGGAGGAGACTTGAGTTTCCGCAGTTTTGTCCACAGAACCTATAATCATCCTTGCTGATTATAAACAACTTTTTAAAAATGCCAAAAATATAAGGAATCCTATTCCTTTTTGATGTAAGATTTAATCACCACAAAAAAATCGTACTAAACAAAAAAGAGGAGGATTCCCTGTGGTTGATTTTACATCAAAAACTTATCAAATGAAACGGGAAATTTTAACTTTTTCCAATAAAATTTCCAGAAAGCTTCCCAAACCCGAAAAAAAGTTTATAGCTGACATGAATTATGGTATTCTTGCTTCCAACAGCTGTCTCCTTACAGACATTGTTGACCAGTTACATGAGCATTCCAAAAAGGCCAACAGTGTCGACCGCCTTTCCAGACATTTGTCAAAAGGTACACCAAAAGATGCTTTGCGTGCTTACCTGACCCACATAAAGAAATGGTGCCCGGCTCATCCTGTCATTCATATCGATGACAGTGACGTAGTAAAACCGGATGGTTATAAATTCGAATCCCTTGGCTGGGTACGCGATGGCTCTGAGAGTACTTCTACAAAAAACGTCTATAAGAAAGGGTATCATGTAACGGAAGCCGCTGTCCTTACCAGCAACAATCATCCTGTCAGTCTGTTTTCTAAGATCCATTCTTCAAATGAAAAAGGCTTCACATCCATCAACCATATTACTTTTTCTGCTATGGAACGTGCAGCTGCTATCTTTGAAAAAGCAACTTTTGTCATGGATCGCGGATATGATGATAACAAGATGTTTCTCAAACTGGATTCCATGAAACAGGACTATGTGATTCGTCTGACTGCAAAGCGGAAGCTCCTGTATCATAATAAATGGGTATTTGCCACTGAACTGCGCAACCGCAGGAAAGGCAAGGTAAAACTGCCTCTGTTCTACAAAGGAAAGCGGCATGAGGCTTATCTTTCCCATGTAAAAGTACAGATCACCGCATCCAGAAAAGATATTTATTTAGTCCTTGTTTACGGCATTACTGACCAGCCTATGATGCTTGCAACGAACAAAGAGATCAAATCGAAAGACGATGTGATAAGGATTGTAAAGCTTTATTTTTCCAGATGGCGCATTGAAGAATATTTCCGCTGTAAAAAACAGCTGTTTCAATTTGAAAACTTCCGGGTACGGAAGCTCAAAGCAATCAATGCCTTAAATTTCTATATTACTTTATGCATGGCATTCCTGGCTCATATTTCCATGAAGCCGGAAACAAATGCCCTTAAGGTTGCTATTATAAAGAACGCAGATCCCATAAAAGTGAACATATCTTTCTACTATTATCGGCTGGCAAAAGGCATCTCTGGCATACTATCCTATGCAAAAGAAGGCATCCGACTATGGTTTCGGACGAAACGTCCTGCATACCGTCAACTCTGTCTTAAGCTGGCTGTTTAAATACATAAAAAAATATGTCTCCCAAAGTCCGGTTCCGGCGGGGCTTATTAAAGTGCCCCTGATCACAGAACTGCCATTCTGAATTTTTTAAAAAGTCGGCAGATTGGCACTGTGGGCAGACATATTCATTTTTGAATTACAGTTTGCGGAAACTCAAGTTCCCGATATGTGACTATGATCGAGGATACGCAGCTTGCAGTACAGATTATTAAACACCCTACGAAAGACAGAGTAAGATTTGATATTTTTGACAGAGTAAATCGGGGCGGAACTCCGCTTAATAAGCAGGAGATGCGAAATGCATTATATCAGGGAAATGCAACAAAGCTGTTGAACAGGCTGTCTCATATGCTAAGCTTTAAAAAAGCAACAGGAAATTCAATTTCTCCAATACACATGAAAGATAAGTATATTATCCTTCGTGCGTTATGTTTTTATTTATTATATCAGGGAGAAATAGTAAATTCCAATAATGAAAAAATAGAATATCGAAGTGATATGGAAGAATTTCTTGGAACAGGAATGCAGCTTTTTAACAGTATGTCAGAAGAAAGATTACATGCGTTAGAAAAATTGTTTGATCAGACAATGAAAAGAGCATATGAATGTATGGGGGAAGATGGATTCAGGATTCCATCTAAGGGCAAGAGCAGAAGACCTATCAGTATGACTTTGTTTGAAACACTGTTTTATTATTATACATTGTTCGAAAAAAATTTTGATATTAATATGATGAGACAGGGGATAAAAGAGTTACTGCGTGATGCGGAATATTTAGAAAGTTTACAGTATACGGTAGACAGTTCTTTTCGTGTAGCGAAACGTTTTCAAAAGGTGATAGACAAGTATAAGGAGATTATAGATGTTAGAAAAAATAAGAGTGCAGGGGTTTAAATGCTTTGAATGCGAGGAGCTTACTTTAAAAAACCTGAACTTATTTACTGGAATAAATTCAGCAGGTAAATCATCAATGATACAGGCTATTTTACTTTTGATGCAGCAGAAGGAGAATATACAGAACCCGTTAAACGGCAAATATGTTCGCCTGGGACTCCTTCAGGATGTAAAAAATACAGTTACAAATGCTAAAAAAGTGAAAATTAGTGTGGATACAGAGGAACCAAAAGAGAAATGTCAATTTGAGTTATATGCAGACAGAGGATTTAAAACAGAAAATATGCAAGCGGTTTCCAAAATGGATTTTATCTATTTATCTGCGGAAAGAATGGGGGCAGAAGATATTTATCCACAGAATTTAACAGATGAATACAGGATTGGAGTTCATGGAGAATATGCATTTGATTATCTAAGTCAAAATAAATGGAATCCATTATGTGAAGCGGATTTTCAATATCCGGAGACTGGAGCGAACTTGGGGAACCAGGTAGATTACTGGCTGAATTATATTATGGGATATCAGGTAATTGCAGAGCGGGTTTTGGGGACAGAAGTGGTAAGAGTTTCCTATAGCAGAAAGCTAAGCGGAAGCAGAGCTGTGAAACCGGTGCATGTTGGAACGGGGGTAAGTTATCTTGCAAGTGTAATTATTTCGGCATTATCCTGCAAAAAAGGAAGTTTGTTCATTATTGAAAATCCGGAAATTCATCTGCATCCTGGAGCGCAGTCAAAGTTACTGGAATTTCTTAGCTTTTTATCTGCAAGAGGTTTACAGATTATTGTAGAAACACACAGTGATCATAGTTTTTAATGGGTTGAGAAAAAGTATAAAGCAGAAAAAAATTTCAGCAGAGCAGGCAAAGGTATATTTCTTTAAATTAGATGAGAATTATTTGAGCAGACCGGTTTTAATAGAAATAGATGAAAACGGGATTGTTAAAAATTATGAGAAGGGTTTTTTTGATCAGTTTGACGAAGATTTGGACGATTTGCTCGGACTATAAAAGGAACAGATCAGTGCGCATATAATGTGGGGTGCATGATGAACAGAATATACTTAAATGAATTATCGTTAGAGGGACAATTCAAAAATTTTGACAGTTTTTTTGATGAAATAAAACCAGTAATTAAATGCTTGAAATATGTGAAAGAACAAGGCGAAAAAATATATAAATCTTCAGATTTTTATGAGCGAAAAATCACTCCGGATAAAACATGGAATGACGTAGATGTATCAGGAACATCAATTGCCGAAGGTGCAGAAATGAGAGAGTCCTGTTTTCGTTTCCACTTGAAAAATTTGCTGATAAAACTTTAAATGTTATAAAGAATGAAAAACATATGTTAAATGTGTTTTCGGCATCGTCGATGAAGAGTTTCAATGAGTGGCTATGGAAAAATGGAAATATTGATATTTATGATTATCTGAATCACAGTAAGCGCAAAATATTGCTACGCTGCCCATGAATCACGCTTGCACCAAAATGATAGATGCAAGCGTTTTACTCTATGTTTAGTTTTGACAGTTCGCTTTCGCAGTCTCGCTCCATGGGGCAAGCTGTTCCAGCTGTTCATCTGACATTTTAGCGTCTGGCCGCTGTGATAAGAGGTATGTCAGATATTTGTAGGTATTCAGGTCA
>ENA-OQKD01000317-OQKD01000317.1-human-gut-metagenome-genome-assembly--contig:-NODE-317-length-13163-cov-3.480899_pt1 | contig 13163 bp, 10 predicted proteins | sample MGYA00242775_ERZ504792 | MGnify/ENA primary metagenome ERZ504792 (study PRJEB26092, sample SAMD00036401) | human gut metagenome | host: Homo sapiens | study: EMG produced TPA metagenomics assembly of...
AGGTTTTTAACTTCGGAAAAAGAAGTTACGTTATTTACAGAAGAACAGGCAGTTACACCTGCAGAAATTCGTTATGGAGCGTTTACAGACGCTGATAAAATATATATAAATGGAATCTGCTGCGGTAGTTCTTATGACAGATATGCACCAAGGAGTTTATCCTGTAGCCCCAGGAATTCTAAGGGCAGGAGAAAATGTGGTCTGCATACATTTGTATGTATTCCGTGGCAGAGGAGGAGCAATGCCAGGTAAACATATGGAATACGATTCAAAAAGGGGAAGAAAGATGGCTTGATTTGTCTGGAACATGGGATGCACAGATTAGAAAACAAATGGAATATCTGCCGGAAAAGACATTTTTCAATTATATGGCATCAGCTATGTTTAATGGTATGATATCACCGGTAAGTCCTTATAAGATATGTGCTGTTATTTATTATCAAGGAGAATCTGATGTTGGACATCCGAATAGATATGCGTTGGAATTTCGTGCGCTGGTCAATGATTGGAGAAAATCTTGGAAGGAAAAGCAATTGCCGATTATATACGTACAGCTTGCTGGTTTTTCCGATGGAAATATTAAGAAACAGGGGACGCAATGGGCGGAATTCAGGGAAGTACAGCGGCAGGCAATGGAGATTGAAAATACGGCGATGATACAGGCATATGATGTGGGCGAGTATAATGATCTCCACCCCATGGATAAGAAGACTTTGGGAATGCGAGCTGCGCTTGCTGTACATAAATTGGTTTATGGAGAAAAGGAAGAATGTACAGGACCGCAGGTGAGGAAAATCAGACTGGACAGAGATAAAAGAGTACATGCTGTTTTTGATCAGCCGTTGCAAACCGGAAGTAAAAAAGACGGATGTGAATTAGTAAGTGAAGTTGAACTCAGAAAAGCGAACGGAGATTATAAAAGAGCATATGTCACAGTTGATGGAAATGAGATTTGTGCATGGTTGTCTGATGGCGAAGAACCAACGGGAATTCGTTATGCCTGGAAGGATTGTCCTATGAATATATGTCTGTATGGAAAAAAGGGACTTCCGGTCATACCATTTATAAAGGAGTGGGGCAGGGATGCAATCTATACTGGAAAAATTTGTGAGACATATAGATAATTTTTCAATCCGGAAAAAAATGATTTTTATCTACATATTCTGTATGCTTTTGCCAATCACGTTGACAGACGGGGTGATCATATATACGGTTCTGCATACAGAAGCACAGCTGCGCAGATCTGAAATGGAAGATATTGCAGATGTAGTTAACTATCAGATTTTTTATGATGTGGACACTGTTTCAAAAGTAGCAAAAAGTATATATGCGAATCAGTATATCAATGATTTCCTAGAAATGGAATATGGAGATCCTTTTGATTATGTAGTAAGTTATCAGCAATTTTTTAAAGATACACTGTTCCAGAGTTCAGATATGACAGGAAGTTCACTGATAACCTTGTATACAGATAACAGTACAATTGTAAGCGGAGGTACGGTTAGAAATCTGGATCTGATCAGAGAAAGCGGTTGGTATCGGGATCTGAATGAAAAAGGAACAGAACAGATGCTTTATTTTGCATATGAACCGGAGGTATCAGGAGCAGTAATGCATCCGGAAAGGCATGTCTACTTTGTTCGTAAGATGAACTACTATGGAGGCGGACAGTCGGAAAAGTTGCTTAAAATTGAAATGGATTACAGTACGATAAATAAAAACCTGCAAAATCTGAATTATGATACGCCCGTATATATATGCCATGAGGGAAAAATTATATTTTCAAATCGTGATGGCGAAAATATCGGAGATGAGTATGAAAAATTTTCAGATTACAAAGAAGTTGAATATAAGAAAACAAGTAATATTTACGGCGCTCAACTGGAAATATACGTGCTACGTCCAGAGACAGATCTTATAGGAAAGCTGGTGGAAAGGCTGCCTATGCTGTTGCTCCTTTTTTCAATCAACATCTTTTTCCCGCTGATCATGGTACTGCTTTTAAACCGTTCATTAACTGCCAGAATCAGCAGATTGAGCAGTATTTTCAGAAACACAGAAGATGAAAATCTGGTTGAGATTGAAAATGTGAGTGCAAAAGATGAAATAGGTGATCTGATGAGGAATTACAATCGGATGGCATCACGTATAACAACGTTAGTAAACATTGTTTATAAAAATCGGATACTGGAACAGGAAATGACAGTGGCAAGACAAAAGGCGGAGCTTCTTGCACTGAGAAGTCAGATCAATCCTCATTTCCTTTTTAATGCACTTGAAAGTATACGGATGCACAGTGTAATAAGAAAAGAAAAAATCACGGCGGAAATGGTTGAAAAACTTGCTGTTATGCAGAGACAGTATGTGGATTGGGGAGAGGATCTTATTGAGGTAGGTAAGGAGATGGAGATTGTCAAGAATTACATGGATCTTCAGCAGTACCGATTTGGTAAAAGACTGTCATATAGGCTGGATGTGGAAACAGAATGCCAGCATCAGAAGATACCGAAACTGACAATTGTTACATTTGCTGAAAACGCATGTGTGCATGGAATAGAGAAAAAGACAGCACCAGGCTGGATATTTATTACTGTGTACAGAGAAAATGAGGAAATGTGTATTGAAGTAGAAGATACCGGGGAAGGAATGACGGAAAAAGAGTTTGACAGTATGCGGCGAAAGATGAAAAATGCGAGCATAGAACTACTGGAAAATGAAAAAGGCGTAGGTATTATTAATGCCTGCCTGAGACTGAAAATGATGTCACATGATAGAGTGCAATTTGAATTAAACGGGGAAGAGGGAACGGGGGTGTCGGTTCTGATACGCCTGCCATTTATAGAAAGTGAAAAAGGGTGATAAGATGCTGAGAGTACTATTAGTAGATGATGAACCATTTATACTTCGGGGAATGAAAGAGCTTATAGATTGGAAAAATGAAGGATTTGAGATTGTAGGCTCAGCAGCTGACGGAGAAGAGGCACTTCTTTTTCTGCAGAATCACGATGCAGATCTTATTCTTGCTGATATTAAAATGCCAATTATGGATGGTCTTGAGTTGCTTCGTAAGCTGCGAATCTCTGAAAAATATAGAGATATTTATTTTATTATTCTGAGCGGATATGCTGATTTTCAGTATGCTCAGGAGGCAATCAAATATGCATGCAATGACTATATATTGAAACCCGTGGAGAAAGAAAAACTTGTACAGGCACTTCGCAAAGTCAGAGGATTAAAAAATATAGAATTGGAGAAAGAAAGAGAAACAAAAAAACTGGAAAATGCGTATCTTTCCGGGAAACTTATCTCTGTTATTCAGGGAAGATCGGATTCTCTGACGATTGAGTATGTTCAACAGCATATTCGTTTATCAGAACAGGTGAGGTATATTGAAATCCTGATCGATGGAAAAAATTACGAGGACGACTATGAGGATTCCGTAAAGTTAGCAAATCAAAAACAGCTGTATAGTATCTGTAAGGATTATCTTCAGGATGACAGTCAGCATTGTGTGATGGATGCCTCCATACAGGAAAAGGTCTATGATGTTGGTTTCATTTTATGCAGATATATGTATGAATCTTCAGATATTAAAGAATATTTGGGAGATTTTATAAAGTATCTGAGAGAAATACTCGGACTGCCAGTGATTATGATTGTGGGAAAAGAGGTAAAAAATCTGGAAGAAATTGCAAAATCATACAGTACAACGAGGATGGTAAGATCCTCTCAGGGATTCAGGGAAAAAAAGGAAATTTATTATTATGAGGAGGAAATGCAAATTCATACAAACGGGATCATGCTTTGTAGAAAAGTCTTGATATTCTCCTGAATGCCATTGAACAGAACAATCATGCAGAAATTATGAAAGCAGTTGACGGGATTTTATGAGGAAATGAGAGAGCGAGGGATAGCCGGCGAGGTAATGCGTCTTAATATTAATTATCTTCTTTTTCAGCTGCTGCATCTTGCATCGGAGCTGGATGACAGTGTAAATCAGGAAGAGATATTGAGGATGATCAGTGAAGGGACTTTTGAGGCTGGGATTCTGCGGGGAAGTAAAGCTCATCTGTGTAGGGTCGCATGTGAATACGGGGATTATTTGGCTCAAATGCGTAAGGATTCCTCACGAGGTATATTGGGGAAAGTAGAAAAAGAGATTCGGGAGAGATATGCGGAGAATCTGACACTTAAAGAATTCGGTGAGAAATATTACCTGAATGGAGCGTATCTGGGACAGCTATTTAGGAAAAAATTCGGACAGTCGTTTAAAGACTATCTAAATAATTGCCGGATAGAACAGGCTTGCCATCTGTTGCTGAGGACAGATAAGAAAATATACCAGATAGCGGAGATGGTGGGATACCGGGATCTGGACTATTTTGTGAATCGATTTATCTCAGTGAAAGGGTGTACACCGGCAAAATTCCGAAAACAGGCGAAGACGAAGGATGAAAAGAAAGGGGCAGAAGATTTATCAGAGTGAAGTTCTATAGTTTATCCTGCTTTTTGGTATACTTTATCTGATTTTTTTCAGGTAGTGATCCGTTAAAATAAAGTTATCAAATTTAAGGAGGAAAATTATGAAAGCAAAAAGAGTGACGGGAATGCTGCTGGTATCTGCACTTGCAGTATCACTGTTTACCGGATGTGGCGGCGGAAGCAGCGAGAATGAGGGAGGAATAAAAGAATTTACAGCTTTCTTTGCGGTTCCCGGGGCTGAAATCAATGACGACAATGAGATTCAGCAGATTATCGCAGAAAAAACCGGTGCAAAGGTGGACGAGACATGGCTTACCGGTCAGACAGCTTCTGAGGCGGTAGGGACGCTGATTGCCGGAGGTGAGTATCCAGATTTTATTGATGGCGGAGATGCAATGGGACAGCTCTATGAGGCAGGAGCACTTGTTCCTTTGGATGATTATCTGGATGATTATCCGAATATCAAGGCGTATTATTCGGATGAAGAGTGGAATAAGCTGAGACGGGATGATGGTCATATTTACTGGATTCAGCAGTTTCAGAATATTAAGGGAGAAGAGAAGGCTACGACGCATAATGATGAAGCCTTTTGGATTCAGACAAGAGTACTGGAGTGGGCAGGATATCCTGAAGTAAATACTTTGGAAGAATATTTTGATCTTTTGGAAAGCTATATTGAAGCCAATCCTACAATGGAAGACGGAACAGAGAATATTGCTTACACAATTCTATGTGAAGACTGGAGATATTATTGCCTGGAAAATGCACCGCAGTTTCTGGATGGTTATCCAAATGACGGATCTGTGATTGTTGATCCAGATGAACTGAAGATTATTGATTATAATACTACAGATACTGCAAGACGGTACTTTCAGAAATTGAATGAAGAATACCAGAAAGGTTATGTGGATCCTGAATCATTTACACAGACTTATGATGAATATATTGCTAAACTTTCTACAGGACGTGTGCTGGGAATGGTCGATCAGTGGTGGAACTTTGCATATAATGTAAATGATTCCTTGAAACAACAGGGACTTGATGAGAAAGGATGCAGTTATGTGCCGCTTCCGATCACTATCGATGAAGGAATTAAAAATCAGTGGCACAATTCAGGAGGAGCTCTGAATGCAGGATCAGGACTTGCAATTACAACAAGCTGCAAAGATGTGGAAGGAGCACTGCAGTTTATAGACGATTTGCTTAGTCAGGATATTCATAATCTGAGATTCTGGGGAGAAGAGGGTGTCGATTATGAAGTTGATGATGATGGATTGTTTTATCGGACAGAAGAACAGAGAATGCAGGCAGCAGATACGGCATACAAAGCATCACACCTTTGTTCATATTCTTATTTCCCATCCTATAAAGGTACGAGTGATGATGGTATCAATGCAAATTGGCCTGATGAGCAACCGGATGAATTTTTTGACAGTCTGAACTCAGCCGTACAGAAATGTTTTAAGGCATATGGCGTTGAGACATATGTGGATATGCTGGGAACGAATGAGGCTCCTGGTCCATGGTATCCGATGTATTCATTTTCCGGTACGATGACTACAAGTACACCGGGTGGTGTGGCATGGACAAAAATGGGAGAGATAAAACATGAATATCTTCCGAGAGTTGTCATGGCAGATGATTTTGAGAGTGAATGGAATACATATATGAAAGCCTATGAGGGATGCAATCCACAGGATTTCCTTGATGAGATGCAGGCGGAATTGGATCGTAGAATGGAAGAAGCAGCTAAATTCGAATAGGATATAACATACAAAATGGGCAGATATGCGTCATGCTTATCTGCCTGTTTGAAAAATGAGGTGAATCTATGTCTTTAGGAATAAAGAGAAAAAAAACAGCAGTGGCTGAACCCAAAATTCATTTTAGTTGGAAGGAGGCAAAACGACAGAAATCCCTTCTAATCTGGTCTGGAATTATTGTAATTTATGGTATCATTTTCTACTATCTCCCATTGGGCGGCTGGCTGATGGCTTTTCAGAACTACAGACCGATTGATGGACTTTTTCACTCTGAGTTTGTCGGATTGCAAAAGTTTCAGCAGTTGTTTTCAGATGCGACTTTTTTACGGGTAATACGAAATACACTTGCAATGGGTGTGATCAATTTGGTGGTTACTTTCGTTGCTGCAATTGCATTTGCAGTCCTTCTCAATGAGGTACGAAATACAATTGGGAAAAAAACAGTACAGACAATATCGTACCTGCCGCATTTCCTGTCATGGATTATTGTAACCGGCATCATTCATGATGCTTTGTCAGGAACTGGCATTATTAATGAATTGCTTGTTAATTTGAATGTTATTAATCAGCCGATTAATTTTTTTAGCTCATAAAGAGTATTTCTGGCCTATTGTCGCTTTTGCCAACGTATGGAAAGAAACCGGATGGAATGCAATTATATATCTGGCGGCAATAACAGCTATTGATCCGTCACTTTACGAAGCGGCATCAATTGACGGAGCAGGAAGGTGGGCGAAGATTAAACATGTAACACTTCCGGGAATAAGACCTACTATTATGATTCTGCTTCTTATGAATGTTGGAAATGTGTTGAATGCAGGGTTTGAAATTCAGTATCTGTTAGGAAACGGGCTTGTTCAGAGTGTATCCCAGACAATTGACATTTACGTGCTGAATTGGGGTATCAGTCAGGGAGATTTTTCCATTGGTACAGCAGCAGGTATATTTAAGAGTGTGGTAAGTATTGTTCTAATTGTTATTGCAAATCAGATTGCAAAACGTAATGGAGACGAAAGATTATTCTAAGGAGGGCTCAAGATGGAAACAAGAAAAAAAATAAAATCATCGCCCGCAGATAAAGTGTTTACAGTATGCAATACAATTTTTATGATTCTGTTTATTATTATCACACTGTATCCGATTCTGAATACGCTTGCTCTTGCATTTAATGACGGAACGGATGCATTGCGAGGCGGTATATATCTGATACCGAGAAAATGGACATTGAAAAACTTTATTACTGTTTTACAGAAAGACAATCTGATCACAGGTGCCTATATTACTGTGGCACGAACACTGATCGGAACGTTTACAGCCCTTATTACTAATGCGATACTGGCATTTATTGTAAGCAGTAAAAAGAGTTTTTATTTTAAAAAACAGCTGTCTCTTTTCTGGGTTATTACGATGTATGTAAATGGTGGTATGATTCCAACATTTTTGCTGTACAAAGGGCTTGGGTTAACAAACAGTTTCTGGGTATATGTGATTCCGGGAATGATTAGTGCATTTAATATGCTTGTTATACGTACATATATGAATGGACTTCCAGACAGTCTGGAGGAGTCAGCGCAGCTTGATGGAGCAGGATACTTCACTATTTTTACGAAAATCATTTCTCCTCTGTGCAAACCTGTTTATGCGACAGTTGCTCTTTTTGTAGCAGTGGGACAGTGGAATTCATGGTTTGATGCAATGTTGTACAACAGAATGAATGCAAATTTAACAACATTGCAGTATGAGCTGATGAAATTACTGTCGTCTGTGACGAATCAAGGGGCTTCGGCAGAGGCAATGAAAAATGCAACAGGTTCGGTTACTCCTGAGACAGTTCGAGCAGCGGCGTCAATACTGACTATGCTTCCAATCATTTGTATTTACCCGTTCTTACAGCGATATTTTGTTACCGGACTTACTTTAGGTGGCGTAAAAGATAATATATAGGCGGAGGTTAAAGGATGGACAGAAAAGAAGCCAGGAGAAAAGCACAGGAACTGGTTATGAAAATGACTATAGAGGAGAAGGCTTCTCAGCTCAGATATGATTCACCAGGTATTTCCAGGCTTGGGATTCCAGAATACAATTGGTGGAATGAAGGGTTACATGGAGTTGCGAGAGCGGGAATTGCAACAGTTTTTCCGCAGGCAATTGGAATGGCCGCCTCATTTGATGAAGATATGGTTCGAAAAATAGGAGATATTATTGCAGAAGAAGGCAGGGCAAAATATAATGCGGCTTCTAAACAAGATGATAGAGATATCTATAAAGGACTTACTTTTTGGGCTCCAAATGTAAATATCTTTCGCGACCCCCGCTGGGGCAGAGGGCACGAGACATATGGAGAGGATCCTTGCCTTACGGCTACTTTAGGCAAAGCCTATGTGGAAGGGCTTCAGGGAAATGGTGAGACGATGAAAGCGGCTGCCTGCGCGAAACATTTTGCAGTTCATTCCGGTCCAGAGGCATTACGTCATGAGTTTAATGCCGAAGTATCTCAAAAGGATATGGAAGAGACATATCTTCCAGCTTTCAAAGCTCTTGTAGAGGATGCGCATGTGGAAGCTGTTATGGGAGCCTATAATTGTGTCAATGGTGAACCCTGTTGTGGCAGTAAGACACTTATAAAAAATAAACTTCGGGGTGAGTGGAATTTTGAAGGGCATTTTGTTTCTGATTGCTGGGCAATAAGGGATTTTCATGAAAACCATATGGTTACGGGTACGCCAATGCAGTCTGCAGCAATGGCATTGAATGCAGGGTGTGATTTGAACTGTGGAAATACATATCTTTATATCCTTAATGCTTATCATCATGGCATGGTTACAGAGGAAGCTATTACGGAGGCTGCAGTTCGTCTTTTTACAACCCGTTTTATGCTGGGACTTTTTGATGGAAGTGAGTATGACAAAATACCATATTCTAAAGTGGAATGTAGCGAACATCTTTTGATAGCACACAAGGCAGCGTTAGAAAGCATTGTGCTTTTGAAAAACGAGAATGGAATTCTTCCGTTGAAAGAGAATGAGATAAAAACATTAGGCATTATTGGACCTAATGCAGACAGCAGGGCAGCTCTGATCGGGAATTATCACGGAACATCATCAGAATATGTAACTGTATTGGAAGGAGTCAGAAGATATGTGGGTGATGAGATAAGGATTATTTACTCACAGGGATGCGATCTTTTCAAAAATAAAACAGAACCTCTTGCCCAGGATATGGATCGCTTATCAGAAGCTGTAACGGTAGCACAAAATAGTGACGTGATTATCCTGTGTCTTGGCCTGGATGAGACTCTGGAAGGTGAAGAAGGAGATACAGGAAATAGCTATGCGTCTGGTGATAAGGAAGATCTTCAACTTCCGTTGTGCCAGCGTAGATTGATGGAAGTGGTGGCGCAGACTGGAAAACCGGTGATTTTATGTATGATGGCAGGGAGTGACATAGACTTGAGTTTTGCACAGAAACATTTTGAGGGAATTCTTCAACTCTGGTATCCAGGTGCCCGTGGAGGAAATGCTGTTGCGGAAATCCTGTTCGGAAAAGAATCTCCTTCAGGAAAACTGCCTGTTACTTTTTATGAAACTTTGAGCGAACTGCCTTCATTTGAAGATTATTCCATGAGTGGAAGAACATACCGGTATATGAAAGGAAAGGCTCAGTATCCTTTCGGGTACGGACTAACTTATGGAAAGGCGGAAGTCCGCTCAGTAGAAGTGGTGGAAACGGAAACAGGAGCAAATGTTTTCGTGAAGGTGGAAAATAAGGGCGAAAGAGATATTTGTGAGGTATTGCAGATCTATATCAAGTGTGAGAATTCGATTTATGCGGTTCCGAACCCGCAGTTATGCGGGTTCTGCAGAGTAAAACTTTACAAGGAAGAAAGAAAAACCCTTCAGGTACATATTCCTGGGGAAGCATTTACTGTTGTGGATGAAGAAGGACGTCATATTGCAGGGGGAAAGCATTATACAATCTATGCCGGTTTCTCTCAGCCTGATGCGAAAAGCGAGGAACTTACGGGTATGAGTCCTGTTAAGGTGGAGTTTAGAAAAAGGTAGACTGAACTTAAGGATGGAGAAAGCTATGAAGATTAATCTGGACAGTCCTGTTATTGTTTTTTTAACTACAGTTGCAGATTTTATGATATTAAATATTCTGTTCATTTTATGCTGTGCGCCGGTCATTACGATCGGCCCGGCAGTCAGTGCCCTTTACACGATTACTATGCGCGAGGCAAGACATGAGGGTGGATATATATTCAAACCTTTTTTCAAAGCATTTAAAAATAATTTCAAGCAGGCGTTTCTCTTATCCATCTTGTATTTAATAATCGGAGCAATTTTTGTTTTTGGAGTGAAGTTTTGGATAGAAAAGCCGGAATTTTCAACGGTCAATCAGGTGATTCTCGTGATTACGGGAGTATTTGCAGTTATTTTTATTTTTTCACTTTTTTATGTATTTGCTTTAATAGCCAGATTCGATAATACTATTTTTAAAACTGTGAAAAATGCAGTGATGCTGGCTGGTTTTTAATCTGAGAGAGACATTTTTGCTGACTCTGATCCATGTAATTGTAATTGTGCTTATGATTTTTACAAAAGGTATTTGGATTTTATGATGGTTGGCGGATTTTCAGTCTGTGCATATATAAATTCACTGCTTTTTATAAGAGTATTCCGGCAATATGAAAAGATAGAAGGAGGAAATCATGATGACTAAAATGGTAATCAATCCGAACAGGAAACTGAGCAGGATTAACAGACAAATATACGGTCATTTTTCTGAACATCTAGGAAGATGTATTTATGAAGGAATTTATGTGGGGAAAAATTCACCTATTGAAAATGTGAATGGAATGAGATCTGATGTAGTTGAAGCGTTGAAAGAGATTCGAGTTCCAGTGCTTCGTTGGCCTGGAGGATGTTTTGCAGATGAGTATCACTGGATGGACGGAATAGGTCCTGTGGGTTCACGTAAAAAGATGATTAATACAAATTGGGGAGGCGTGGTGGAAGACAACAGTTTCGGAACACACGAATATTTTGAGCTCTGCCGTCAGCTCGGATGCCAAACGTATATTAATGGGAATTTGGGAAGTGGAACAGTTCGTGAAATGTCTGAGTGGATAGAATATATGACATTTGATGGAATATCCCCTATGTCCGAGCTGAGAGGAAAGAATGGTCAACAAGCTCCATGGAAAGTTGATTATTTTGGAATCGGAAATGAAAACTGGGGATGCGGGGGAAACATGAACCCAGATTATTATGCAAATGAGTATCGCAGATATCAGAGTTTTGTTCGTGACTATAATAATGAACATCATATTCAAAAGATTTGCTGCGGAGCACCACACGAAGATTATGAGTGGACGAAAGAGGTAATGGCAACCTGTTTCCGTAGAACTTACGAAGAACAGCATGGATTTATGGATGGACTTTCCCTCCACTATTATGTATATCCAGAGGGGATTGAAATCAAAGGAAGCTCAACGGAGTTTGATGAAAATGTCTGGTATAAGACGTTGAATAAGGCGGTGTATATGGATGAACTTATTCGCAGACATGGTAAGATTATGGATGAATATGATCCTCTGAAAAAAATAGGCATGATTGTAGATGAATGGGGAACGTGGTATACATGTGAGCCGGGTACAAATCCGGGATTTCTTTATCAGCAGAATACGATGCGTGATGCACTTGTAGCGGGGATCACATTGAATATATTTAATAAACACAGCGATCGTGTGAAGATGGCAAATCTTGCACAGATTGTTAACGTACTCCAGGCTGTTCTGCTTACTGAGGGGGATAAAATGATTAAGACGCCTACATATCATGTCTTTGACATCTATAAAGAACATCAGGATTCGAATCTTGTGGAGAGCAGTATTGAGATAGAGATGATTGGGGTGGAAGAAAAGTGGAAGGTACCGAATCTGACAGAATCTGTCTCAGAAACAGCGGATGGAACACTCCATCTTACTATAACAAATCTTTCTGTCGATCAAAGTTTTGATATAGATACTACGATTATTGATAGAAGTGTAAAAACAGTAAAAGGAGAAATTGTTACGGAGGAAATACACGCAAAAAATACTTTTGAAGAACCGGAGTGTGTTACAGTAAAAAAATATGATGGAACACAGATTACGGAAAAGGGAATTCGGTTTACGATTCCGGCGTGCAGTGTCCTGCATCTGGAAGTGAGGTAGAATGGTTGTGGGGAGTGAGCAACATCGATTATGCAGAAAATGTCTATTAAAAGATATGTCTGAAAAAGAATTTTTTCACAATATGTATCGCTATATTTCCAATCTTCCAGAAGATGATAAAGTTTCCAATTCGGAATATGAGCGCAGATTGAAAAAATGCGGAGAATGTACGAATTTGTTGAATGGTATATGTAGGATCTGCGGATGCTTTGTTGAGATGCGTGCAGCCATAGCTGTTAAACATTGTCCTAACAGTGTTCCTAAATGGTAGAATTTTCTACAAGTATAAAATAGGGTGAAATCCTCTAGTCTTACATGTCTTGAAAATAGTAAAAACAAAATAGGAGTGGATGTAAAAATTACTCTACTCCTATTTTTTTATTTATATCGGTAAAGGACAACTGGTGATATGCTCTAACGTATCTCGGCTAAATCATAAAGTAGATAAAAGAAATTGTTGAGGTACTAAAGTCAAATAATGTTGATATGAAAAGATGTATCGACTGAAAAGTATAGTGATAAAAATATTTTTCTAAGATGATATTCAATTTATTTAGAAATCAAAATTTAAATGTTTGGAAGTCTATGGTCAAGTTTATAGTAGCTTGATAGAGGTAGTGGTTTACTCTAAAGGTTGATAAGAGGAATATTAGGATATAGATAAGATATCATTAAACTATTTTAACTAATACACGAATAAA
>ENA-OQKD01000318-OQKD01000318.1-human-gut-metagenome-genome-assembly--contig:-NODE-318-length-13138-cov-1.427715_pt1 | contig 13138 bp, 16 predicted proteins | sample MGYA00242775_ERZ504792 | MGnify/ENA primary metagenome ERZ504792 (study PRJEB26092, sample SAMD00036401) | human gut metagenome | host: Homo sapiens | study: EMG produced TPA metagenomics assembly of...
AAGATGAAACGCAGTTTCCTCAACTCTCACGCGATTGAGAAGATGATGGCAACGGTGATTCAGCAGATACAGGAGCCTCTACCTGAAACACTTTCTCCCAAGTTGCTGACGGAGCATCATTTGATGCCTTTGACGGAAGCGCTCCGGAATATCCACTTCCCAACCAATCCTGACGTCCTCCGTCGGGCACAATACCGTCTTAAATTTGAAGAACTGTTTTATGTTCAGTTAAACATTCTCCGATATGCCAAAGACAGGCAGAAAAGGTATCGTGGATACATCTTTGAAAAAGTGGGAGATGTGTTCAATACATTTTATACAAAGAATCTTCCTTTCCAACTGACGGGTGCGCAGAAACGGGTGTTGAAAGAGATACGGAACGATGTCGGCAGTGGCAGACAGATGAATCGCCTTTTGCAGGGAGATGTAGGAAGCGGAAAAACACTGGTTGCCTTGATGAGTATGTTGCTGGCATTGGATAATGGCTATCAGGCTTGTATGATGGCACCTACCGAAATCCTGACAAACCAGCACTACGAAACCATCAAGGAATTGCTTTTTGGCATGGACATTCGTGTTGAGCTACTGACAGGTTCGATTAAAGGAAAAAGGAGAGAAGCGATTCTGACAGGATTGTTGACCGGAGATGTGAAGATATTAATAGGCACACATGCCGTTATTGAAGATACTGTCAATTTCTCTTCTTTAGGCTTCGTTGTGATTGACGAACAACATCGTTTTGGCGTGGCTCAACGTGCCCGTCTTTGGAGTAAGAATGTTCAACCTCCGCATGTACTTGTAATGACTGCCACTCCCATTCCCCGTACGTTGGCGATGACTTTGTACGGTGACTTGGACGTGTCTGTTATCGATGAACTTCCACCCGGAAGAAAACCGATTACTACCATCCATCAATTCGACAATCGCCGGGAAAGCATGTATCGTTCGGTACGTAAGCAGATCGACGAAGGACGCCAGGTTTATATTGTCTATCCGCTGATTAAAGAGAGCGAAAAGATTGATTTAAAGAATCTGAAGAAGGGTACCAACATATTTTGGAAGAGTTTCCGAAATGCACGGTTTGTAAAGTGCATGGTAAAATGAAACCAGCCGAGAAGGATGAGCAAATGCAGCTTTTGTTCGGGTAAAGCGCAGATTATGGTGGCTACTACTGTCATTGAGGTGGGAGTGAACGTTCCGAATGCTTCGGTTATGATTATTGAAAATGCAGAACGTTTCGGGTTATCACAGTTACATCAGTTGCGCGGTCGGGTAGGGCGTGGAGCAGAACAGTCTTATTGTATTCTGGTGACGAATTACAAGTTGACGGAGGATACCCGGAAACGATTGGAAATCATGGTGCGCACCAATGATGGCTTTGAAATAGCAGAAGCCGATTTGAAACTGCGTGGCCCCGGTGATCTTGAAGGTACACAGCAAAGCGGTATCGCTTTCGATTTGAAGATTGCGGATATTGTCCGCGACGGTCAACTGTTGCAATACGTTCGTGCTATAGCTGAAAGTATTGTAGAACAAGACCCTGCAGCACAAAGTCCGGAGAACGAAATCTTATGGCGACAGCTTAAAGCCTTACGGAAAACGAATGTTAACTGGGCTGCCATAAGCTGAAAAACGGTTAAACATGCAGTTTATTTGCGTAAATGTGTTGCAAAACATATTTCGGCTCTATTCTCCCTATTTATAGGAGTTTAACGACCTGATTCCTCTTCCTTTTCGTTCTAAGCATCTGAAAAATAGTTAATAACTTCCTTGCCATTTCGTAGGAAAACACTATCTTTGGAAGAATTTTTTTAGTAAATGTATTGTTTAACCATTTGCAAAGTCGAGTATTATGCTTGAAAAAACGCTGGTCATTTTAAAACCGTGTACCCTTCAACGGGGATTGGTTGGTGAGATTACTCATCGCTTTGAGCGTAAAGGATTACGGTTGGCTGGCATGAAGATGATGCAACTGACTGATGAATTGTTGAGCGAACATTATGCCCACCTTAGCGGCAAATCCTTCTTTCAGCGTGTGAAAGATTCGATGATGACAGCTCCTGTCATTGTTTGTTGTTTCGAAGGTGTGGATGCTATTCAAACAGTCCGTACGTTGGCGGGACCAACTAATGGACGTCTGGCTGCCCCGGGTACCATTCGTGGGGATTACAGCATGAGCTTTCAGGAGAATATAGTTCATGCTTCCGATTCGCCGGAAACCGCTGAAGTGGAACTTAAACGATTTTTTAAACCAGATGAGATATTCGAGTATAAACAAGCTGTGTTCGGCTCCTTTATGCTAATGACGAATAATTAAAAACGAAAAAACCAAAAAAACGGATGTATTTTAGAAATGTAGTTAAAGTAGTCGCAGCGGCAGCCTTCGCCCTAGTCAGCCTGAATGTGTCAGGACAGGATCTGTTGGCACGCCAGGCACCTATCGACCGAAAATTGAAAGCAGTAGATTCTGTTGCATTGATTCGTCAGATAAAGGCGGAAAAGTCAGCTTATCCTGCATATAGTCTCTATCCTAATTGGAGTAACGAGCGTAGTACACGCTTATGGTAATACTGTTACTATTCCTGATACATTCCGTATTGATATGACCGGTTTCCGTATGCCGACAGAACACACAAAAATAACTTCTAAATTTGGTCCCCGTCGTCGTCGTATGCACAATGGATTGGATATAAAAGTATATATAGGTGATACGATCCGTGCAGCTTTCAGTGGAAAGGTGCGTATGGTGAAGTATGAACGTCGCGGATATGGAAAATATGTAGTGATTCGTCACGAGAATGGGTTGGAGACTGTCTATGGTCACTTGTCAAAGCAGATTGTGGATGAGAATCAGTATGTAGAAGCAGGAGAACCTATCGGATTGGGTGGAAATACCGGGCGTTCTACTGGATCACATCTTCATTTTGAAACCCGTTTCTTGGGACAGGCCATTAATCCGGCACTTTTATTTGATTTTGAAAAACAGGATATTGTAGCCGATTCTTATTTGTTTAGAAAAGGTAATAACAGATACCAGCGTAACACGAATAGTAAGAACGTGAATTTGTTGGCTTCATCAGATGGTACTATCCGTTACCATAAGGTAAGAAGTGGAGATACATTGAGCCGCATTGCACAGAAAACAGGTACATCTATTGATGCTTTATGCAAGTTGAACCATATTACCCGTAGAACTATTCTTCGTCCGGGACAAGTGTTAAGATGTTCTTAAGCTTTAGTTAATTAAGAAATACAAAATAGGGCGGGAAAGAGTATTCTTTTCCGCCTTTTTGTTTACGCTTAAGCAGAAAAATGCGTAACTTTGCCGTCTAATCATAGAGTGTGATGAAAGATACGAAACAACAATTTGAACATGTAATAGCTGTCTGCCGTGATTTGTTTGCGAAAAAACTGCACGATTACGGCGCAGCATGGCGTATCATGCGCCCTTCATCTGTTACCGATCAGATATTTATCAAGGCAAACCGCATCCGTAGTATTGAAATCAAAGGGGTGACGATGGTAGATGAAGGTATCCGTTCGGAGTTTATCGCTATTGTGAATTATGGAATAATCGGCCTGATCCAATTGGAGCTGGGATATGCTGATCGGATGATATGACTGAAGAACGTGCTTTGGAATTGTATGACCGGTATGCCAAACAGGCATTGGAACTGATGCTGGCCAAGAATCATGATTATGACGAAGCATGGCGCAGCATGCGTGTCAGTTCGTATACTGATTTGATTTTGATGAAAATCTATCGTACCAAGCAGATTGAAGGTCACGATGGAGCCACATTGGTATCAGAGGGCATTGATGCCAACTATATGGATATGATTAATTATTCTGTATTCGGATTGATCAAGTTGGAATTTGGAGAGTAAACAGTTACATAGTATCATTGGAATCTGGACAAATGCCTGCCGCTTTTTGCTGGCGGTAGTATTTATATTTTCCGGTTTTGTCAAAGCGGTAGATCCGCTGGGTACCCAATATAAAATTCAGGATTATTTGGAGGCTTTCGGTTGGGCTGCTTCGGTGCCTGCCTTTCTTACCGTTTCTGGCGTCTATATTGCAGGCAATGGTTGAGTTTTGTTTAGGAGTATATCTTTTGTTTGGTAATCCGTCAGAAGAATGACAACCTTGTTTGTTGTGTCTTTATCTATGGGGGTGATGTACTCCGCTCACTTTATGGTTGGCTCTTTCCAATCCGATATCGGATTGTGGATGTTTCGGCGATGCTGTGACTTTGACTAATTGGGAAACTTTTGGGAAGAATGTATTTTGTTGATAGCTGCGGCTTCCGGTTTTTAAATGGGGAAACCGTATAACTCCTTTGGTGACCAAACGTTTCGATTGGTTGGTGGCTATGTATGCGTTTCTCTATATTTCGGGGATGACTTTGTATTGTTACCATGAATTGCCTGTCTTTGATTTCCGCCCTTATCATATCGGGGCAGATATACGTAAAGGGATGGAAATTCCGGAAGGAGCGAAGCCTACTGTTTATGAAACTCGTTTTATTCTTCAAAAAAATGGAGTGGAGAAAGAATTTACATTAGAAAATTATCCCGATAGCACATGGACTTTTGTAGATTCCCAAACGATGGTGAAGGAACAAGGATACGAACCGCCTATTCATGACTTTTCTATTATTCGTCAAGAAGATGGGGAAGATATAACCGATGAAGTACTGGATGATGATAATTATACTTTTCTGTTGGTGGCGCATCAGCTGAGCCAGGCGGATGATAGTACCATTGACCTGATAAATGAACTGTATGATTATAGTGTGGAGCATGGATATCAATTCTATTGTCTTACTTCATCACCCGATAGTGACATTGAAGACTGGCAGGAGCGTACGGGAGCCGAGTATCCTTTTTGCCTGATGGATGACATTACACTGAAAACCATGATACGCTCTAATCCTGGACTGATGTTGCTGAAGAACGGAGTAGTTATAAACAAGTGGAGTGTGAATAGTCTGCCTGATGAATATGTGCTGACCGACAGGCTGGAAAAATTGCCCTTGGCACAAATCAATGAAAAGACTTTCAGTCATAAAGTGGTGCTGGTATTGGCATGGTTTGTCTTCCCGTTGTTGTTTTTCAGCATGGTGGATGTCATTTGGGAGCATTTTCATAGGAAAAAGAAATTGAAAGAGAATCGAACAAAATAATTTCATTAACCCTTTAATAAAATAAACAAAATGAGAAAAAACATTGTTGCAGGAAACTGGAAAATGAACAAAACCCTTCAGGAGGGTATTGCTCTTGCAAAAGAACTGAATGAAGCTTTGGCTAACGAAAAGCCTAACTGTGATGTCATTATCTGTACTCCGTTTATTCACTTGGCTTCTGTTACTCCTATTGTTGACAAAGCTGTAATTGGTGTAGGTGCAGAAAACTGTGCAGATAAAGTATCAGGTGCATATACCGGTGAGGTTTCTGCTGAAATGGTTGCTTCTACAGGTGCTGAATATGTAATCCTGGGTCACTCAGAACGTCGTGCTTACTATCACGAAACAGTAGAAATTCTGGAAGAAAAAGTTAAATTGGCTTTGGCTAATAATTTGAAGCCGATCTTCTGCATCGGTGAGGTATTGGAAGAGCGTGAAGCTAACAAACAAAATGAAGTGGTTGCTGCTCAGTTGGCATCGGTATTCTCTTTGTCTGCTGAAGATTTTAGTAAGATTATCCTGGCTTACGAACCGGTTTGGGCTATTGGTACAGGTAAGACTGCTACTGCTGAACAGGCTCAGGAAATCCACGCGTTTATCCGTTCTTTGATTGCTGACAAGTATGGTAAAGAAGTTGCTGATAATACTTCAATCCTTTATGGTGGCAGCTGCAAGCCTTCTAATGCTAAAGAATTGTTTGCTAACCCTGATGTAGACGGTGGTTTGATTGGTGGTGCTGCTTTGAAAGTTGTTGATTTCAAAGGCATTATCGATGCATTCAAATAATTAATTTCATCACAGATTACTCAAGCTTACACAGATAAAGAATCATAAAAATCGTCTGTGGGAATCTGAGTAATCTGTGATGATTTACCTAAATTCATAAAACGACATGAGATACATTTTTATCCTACTCTTTTTAAGTCTCGGACTTTCCGCCGTGGCACAGCAGAACATAGTAGAAAGCTTGCAGCGTAACCGTGCCGGAGAAGGTACTGTAACCATCTATCAAGATCCTAAAATAACAGGCTTGATTGGTAGTATCTATACAGGGAATGTTACGGGAGGTGAGCAGAAAATGTTGAAAGCCAGAGGGTATCGGGTTCAGGTCTATGCAGGAAACAATTCGCGTGTGGCTCGTAATGAAGCTAATAACGTGGCTACCAAGGTGAAAGAAGAGTTTCCCGATATGCCTGTCTATGCCTATTTCCAGCCGCCTCGTTGGCTGTGTCGTGTAGGTGATTTCCGCAGTATTGAGGAAGCGGATGCCGCTATGCGCCGTCTGAAGGCTACCGGTGTTTTTAAAAGAAGTATCTATTGTTCGTGAACAAATTAATATTCCCCTGGACTAATAACATGGAAGAACTATTGCATCCCGAATGGTCAGCAGAGAAAATTGAACAGTTGAAAGGCCATTATCAGAGTATTTTATCGCTATTGGGTGAAGATGTAGAAAGAGAAGGATTGCTGAAAACTCCTGAGCGCGTAGCCAAAGCTATGCTGACATTGACACGCGGTTATGAACAAGATCCGCATGCCATTTTATTGGGAGCAAAATTCAAAGAAGAATATAGTCAGATGGTTATCGTGAAAGATATTGATTTCTTCTCTTTGTGCGAACACCATATGCTTCCGTTCTATGGAAAGGCACATGTTGCTTATATTCCCAATGGTTATATCACCGGTTTGAGTAAGATTGCCCGGGTAGTTGATGTGTTTTCTCATCGGTTGCAGGTACAGGAACGTATGACATTGCAAATAAAAGAATGTATTCAGGAAACTTTGAATCCGCTGGGAGTGATGGTAGTGGTCGAAGCCAAGCACATGTGCATGCAGATGCGCGGGGTAGAGAAACTAAAATGCCATTACTACTACTTCTGATTTCACAGGTGCGTTTAATCAAGCCAAAACTACGTGTAGGAAGTTTATGGATTTGATACGGCATAACCGGTAAGGAGTTATGCCTCCTTTAGTTTTAATACTACCCGGTCTCCGGCACGCTTGGCCATAATTTTTGTAATTCACTTAATCTTTAAAGTGGGCCATGACTTCAAGGCATTTATCGGCATTGGCTGCTACTTCAGGCTTGTTCAATGCTTGCTAGCGTATATTTCATATCTTCTTCTAAAATGGCAAGTTTGAAGTCGATAAGTTGGTGTGGTACTAGTTCGTGTAAGCGTTCTTCATCTTTGACCATCGCTTGTGAATTGCTTTTACTCAATTGGTAACGATCATTTATCATATCTGCTGCCAGCTTGCTGATTGTAGGGTCGGGATGAGCCAGAAAATAACGCTCTGCCGTGAAGTTGGAGTCATGCAGATGAGCTTCTGCCTCTGCTAGTATTTTCCGGTGCAACGGATTATGGAACTGTAATTCATCCTGTTTCAAATCCATGGAAATATATTCTATCACAGTGAGCGGAGTTTCCGTATTTTCTTCCGTTTCTACATAGCACATGACTTTCTCTCCGTGGCGTATCAAAGTTTGAAGCAGTAACTGTTCTTTTACATAAAAAACGTACTTTTCCCGTCCTTCTTGGGGAATATACGATTGATACCCTGCTTCTGCTTCTGCAGGAGGAAACGGAGGGGGAACATCATCATCTACTTCTATGGGGGGGCATATCGGCAGGAGGTATGCTGCCGGCAGGAAAAGGTGCATCGGCAGAAGGCAGAGAGCCGATAGTGGCGGATGCGTCTTTTTCTTTCTTGATTTGTTCCAGATAGTTATCATCCCGTTGAAGCAGATGCTTTTTGATCTCGTCTAAAATAATTTGCTCGTTTACGTTCAAGAGGGTAGCACATTCTGTCAAGCAGGTATATCGAATTACTTTATCCGGAATCAGTCCGATACTTCGTGCCATGTCCGATATCAATCCGGCCCGTTTGATGGGGTCCCTTTGTGCATCTTTTAGTAAAAGGTTGGTCTTGAAACGGATAAAGTTCTCTTCGTGATCATCAATGTATTTTCTGAATTCCGTGGCATTGTGTTTTCTGGAAAAACTATCGGGATCATCTCCGTCAGGCAGAAGCAGCACTTTGATATTCATGCCTTCTGCAAGTAACATATCGATACCTCGGATGCTTGCTTTTATACCGGCTTCGTCACCATCATATAATAGGGTGATATTGGAGGTGAAGCGGTGTAGCAACCGGATTTGTTGTTCGCTCAATGCTGTACCCGAGTTGGCCACTACATTCTCCAGCCCGCATTGGTGCATGGCAATTACATCGGTGTATCCTTCTACCATGTAAACACAGTCGGCTTTTACAATGGCAGCTTTAGCCTGATAAATGCCATATAGTTCTTTTCGTTTACTGAAAATTTCGGATTCGGGCGAATTGACGTATTTTTGGTTTACTCCCTTGGTGCGGCTGTCCAGTACACGTCCACCGAAGCCAAGCACTTTTCCGCTGATGTTAAACCATGGAAATATCACACGTCCCCAAAAACGGTCGCGTAAACTGCCATCTTCTTTTTCGTAACATAGTCCGGTCTTGAGCAGAAATTCTTTTTTATATCCTTTTCGCATGGCTTCTTGTGCCAATGCGTCAGAAGCGGTAGTGCTGTATCCCAATTGGAATTTCTTGACAATATCGTCACGAATGCCCCGTTGGCGGAAATAAGACATGGCAATGGCTTTTCCGTCAGCGTGGTTGTAGAGGATGTTTTGAAAATAATCGCGGGCAAACTCATTGACTACAAAGAGACTTTCCCGTATATTTTGTACTTGTTTCTCCTCATCGGTCAATTCGCGTTCCTTTATTTCTATATTGTATTTTTTGGCCAGCCAGCGTAGTGCTTCGGGATAGGTCATCTGTTCGTGTTCCATAACGAAATGGACAGCATTTCCACCTTTTCCACAGGCGAAGCATTTACATAATCCTTTGGCCGGTGATACATAGAATGAAGGGGTTTTGTCATCATGGAATGGACAAAGTCCGACAAAATTCACACCGCGTTTCCGCAGAGTGACAAACTCGGATACCACATCTACAATTTGTGCGGCATCCAGTATCCGGTCTATGGTAGGTTGATCGATCATAAATCTTCTTACTTTTTATGTACAAAGGTAAGAAGATTTGTGATTTTTGAATTATATAATGACAACCTGTTTCTCTATTTATAATTTTGTCTCGTCCTGAGATAGGTTGACTGTGTGTTAAAAAATCTTATTATAGGTTGTCTATAAAAACAAAAACAGACAAACCGTGTTGATCCATGTAATTTGTTTTTACACATTCCTTGAAGTCTTAAAGTTAGCTTTCTTAACACCATGATGCGTATATTCTAAGATAAATACTTACTTTTGCGTCTGTATCTGATAACATGAAAAAGAAATGAAACGAATACTACATTTGATTTTGATCAGTTGTTTGTGCCTCTCGGCGGCAGCACAGAAAAACGCTCCTAAATGGATGAACAAAGCCAAGAGAGCGGTCTTTACAATTACCACTTATGGAAAGGATGGAAATAAGCTCGCAACTAGTACGGGATTCTTTATTTCCGAAACAGGCGAGGCTGTCTCTGCATACAATATCTTTAAGGGTGCCGAGAAAGCAACAATCACAGACTTTGAGGGAAAAACATTTCTGGTTAAGAATATCCTGGGTGCAGACGAACTGTATGACGCTGTAAAGTTTCAGGTTGAAGTGCCGAAGAAAGCTGTTTTCCTGCCGATTGCTGCTGAGCCGGTGGCAAACGGGACGAATGCCTATCTGCTATTATACTCTACCGGCAAGAACGCCACCTTTAAGTCTGGTGCTATTACCGAAGTAAGTAAGCTGAAAGATCCGTATAAATATTACAAGATGGCAGTCGCATTGGAAGAAAACGAACTCAATGCTCCGTTGCTGACTCCCGAAGGTGAAGTGTTCGGGCTGGCACAAGCGGATGCAGGTGGAAAGAAAGATATTTGCTATGGCCTTTCTGCTGGATATGCAGGTAGCTTGTCAATAGGGTCTGCTGATTATCTGAGTTCTGCATACCGCAATATCAATATACCGAAAGGATGGCCGAAGGAACTGGACCAAGCAACCGTAGCTCTTTACTTGATCAGTGGCACGCAGGACGCAAAGGCACGCTTGGAAACGGTCAACGATTTTATCACCACTTCCCGGATCGCTCCGACGGTTATCTGAACCGTTCTGATCTTTATGCCTACAATCGTGCGGAATTGGCTAACTCTATGGCTGAACAGGCAATCTATTTGCAAAAGGCACTGGACGACATAAAAACCGACTTCTAAATGTAGCGATAAGAAAGGTGATTTCTGGTATAACCAGGCTAAGTTGATCTACGGTGTTGCTTCGGCCGATAGTACGCTGACTGATCCAGCTTGGACAATCGAAGCCGCTATGGAGGCTTTGGACAAGGCGATCGAAGAGGATAACCTGCCAGCCTATTACCAATTAAGGGCGGATATCCTGTTCAATAAAGGAGAGTTCCAGCAGGCATTCGATGAGTACATGATCGTTAACAACAGCGATGTCGCCTCTGCTTCTTCTTATTATTTGGCTGCAAAGGCAAAGGAACGGGTTACCGGTTTTAATATCGGTGATGTTATCGACCTGCTCGACAAGGCGATCGAGAAATGCGGGACAAATATGAATGCCGAGGCGGCAGCTTATGTGTTGGAACGGATCAATTGGCGCCTGCGCCTTGCACAATACACGGAGGCTATCGCTGATTATGACCTCTATTATACACTGATTGGTGGACAGGTGCTTCCGAACTTCTTCTTTCTGCGCGAACAAGCCAAGTTCCGTGCGGGTGACTTGGAGGGAGCTTTGAAGGATATCCAGGCTGCTATACAGGGAAGTCCCAGCACGCCCGACTACTATGCGGAAGAAGCTTCCATCTATGTTCGCCAGCAGAAGTATGAAGATGCACTGAAAAGTATAGAGAGGGCAATCGCGATTGCTCCAGATTTCGGAGCCTGTTATCGTTTACGGGGCGTTTGTTGCGTCCGTTTGAAGAAGAAAACAGAGGCTTGCGAAGCATTCAACAAAGCTAAAGAATTGGGCGATCCGCTTGCTGGAAAGTTGATAAAGGACATTGTAAATAAGTGAGTGATATGAAGAAGCTGATGGATGTATTGCCGTTGCTGCTTGTCGTTGTCCTGCTGTTTGGTACGGCTTGTCAGAGCAATAAAAAGAGGATGCGGAGAGCGCGAATGTAACGTTGTTCGATAGGATCTGCCGGAGATCAAGACGCTGGTCAACGGAGAATGGGAACTGGTGAGTGGCAAGAACGCCCGTGAGTTCTGCGAATATGAGAATACTTTCATCAAGTTTGCAGACGACCAATATGTCTGGACGGAGGACGGCAAAGCCGAACCGGGGGCTTTGAACTGGCGCAAAGCGGATACGGGGCCGGATATGAAGCCTATCTGATGGATGTCTTCTACGAGACCAACCCTGCCTATCCTGTGTCTATCAAAGGAGACACTCTTATCCTGCAAGACTGCTCGGAAACAGGATATAAATATACTTTGGTTAGGAAATAGCTTGCGTGAAGCTGTAAATTAATTTTTCTTGTTCGTGATTATGTTCTGTAAAAACCTCAAACAAACTTTTCTCTTTCAGAGATTCGATCTTTTCTTGATATGCCTCACATAGAAGTTTAGCAGTGATGATAAAACCTCTACCCAACAATTCCGCTTCTTTCTGATACAGTTTGGCTTTTACGGCTTTCAGGTAGTTGTTGAGGCTTTTGGCTTCCTCATCTTTACCTTTTACTTGTTGTTTGGTTTTATCCCATTTATCAATATGAACCTGTTTCCCTGTCGGAAAGGAACATTTTTCACCATTGATAGTAATTATGACTTCAATAGGAGCATTCCCATTTTTCCGAACTTTACTTTCTCTTATGAAGAAGAGAATAGAAAATGAACTTCTAACCATCTGTTTAATAAATTAAATTAGACATTTTAGAAGCTCTTTGATTTTGATTATATTATTGTAAATCAGATTATTGGTTGATAATTTGTGACCAGTTTCTTGAAAATGCAGAAATGGTCACAAATTGGTCACAAAATACTTTCAAATTCATTATTTTTTAGGAGAGAAATCTCTTGTCTTGTTTTCTTTTAAAAATGAAAAATCATGAGTGTTTTTATGTATCCTATATACCAATCCCAATGCTTTACAGATAAGATTTGTTGTTTTAAAGAAGTATTTGATTTGGGCAAGAAAGAAGAAGCATATAAGATATTTCAATAAACAAAAAAAAACTCCCGTAACCATAACGATTACAGGAGTTTATATATTTAGAAATAACTTAAATTACTTCTTCATAGCTTCCTCGATAGCAACAGCCACTGCAACAGTAGCACCTACCATCGGGTTGTTACCCATACCCAAGAAGCCCATCATTTCCACGTGAGCAGGTACGGAAGAAGAACCAGCGAACTGAGCGTCACCGTGCATACGGCCCATCGTGTCGGTCATACCATAAGAAGCAGGACCAGCGGCCATGTTGTCCGGGTGCAAAGTACGGCCCGTACCACCACCAGAAGCAACAGAGAAATACGGGTGACCGTTCTCCATACATTCTTTCTTATAAGTACCGGCTACCGGGTGTTGGAAACGAGTCGGGTTCGTAGAGTTACCCGTGATAGATACGTCAACACCTTCCTTACGCATGATAGCCACACCCTCGCGAACGTCGTCAGCGCCGTAGCACTTAACTTTCGCACGAAGACCGTTAGAGTAAGCTTTCTCCTCGATAACGTTCACCTCACCTGTCATGTAGTCGAACTGAGTCTGTACATACGTGAAACCGTTGATACGAGAGATGATCTTAGCGGCATCCTTACCTAAACCGTTCAAGATAACACGCAAAGGCTCTTTACGAACCTTGTTTGCCATCTCGGCGATCTTGATAGCACCCTCAGCTGCGGCGAAACGACTCGTGGCCAGCCAAGAAACGCGAAACACTTAGTCTCCTCG
>ENA-OQKD01000319-OQKD01000319.1-human-gut-metagenome-genome-assembly--contig:-NODE-319-length-13103-cov-2.779824_pt1 | contig 13103 bp, 10 predicted proteins | sample MGYA00242775_ERZ504792 | MGnify/ENA primary metagenome ERZ504792 (study PRJEB26092, sample SAMD00036401) | human gut metagenome | host: Homo sapiens | study: EMG produced TPA metagenomics assembly of...
ATATTGCTGCCTGGTTGCAAAGTTACTTTGTTGTCTTTTACAACTTTACCCTCGAATGACATTGCTACTTTTGCAGATGCGTTTGCTACTACTTCTAATGCAACTTCTTTTGCTTTATTCACATCAACTCTGTATTCGTATACATCGTCTTTTAATTCAACTGTTTGCCCATCTACTTTCAAAGAAGTCAATTTTGCATTATCATCTCCATCACGGAAAATGGTGAAACGATAATATTTCTTTGTAATACCATCTTCTGCAGTTACTGTCACTTCAATCAAGTTACGTCCACTTGTAAGTGTCAGTTTACCTTTGTTACCTTGTACCACTTTATCATTGAATACAGTCTCAACTTTTGCATTTTTGTCTTCTGCCGCAAATTCTACATTGAGTTCTTTCTCTTCTGTTGTTGCCATTGTAAGATATGTCAATGTATTTTTGTCGAATTCAAATCCTTTTGTAAGTCCTGTAATGTCTGCTTTAGCTAACCGTGCATTTGCAGATTTTGCGTTTCCTGCATCCAGTCCTTCTCCTGTCACTTTCACTGCCTTAGATGACCATACGATGTCTCCAGATACTCCACTATCTTTTACTGGAACAACAACTGTTTTCACATATTTATTCTTCATATCCGGAGTTGCAGTCAATGTGTCACCTGCATTTGCTTCTAAAACTGAATAGAATCCATTTTCTTCACTGGAAACTGCCCATTTCACAATCTTATCCGAACCTTCGCCCAATTTGTAAGACGCTGTCAATTTGTTTTCTGCTTCTGTGTAAGCTACAGATACCTCAGATACAGATGGAAGGTTATCTGATACTGACTGAGTCAAGGCAACAGGCTTATTATTTACTTTCAAGTCTGTGAATACATACTCTGTATTTCCATTTCCCATAGCTCCGAATGCGACATACAACTGACCATTGCTGTCTGGCATAAATGTTGTGTTGGTAACTTCATTGCCAAATTTTGTCCAATCTTTTCCATCTTCACTATAGTAAGATGTGACTTTATTATCGCTTCTTAATAATCTAAAATAAAGATCTTTTACATCTTGCTTGTCACTTGCGCTCTCAGCCAACTGCTCACTTGCACTCTGATTAGACTCACTAACCATACCGAATCGTTCACCAACATTTGATTGTCTATGTTTTCTCTGAATTGCCACATAGTTGTCTGCATCTTTTCCAAGATAAAGCCCTACGTCTTCCCATTCAACTGCAGTTTTCCCTTCAATCTTAAGAGATACTTCTGTTGTATTACTGTCTACCGGAACTTTGAACCAGTTTGCCGGTGTCTGTTCCTTAAAAGTACCACCTTTTGTTGATTTTACGTGAATTCTATTTTCTTCCTCTATATTCCAACGTTCTTTATTCTCTCCCTGGATAATAATTCCTTTTGCAAGTTCCTGTGCAGAGTCTTTTGTCAATGGCACTTTTTTGCCATCAACGGTCAATTCAGAGAAAGTATACGAAGTATTGCCATCTGCATTTTTATCCATCATTGCACCAAATGCAACATAAAACTGACCATCTCCTTCTGGAATAAAAGTTGTATTTTCTACAGTCTCTCCAAGTTTTGTCCAATCTTTTCCTTCTACTTTATAATAAGATGTTACATTGTTTCCTTCTCTTGACAATTTAAAGTACATCTCTTCAACATCTTGGTCTTCAACTTTTTTAAGCTGTTCACGTCCGTTATTTGCATCTCCGTTCATTTCATTAACCATTCCGAGATTTTCTTCTGTTCCGCCGCGATGTTTTCTCTGAATCGCCACATAGTTGTCTGCATCTTTTCCAAGATAAAGTCCTACATCTTCCCAAGAACTCTTGGTCTTTCCTTCAATCTTAATTGTCACTTCTTTCACAGTTTTATCAACCGGAACCTTGAACCAGTTTGCTGGTGTCTGATTATTGAATGTACCTCCCTGTGCTGCCTGTACATGAATCTTATTTGTTTCTGGAATAGACCAACGAGATGTATCTTCACCCTCAATTGTAATTTCCTCCGCAAGCGTCACTTCTCCCACTTGGATAGAAAGTAATTTTCTTGCTTCTAAACCATTCTTTGTCTTTGCAACGACTTCCACCGCACCGCTTTTTTCTGCTGTCAAAAGTCCTGAAGTTTCATTGATTGTTGCTTTATCTGTTGCTTGACCTGTTGTCGGATCAACAACTGACCATGTTACAGCTTTATCCGCTCCGTCTTCCGCTGTCACTTCTGCTGCATATTGCAATGTTTGGTCTGTTAATTTTTCTGTCTCTGTTGTAATTTTAATCGCAGTCGGCTGGACCGTTGCTTCTCCTTCTACTGTATATGTAATTGGAGCTGCCTCGAATTTTCTTCCTCCTGCAACTGCATATGCCGTTACATCTGCTGTTCCATTTCCCACTGCTGTCACAACACCTGATGCAGATACTTTTACTACTTTATCATTAGATGATTTGTAGAAAATCGTTCCCACTTTATTCAGCTTGTTATCTGCTCCCACTTTTGCAACGTCATTTTTCACTGTCACTTGGTTTTTGTCTGTACTTGCAAGCTCAACACCTGCATTTAAACCTCCGTCATATGTATTACCCTCGATTGTAACATTTTTACAGCCTTCAAAACGATATGCTTTTGCACCAAGCTCCGCTCCATCTGCTGTCACAGTGATACTTGAAGATTCCCCTGCTGCAAGATTTGTTTTATCCGCTTTCGCACTTACTGTCACATCTGGATTTTGACGATACACTTTATTATTCTTAAACGTCAGATTTTCCACACATTTTGCATTCAATACATTTTGACTCTGTGCCATGAAAAATGTATTGCCTTCAATTTTCATATTCTTATGAACTGTTCCATCAACATTTCTATTTGTCGGTTGCACAAAGATTCCAGCAGCTCCTGCCGTAAGCGGATTTACAATAAATGTATTTCCTTTGATCGTCACATCTGTCGTACGTCCTGATTCATACCATCCCTGTGCATCATTGGAAATATAAATCGCAGCCATCCCCATGTTGTCAAACATATTATCAGTAATCTCTACTTTTCCTCTTGTTGTGCAGAGTACGCCACGAGTCGGAGTTTCTTTAAAAATATTATCATGAATCTTCACATTCGGTGTGTATGTAATGTTTTCCACCGCATGTTGATTAACCTGTACTCCTTCTGGAATCGCTTTGTCAAATGTAAGCTTAATCTTCGTCAGATCGTTCAGACTTCCTTTGCCACCTTTTCCATCCGGTCCGTCCACTTTCACAACTTCTCTCACTGCAACGTCCCCATTTTCAGATACCGGAACCATATTCCCCAATGTTGAAAATTCTACCTGATCTCCCACATAGTAATTCGGGAATCCAGCCGTTTCATTATGTTTGTACTGCACAGTCACTTCTGTTCTGTCATCACTAATTCCAATTACCTGCAAGAATGTACCATGAACATTGATTGGGTCATCATGTGGGTTAGAAAATGTACAGTCTGAAATATCAATCAATCCTTTACAGCCTGACATCTGAATGAAATCCGCGTAACCTGCTGTTGTTCTTCCAGATGCTTTGTCTGTCTCAAAATCCACATCTTTCATTGTAATATTTTCAGAGAACTGCCCTACCATACCAAATCCATGAATAAAACGAATATCTAAATCATTCAGAGTAACATCTTTGCTCTGCCAGAAAAATGTTCCTGCATGATCTCGAGTTGTATCTCGCAATTGATAACAGAATCCTTCTTCCAATGTTCCCATACTGGAATATGTAATCTTTACCTGATGATTTCCTAAATCTTCAATCTTTGATACATTGTTGAAAACATGCTGGTCGCTTCCTCGTTTTCTCCATGTCTGACCGTTTTTTGATCAAAAATCTGAGAATATGTAGAACCATTAAATGTATATGTCCAATAATATTCCTCTGTATACGGACTCTTATCACTCATCCACTTGATACTGTTTCCATTTACCTGATAGTTATAGCATTCCGGAATATAGTATGTAACCTCATTCCCTTCTTTTTGACAGCTGTCATATCTATAACTGTCGGAACTTGGAAATCCACCTCAAAGTTCTGGAATGTTACATTCTCACTGTCAATAGATGCAAATGTTGTCATCTTTCCATGGAACATAAACAATGAATCATTTCCTTCTACCGTTACATTGTCCATATCCTCAATCAGAATACCTATCTTCTTATCTTTATAAGTCTGATTTGTTCCTACTGTATTCGAGATATACAATTCTCTTTCTTCTGCCTGGTCCGGATAAATATCATATCTACCCTCCGGAAAATCGATTACAACAGGTGTATCCGATTTTTTTGTTACCTTTTTAGCCGCTTCAATAGCCTTTTTAATTGCCGGTGTACTGTCTGTCGCACCAGTTGGATCCGCACCATATTTGGTTACATCAATTACCTTTGCTTCTTCTTTGTCTGCTGCTTCCACAGTAGCTCCAACTGTCCCAACGCTTGGCACTGCCATACAAACCGCCATCAAAAAAGCAACTAGTTTCTTTTTCACTTTCCTTTTCCTCCTATTTTCATCATTTTCACCAAGATATCAAACTTTATAGATAATACATATTATACATAGCGTAGATTTGTATTTCAATATATTTTTTATTTTTGTACATTTTGTATATTTACTTTTCAATCTCACAATATAGATCTGCAAACAAAGAGAGATGGAATTTCAAGAATTCCACCCCTCTGCTTTTTAAACACTATACATATTTTTCTTATACACAAAACAGGTACATATTCTATATACCTTGCTTTATAAACTCCATCTCTATTCTAACCATTTATAATGATCTTTTAATTATTCAAATCCTCATCCAACAGCACTACATTTGCTATTTTTCCCTCTGTGATTGAGCCATATTGTTCATACAATCCAACACTTTTTGCAGGGTTCATAGTCGCAGCCGCAACTGCGCTCTCCAGCGGAATACCCATCTCTTTAACTGCAGTTCTCATACAATCCATCAAGTTTGTGACAGAACCGGCAATTGCTCCGTCCGATTTCAAAGTCGCAAGCTTTCCTACTACCTTTACATCTTGTCCACCAAGTGTATAATCTCCGTCTGACAAGCCACACGCTCTCATGCTATCACTGACCAACACGACTCTGTCATTTCCAAACATTTGGAATGTCGCACGGACAACTGACGGATGAATATGAATTCCATCACAGATCAACTCTACCATACAGTGTTCACTGTCTCTTGCTGCTCCGATTACTCCTGGCTCTCTATGTGTAAATGGTGGCATCGCATTGTACAGATGTGTTGCATGACAAGCTCCCAATGCATACCCTGTCTTAGCTGTATCGTAGTCCGCTGTCGTATGCGCAAACGAAATATGCACTTCATCCTTCAGCTCACTGATAAATTCCATTGCCCCCTCTACCTCCGGTGCAATATCTACGAGACGAATCAATCCGTTTGCTGCCTCCTGAAGCCTTCTGAACATCGCAACGTCTGGTTTGTGAATATGTGTTGCTGCCTGTGCTCCCTTTTTCTTCGAACAGATAAACGGTCCTTCCATATTGATTCCAGCAAGCACAGCCGCACCTTCTTGTTCTCGTAAGTTCCTCCGTTTGCCATGATTTTCATCAGCTCTTCTTCTGATAAAGTCATCGTTGCCGGAACAATCGTTGTAACTCCCTGAGACGCCTCATATTCAGCAATCTTCTCAATTGCTTCTTTTGTACCATCACAAAAATCATATCCCATACATCCATGAAAATGTACATCAATCAATCCCGGGATTGCATAACAGCCTTCTCCGTCAATAATCTCTCCGCTGTCAAACAGATTATTCTTAAAAATACCATTTTCAATTCCAATTGCTCCTGGTTCAAATGTTTTATCTTCTGTAAACACTTTTACATTTTTAATAATCATAACACTTTGCACAGTCCTTGTCCTGTGCCGCCTCCTTCCAGATCAGATTATGCTTCTACTTTTGAATATGCAGCCGCATCACAAATCACAGTCACATCCGGATGCATCTGCAAAATAGATGCCGGAACAGATGGTGTCACCGGTCCGCTAAACGCTCTCTTTACAATATCCGCTTTGTCTTCACCGCTTACTACCACAACAATTTTCTTTGCACTCATAATCGTGCCAATTCCCATTGTATAAGCCTGTCTTGGAACATCGTCCGCTGATTCGAAGAAACGTTTATTTGCTTCAATTGTGCTCTCCTGCAAATCTACACAGTGTGTCACTTTGTCAAATTCTTCTGCCGGTTCATTGAATCCGATATGTCCGTTATGTCCAAGACCTAATAACTGCAGATCAACCCCTCCCAAGGATTTGATCAGTTCTTCATAGTTTGCACACTCTTTTGCCGCATCTGGCTCCATACCATTAGGCACATGTGTATTTGCTTTATCAATGTTAATATGATCAAACAGATTGTGGTTCATGAAGTAATAATAGCTTTGATCATTGTCTCTTGGAAGTCCTTTGTATTCATCAAGATTTACAGATTTCACCTGCGAAAAATCAAGATCTCCTTCTTCACATCTTTTGATCAGTTCTTTGTAAGTTCCAATCGGAGAAGATCCTGTTGCCAAGCCCAAAATACAGTTTGGTTTCATAATTACCTGTGCCCCGATCAAGTTCGCTGCCTTTCTGCTCATTTCATTATAGTCTGCTGTTTTAATAATTTTCATACCTTTTTTCTCCTTTTTCTGCTTTCCCAAATCTCATAATTCCCTTAATTTCATTATAATATATATACTGCTTTCTAGCAATTGCACAATCAGCCGTATTTTGTGTATAATTGCATACTCCGATTTTTGGAATTTTCTTAGAATTTTACCTAAACGCTAAAATAGATTGCACAAATAGCTTATCTATTTTGTGCAATCTATTTTTAATCAAGCTCAAGATATTCTGACAAAAATCGCAAAGCCCCATCCTCGTTATTGGATAAAAGGATCACATCAGCATCCCCTTTTACTGTTTCAGAAGCATTTGCCATTGCAGCACCAATTCCTGCAAATCTTAACATCTTTCTGTCATTGTCTCCGTCTCCAACCGCAATTATCTCTTCTTTTTTAATACCAAGCATATCACAAAGCCATTTCAGACCCGATGCCTTACTTACACTACTGTTTTGAAGTTCTATATTATCTGCAATAGAAGAAGTCGCTGAAACTTCCGTTTCCTCTTTCAGCACCATTTTGATTTTTTCCTGTACATTCTGATTTACAAAAAATAAATTAATCTTCTCTATATTTTCAAGCAGTCTATCCTGTGCTTTCAGATGATTTACGAAGGTATGATTCTGTCTGAAATATGAAACAAAATTACCATCTTTGTCAACCTGATTCAGACGGCTGATATTTTCAATATCGGAATATACATTTCCTTCTGAAAAAAATTCTGCAAACCCGTCGGCCACCTCCAGACAATCTGCGATTTTTCGCACGATGTCATATGGAATTGTCCTGCGAAAAAGAAATCTCTGATTTTTCAGATCGTATATACCTGCCCCATTTTCCACTATTGCATAACGTATTCCACTCACTCTTTTCAATTCTTCCGGAAATAGGGGCACGCTTCTTCCAGTGGCAATGACAATCTCAATTCCTCTGTCTATCGCCTTTTGAATCTGTCGAATTGTAAAATCACTTATTTTATTTGCAGAATCCAACAGTGTCCCATCCAAATCAAATGCCGCCAGCCTCACGTCTTTCATATCCATCCCCCTCTTTATCACATCTATCCTATTTTTTCTGCAATCCATGCTTCATAAGGAAGAAATGTCTCAGGAATTTCTGTTCGTTTATAATTGCTGATGACAATCTTCATAGTTTCATCCAGACAATCTCTTACCTCTTCCAATGAAATTTCTTTTTCTGACAGATTCGCTGCCACAAGCCATCTTTTTCCATTCCATGTTCGTTCATATACGAATAATTCTGGATGTTCCGGCAATAACAGATGGTAATCTGCTTCTGTCAAAATATCTTCTGTATGACGCAGTGTGATCAATTTCTGATAATAATAAAAAATGGAATCTTCATCCGCAAGTGCTTCTTTCACATTGATCTCCTGATATCGGTCACTGACTTTGAACCACGGTGTGCCGGTTGTAAATCCTGCATTGTCACTGTCATCCCACTGCATCGGTACACGTGCGTTGTCACGTGCTTTGTTCCAAACCGCCTTTTGAAAATCTTCTCTGCTGATACTCTTGCCAGTTTCCACTAATTCTTTGTACGCATTATGAATTTCCACATCGTCATATTCGTCTAATTCATACTGCACATTCGTCATACCGATTTCCTCTCCCTGGTATATATAAGGAGTTCCCTGCATACCATGCAATACCGTTGCATATGCTTTTGCACATTCCTTACGATATTCACGGTCATTTCCCCATCTGGAAATCACTCTCGGCTGATCATGATTCTCAAAATATAAAGAGTTCCAACCCACTCCATTTACCTTGTTCTGCCACTCACTCATGACTCTTTTTAGTTCTACCAATGAAAATGGTTTCAGCGCCCATTTTCGGTTTACAGATCCTGGAATACGGTCAATATTCATATGTTCAAACGTAAATATCATATTCAGCTCTTTCCGCTCTGGATTGCTGAACAGACTTGCCTCCGAAGCAGTCGACCCTGGTGCTTCTCCTACTGTCATACAGTCATATTTTGAGAGCACTTCTCTGTTCATCTCCTGCAGAAATTCATGCAGACGCGGACCATTGCTATGCATATACCCTGTGTAATACTTCTGCCCTGGCTTCTGCGGATAATCTGGGAAATCGGTATATTTGGAAATTGATGCAATCACATCCATTCGCCATCCATCTACCCCTTTATCAAACCAGTATTTCATAATGTCATAGACTGCCTGTCTCACTTGCTCGTTTTCCCAATTCAAATCCGGCTGTTTCTTTGTGTAGAAATGCAGGTAATATTGTCCTCTTGTCTCCGCATATTCCCAAGCGCTTCCACAAAAGCTGGAGCCCCAATTATTCGGCTCACTTCCATCCGCTTTTGGGTCTTTCCAAAAATAGAAATCACTGTACGGATTGTCATCGGATTTATAGCTCTCCACAAACCACTCATGCTCATCCGAAGTATGGTTTACCACAAGATCCAAAATAATTTTGATTCCACGGGCATGTGCCTCTTCGATCAGGCGGTCCATATCCTCGTTTGTTCCAAATTTGTCATATATTTTTCGGTAATCACGGACATCGTACCCATTATCATCCTGAGGAGAATCAAACACAGGACTCAGCCAGACTGCATCTGCCCCAAGCTTTTTGATATAATCCAATTTTTCTATAATTCCGTTCAAATCTCCGAATCCATCTCCGTTAGAGTCTTTAAAACTTCTCGGATAAATTTGGTATACAACTGATTTTTTCCACCATTCACTCATTGTCCTTCTCCTCTTCTTTTATGCAATTCCCAAAACCGATAACACAATGCTAAGTACGATCACTCCAAGAATCAATACTGTGATACTGACATTTTTCTTTTTCAGCAGATAATAACAAAGTAAGGTGATTCCAAGCGGTACAATTCCAACAAAAATCTGATCAAGCATATTCTGAAGGTTCATCACAGATTCCCCCTTCATGCTCACTTCCAGCTTTGAAGTGAATGTCACCATCTGAGCAGTCATTCCTCCGACCATAATCAGACCAACTGTACTCGCCGCCTTCGTCAAAATATTCATCAGACCACTTGCATATACTTTCTGAATATACTGTGAACCAAGTTTATATCCTAAAAATGTTCCGTAATAACGAACTAAAATAGACGGAAGGTTAAAAAGTATTAAAAACACAAGTGGTGCCAATACGTTTCCGCTCTGTCCCATGCTGACTGCAATTCCCGCTGCGATCACACGGAGCACACCCCAAAAGATAGAATCTCCAATCCCTGCAAGAGGTCCCATAAGACTTGATTTCACAGCATTGATCGATGCCGTATCAAAATCCGGTTTCTCGCTATTTTCTTTTTCCATAGAAGCTACAAGTCCCATAATAAATGTCGAAAACGGAACCGTTGTATTGAAGTATGACATACTTCTCGAAAGCGCCTCTTTTTTCTTTTCCGGATCTTTGTAAAAATGATTAAGCGCCGGCATCAGTGAATAACAAAACCCAGATGCTCCTTGTTTTGCCGGGCTTACTGCCGCATACAATGTTGCAGACCGCCAGAATGCTTTTCTTAAAAATTTTCTTTCTTCTGCCGAAACAGATTTTACAAGCTTACTCATTGAAAAATTCCTCCTCTTCCTCATCTAATTCTGTATCTTTTAGATCGCCTGCATACACAGGTCTCATCTGCGCTAGTTTACTCATTTGGTAATCATTCATTCCAATCACTACTGCTATGATCACGCCAAGAACAGCAAGTGCCACAAGTGGCAATTCCAAATATGCCACACAAATAAATCCCAGGAAAAAGAACATACATATTTTCTTGTCCCAAAGCATCTTCATGAGCATTGCCATACCAACAGCCGGAAGAAGTCCGCCGCATACAGTCAGACCATTCATAACTACGTCCGGTATCCATTCAAGAAATGCACTTACTGCCTCCGATCCAAACAGGATTCCAAAAAATGCAACCAGAGAATACAAAGCCCAATTCACTGCCCATAGTCCATAATGCAGTGCAGTAATCTGCTTTTGTTTTCCCTCCTGCGCCAGCCTGTCAAATGTCTTCGCAAACATTCCGACAATAAAAATATATAAAAGTGTCTTAATCTGTAATCCCAAAATTCCAATTGGGAGTGCCAAAGTCAGTGCAACCCCACTGCCTTTTCCCATCATGATCGCAAACGCTGTGCCTACTGCTGTAGCAATTCCAGGCTCCGCCGCAGATGCTCCACCGATATTTACCACTCCCATAAAAACAGCTTCCAACGCTGCGCCTACAGTCACTCCGGTTGATAAATCTCCCAGGAACAGTCCTACAAGCGGTCCGATTACAATCGGTCTGTTTAACATTGTAAATCCTGCTAACTCTGCCCCTCCAACGCAGATAAATACTGCTAATGCCACTAAAAATGCTTCTACCATTGTTCATTCTCCTCCTTTTATCTCTTGTTACTCATCCAGTTTCCCAAGTACATCTTTCACAAGTTTCTGCTCATCATTTGGAACTTGCTGCATACAAACTTTATCGTCCAATTCCACTAGTTTTTTCAAACTTTGTATCTCCTCTTTCGTAAGCATGATAGTCGGTGATAAACTCTGCTTTTTCGATGCCTCAATTCCATCAAATCTTCCTGTGTTTCCAAGATTCAAAAATCCAATCTCTCCAACATTCTCTCTTACAGTCACTGCATCTTTCACAGTTCTTGTCAAAACAAGAATTCGCATTTTTTCTGCTTTTGGATGATTCAGCATTCGAATAGCCTCTTGAACCGGCTTAATCAGCACTTTAATCCCTGCCGGAACTGCCATTTTCAATGCCATCTTCTGTGTCGGATCATTTGCCGCCTCATCGTTTGCAACCACAATTCCCTGTACTTTCAGCTGCTTTGTCCATGTCATTGCTACCTGACCATGAATCAATCTGTCATCAATACGCAATGCCGCAATCTTCGCTGTTGAATTTTCATAGTTTTCCGGCTGTTTCACAACTTGTTTCTTTTCTTGAGTACTCTTTTTCAATTTATTTTCCTCAACCAGACACCCATCTGCACTTACTAGTTTAAGTTCCTGTCTTGCCTCTTCAATCATCTTCTGTAGTTCATCGACAGTCACATCATCATCTGCAAACATAATTTGTATGAGAATTGGTATATTCACTCCGGTAATCAATACCACATTTTTCCTCTCACTGTACTTCAAGAGCTTCTGATTCACACTTCCCCCTTGTATGTCCGTGAATACAAAAATTTTTTCTTCGCCAGCCTGTTCAAAAAACTGACTCATTTGAGTTTCAATATCGTCATCGGGCTCTACATATGCATCAATTGTTGTAATCTCTGCCATGTTTCCTACCAAAAGCTGTATTGTGCGACTCATTCCGGATGCCATTTTTCCATGTGTCGCAATCAGTACTTTTTTCATCTCATTTCCTCCTTTTTCTATGTCATACTCTGTCAAAGTTATGTATGTAACTTATCTTGTTTTAAAGATATCACTCATTTATTTATGTGTAAATAGGTTATATACATAACCTATAAAATAGACAAGAAAATCAAAGATTTTCGCACAAAAAAACATGAAAATTGTAAATAATGAACAATCACTTTTGCAACTTTCATGTTTTCTATTTTTCTCTTCTGAACTATTTTCTACACAGACTGCCGTGTGATCAACGTAACCGGAAATCGAAATTCCATCTCCAGGTCTGGAAACTCTCCTTCTTTTTGCTCAATTAAAGAAATCAGCGTATCAACTGCTTTTACTGCCCGTTCTTTTATATTCTGATGAACCGTTGTAAGCTTAGGTGTAGTGTATCTGGCATAATTAATATCATCATATCCTGCAATCCCAATCTGTTCCGGAACTTTTATCTTTCTATCCGCCAGAAAGCTCATTGCCTCAATTGCAAACAAGTCTGAAAGAAAGAATGCTGCTGTTTTCTTTGCAAATGGAATTTGACTGACAAGTTCTGCATAATGCTTTTCTCTCTCTGAGCGGCTTCTGCCAAGCGCCATAAAGTAAACTTTTGCTTCTCTCTGTCTGAAATGTCCCAGCGCCTGCTGTGCCCCTTCCCATCGCATGTGGTCTACACCATGATCCCTTGATGCACAGACAAATATCTGATCATAACCAATATTCAAAAGATACTGCGTCATCATATAACCACCACTTATATCATCCAGTCCGATATTCGGCACAATCTGATTCCCTTCCAATTCGCCATATGCGTCAATTGACACGACCCGGCTTTTCTATCATATAATACATTTTTTTCACAATCTCGCTTTGTGAAAGATAATGTCACAACACCATCAATGTCCCAGGCCATCACCATCCGGAAAAACTGTCATCTAGATTATCAGCCGAATAGAACATCATATAATATCCAAGTGTTCTTATTTTTCCTCAATAAACCCGTGAAATTTTCGCAATAAAAACGGATCTGCCAAAAATCGCCTC
>ENA-OQKD01000320-OQKD01000320.1-human-gut-metagenome-genome-assembly--contig:-NODE-320-length-13087-cov-9.674074_pt1 | contig 13087 bp, 8 predicted proteins | sample MGYA00242775_ERZ504792 | MGnify/ENA primary metagenome ERZ504792 (study PRJEB26092, sample SAMD00036401) | human gut metagenome | host: Homo sapiens | study: EMG produced TPA metagenomics assembly of...
TATCCTGTGTCTTGATGATCGTAACAGAAGATTTTCCATTCTTATCTGTTGCCGGCATCTGAGTGATCAGCTTTGTACAAGCCTCATCGCTGTATACACCGAATACTGCACCTGCAAGATTGACATCCGCTGTATCGTCTTTCTTTACGATTTCGATCGTAGCCTGCTCAATCCAGGATACTTTGAAGTCAATATATTTTTCATCTGTTATACCTTCACCAAATACCAATGCAAGATCCTGCGTGTCAGATCCGGTGGTAATTTTATAAGCAGAGTAATCTTTTGTAATACTTCCCTTCATTGTAGAAGACCAGCTCTGTGCCACGTCACTCACCTGTGTCAGTGGTGCAGAAAGATAAAACTTTGTTCCTCCGCAAATTTCTACACTTGCACCGGCTTTACTGGTTGTGCCTGTGCTCAGATTATGAAGTTTCACACCAGACGGAAGCTTCATCGTAATTGTCTGTAGCTTATCTGCTTTGAATGTAATATCTTTGGTTCTCTGTGAATTGCCATCCACATAAGCTTTAACATCTGCATCAGAAAATGACATTGCTACATCCGGTATTTCCGGCTGTGAAACACAATAATTATACAATTTCATTGCTAAATTCTTGGCTGTACTATTCGCTCCGGAAAAAGCATCGCCACTTCCATTAGCATACGAAGCCGCCAGATGGACAAGAATGAATTTTGCTCCAGCACTAAGATTTCCATAACCATTCTCTTCTGTAAAAAATTCTTCATCTCCTGCTGCCTTGGTTCCGTAATAACATACCTTAGCTAATGTTTTTCCATCTCCGACTTTACTAATGGTATAATTGCCTGTTCCTGGTCCCGGTTTTGATGGCTGTACACAGTAAGCAGTCGCAGATACATTTCCAAACTGAACCGTATACTGATAGGTCAGATAAGAACCATAACCATAATCTGCATAACGATACAGTGTTCCTCTGGTAACAGATACTTTCTGTACACTTCTTGCACTTGTCTTTGCCATAAAAGTGACTGTTTCACCAGCTTCCATGGCATATAAATCAATTCCTTCTTCTTCCGCCTGCTCCATTGCATCCGATACTGTAAGACCTGTTTCCGGATCTGTTGTATTTTCAGTATCTTCTTCCATGTCCGGTAATAGTTCGCTTGCCTGAGAATCAAATTCTTCTATCTCACTTTCCGTCACTTTTTCTGTTGGAAGCAATTCCGAGTCTGCTTCTGAATCCTCCGCTTCCTCTGTCTGCTGTTCACTGCCAGCTGTTTTGGATTCGGTCATTGCTTCACCTCCTGCCGCCTCTGTCTGTACTTCTGTTTCTTTCTCACGCACAATCAGTTTTCGGCTGATCTGGTACTTCGGATGCTCCTGATTTACCGGTTCCACATAATAGACCGCTTTGTAAGTGTCCACATGATCTGTCGTAAAATCCTCATTCTTGTCATTCTTTGCTTCCTCAAATGTGACTTTGACCTTGTTATCATCCTTGATTTCCAGTCCCGTGTAATCTGATTTCACATCAAATACACTGCCTGTTTCAATTTCATAATCTTTGGCAGTCACCACCTCATCTTCATCCAGAAGGTCTTTCACTTCCTCATAAAGTGGAGGTTTTTCCTCTGGCTGGATCTCCGCTGCATATGCCGTCATCGGAGACAGCACTGTACTAAGCATTGTCATGCCTGCCAGCAAGCCAGATACTACTTTTCTAAAATTACCTTTTTTCTTCATGCTAAGGTCCTCTCTTTCATATATTTGTATTAAAACAGACAGTCCTTAGACTGCCTGCAATACACTACTTATCGTTGTGGAAAAATCAGATTGAACTGTACATTTCCCTCTCCGGGATCGACCATCTCCACAGTTGCTTCATACTGTCTCCCTGTTTTTCTTGATACCAGATCCTTATAATGGATTTTTCCTTTAGACAGGAACTTCTTTGCTGCCACCTTATCCATCTTTTTCCCTTGGCTTGCAAGAAATTTATCATTCTTCCATAAGGTAAATGCACAATTCCGGTCAGAACAGTAAAAGTTTACTTTTCCTTCCCTGACATCAGCTCCACAGCGGGGACATTTGCCAATGACTTCTCCTTTCGCTTTTCCCTGAAACTGCTCTTTCTTTTCTTCTGAAATCCCCTGATATCTGGCAACCAGTTCCTGCATCAGCTCTGTAATTCCATTTAGGAATTCATCTGCTGTCTCTGTATTCTGGGCAATGTGATTCAATGCCATTTCCCACTCTGCTGTCATCTTCGGAGATTTAATCTCATCCGGCAGAACCGTAATCAGTACATTGCCATCATCTGTCGGTACCAGATTTTTCTTTTCTCTTTTCACAAAGCCAGACTGAATCAGTTTTTCAATGATTGCTGCCCTTGTTGCCGGAGTACCAAGTCCTTTCTTCTCTGTATCTTCGGTCAGTTCTTCATTTCCTGCACGTTCCATAGCAGAAAGCAGGGTATCTTCTGTGTACTGTTTCGGTGGCTGTGTAAAATGCTCCGATACAAAAGAATCACAAGGGCCGTAATGCTTGCCTGCCCAGATATCCAGCTCTGGCTCTTCTTTCTCAATCTTTACGCCAAAGAACTGTTTCCATTTATTTTCGATTGCCTTGAATCCTTCCTGCTTTGTTTTCTTTGCCGTGAGATAAAACGTATGATAATTACAGGTAATCTGGCATTTATGACTCTCATAAATATAAGGATCTGCAGTTGCTGTCAGCACCCTGGCACTGATCAGATACAAAATCTTGCGGTTTCGCTCTTTCAGTTCACCAATATCTGCTTTGACTACTTCCATGGTTGGGATAATCGCATGGTGATCAGATACTTTCTTTGAATTTAATACCTTACTCACGTCCGGCTGATATTCCAGGCCTTCAGCATAAGGCATTTTCCCAAGTAACATCTGAATCAGAGTTTCTGTGCTTTCTCCCATCTCATCTGTCAGATACTGGCTGTCTGTTCTCGGATAAGTGACAAGCTTCTGCTCATACATCTCCTGCACGGCATCCAATGTCTGCTGTGCGGTATAGCCAAACATTCTGTTAGCTTCCCTCTGCAGGGTGGTCAGATCATAAAGCTTCGGAGGGCGGACTGTTTTCTCTTTCACATCATCCTTTTCCACTTCGCACATCCGCTCCAGGCAGTCCGCAGCCACTTTATCTGCATCCTCTTTTTTCTGAAAATGCTCTGTGACTGCATCCATATCGTCAAACTTGATATGAGCCATATAATATTTTTCTTTGGTAAATTCCTTGATCTTCTGATTTCGATCCACGATCATGGCAAGTGTTGGTGTCTGCACTCTTCCGACTTTCAGATTCTGGTTATACAGAACGGAAAAAAGACGGCTCGCATTGATTCCCACCAGCCAGTCTGCCTTTGCCCTGCAAAGTGCTGACTGATAGAGACTGTCATAACACGAACCGTCTTTTAATGACGCAAATCCATCTTTAATTGCCTGTTCCTCCATGGAAGAGATCCAGAGCCGCTTCATCGGCTTTTTGCATCCTGCCTGCTCATACACCAGACGAAAGATTAACTCTCCTTCACGTCCTGCATCAGTAGCACAGATCACTTCATCTACATTGGAATCTCTCATCAGTTTTTTCAAGATTCCGTACTGCTTCTTTGTTCCATCCAAAACCTTGTGTCTCCAGCATTCCGGCACAATCGGCAGATCTTCATATCTCCATTTTTTATATTTTTCATCGTATTCCGATGCATCGCATAATCCAACCAGATGTCCTACGCACCAGGAAACGATATAACCGTTTCCCTCCACGTAGCCATCTTTTCTTGTTCTGGCTCCAAGCACGGAAGCCAGTGCCATCGCAACCGATGGCTTTTCTGCAATCACTAATTTCATTTACTCCTACTCCTCTTCTTCATCTTCCAGCACATTATCGTCAAAATCTTCATCTCTCAGGATTTCCGGTTCTGTACTTTCTTCCTGCTCATCTGCATCGTCTACTTCCCGTTTTTCTGACTCTGAATCTTCGGATTCATCTTCATCCTCTTCCATCTCATCCTCGTCATCATATTCATGCTTTGGTTTATAGACTTTGAAGTAATATCCTCCTGCCGCAGCTCCGACTGCAACCAGTGCAATCAAAAGATACGTTCCAAATGGACTTTTATCTTCAGGCATCTGAATATCATCCTCTACCTTATCTTTCTCGGCTGACTCTGTCGTTTCCGGTTTTTCTTCCTCTGCTTTTTTCTCTGGTTCTGCACAAACCGTATCCACTTCCGGAAGTGTCACCGAATCAGAAAGTGTGAAGTTCATCAGATCTTTTTCACTGACTTCTGTAAGAAAATACACATTATCCTGAGATTTTGAATTGTCAATAATCAGATAGAAAATCTTACCACTCTTAGTTGAAATGGTATAAAACTCTTTTGTGCCTTCCGTAGCTGTTTTAGTAACAGAATCTGCTGTCTCGCCTTCTTTATTAAGCTGTTCCTCAATACCTGTCACTGTCCGATCATCCACGGTTCCTTTTGCATCTGTCGGCTCAGAAGCCTGTGCATCCTGCGGAAGCGGTGAAGTCGTTGTTTTCTCAGTCCCAGTTGCATCTGCACTGGTCGTGGTTGCCATTGCACCATTACTGTCACTGGAAGTTTTCTGTTTCTCTGCCTGCTTCTTTGCCCATTCATAATAAGGATTCTGTAACACATACTTTTCAGACGTATTTCCGGCACCGTCTGTTACCGTAATCTCAATCTGTTTTGTAGTAAAATCTTTCTGTGTCAATTGCACTCTCAGCATTCCATCCTTCAAGTCTGTATAAGTGGTGCCATTGACTGTTACTGCAGTAATCCCTGATACTGTATCATTCCCCTGAATCGTCAGCACACCATCTGTCAGGGAAGCAGAGAGTGTAGGCTTTTCCGTGTCATAACACTTAATAGAGCGATTCTGCTCATAGACCTTCCCCTCACCATCTGTAACACGCACATACACTGTCTGGTTTCCAGTGATCGTGATACTTCCACTTCCGGTTACATCCTGCCAGCTTCCATCTTTTCCTGCTTTTGCTTCAATCTTTGCTATTGAGAAACCTTCCGGCATATGGCTGGCATCTACCGTAACAGCAATGGTTGTTTCTCCCTGCTTCCAACCATCCGGTTTCTCAATCGTGATTGCAGGTGTGGTATTCTCAGCTGCATAAGCAGTCTGTGTCTGGAGCAAAGGTGTTGTCAGGCAAAGAAATGTCGTTGCTGCAAGCAATCCTTTTTTCACGCTATTTTTAGATCTCTTCTGTTTCATCTTCTCTAAATTCATCATCAGACCTTGTTTCCTCCTTCTGTATTTCTACCCTGCCGGGCAGTCCATTTTTCATTCTCTTTTTAAAAGCTTCCAATTCCGGAATACTCATATCCATTGCACGGATAATTTTTACAATTTCCAGATTTTCCGCTTCTGTTTTTGCAATCTCCGCAGCCTTGAAACGCTTTAAATCTGTTTCATATCTGGCTTTGGATGCTTCCATTTTTTCCTTGGCTTTCTCATAGTCAGCCGTTGCTTTTTCAAGACTTTTCATCGCTTCTCCTTTCCGGGCGGCTGTTACACCGCCCTGTTTCTTTACCAACGTCCAAATCCATAAAAATGGCTCTGCCAATATGGTGAATTGATGGACGTGTACTGCACCGGATGACCGCAATGGATCATCTGACCATTGCCTACATAGATTCCAATATGCGTTACCGGAACTCCTGCATCATAAGTGCCTGTAAAAAAGATCAGATCTCCCGGCTGTGCTTCTGACTGAGATACCGGCGTGCAGATGTCATACAGTCCCTGTGCAGTCAATCTTCCTGTATTCCTTACACCAGAGTTTGTCAGGCAGTAACTTACAAATCCAGAACAGTCAAATCCACTTGGAGAATATCCACCCCACACATACGGTGTTCCTAGATATCTCGCTGCTTCGTTCAACAAACGCTGTGCCGCTTCACTGGTGTATTCATTGCCGCCAAAGCCTGCCCCTTCTCCAGTTTCCAGATAAAAGATCGGGTTTAAGCGCTCTCCATTTTTCAGAAGTTCAATATGAAGATGGCTTCCTGTAGAATTTCCAGTATTTCCTACAAGACCAATCTCATCACCTTTCGTGACGGATGCACCTTCTGATACACTCCGGCTGCTTAAATGTGCATACCGTAGTTCATAGCCTTTACTGTCCTTGATTACAACATAATTGCCATAGCTGTCGTTATAAGCAGAAGTTGTAACTGTTCCGGTCAGTCCTGCCATCACTTTTGTTCCTTCCGGTGCCCCGATATCCATGCCATTGTGTAACTGATTAGCTCCAGAAATCGGGTGAATCCTGTATCCATAATAACTGGTCACACTGGAATACCAGTTAAAATCAACCGGTGTCGCAAACATCTGCAAGTTGCCTTTTGTATCGTTGTAGGCACTGAACAGTTCTTTCTGGAAAAATCCCAGCCTGTCCTGACAGATTAACATTAGGTTTCCACTATTTAAGGTGACATTCAGCACATCTACATCTCTTGTCCTGGTCACTTCCACTTCATTGCTTCCGTTATCATCTGCCAGATAACATTCCCAGGTCTGATGTCCATGTGCAGATGCTGCCGCATGACTGTCATAATAGACATCAAACTGCACGCCATATCTTGCGAAAGCTCCGGTATCTTCTACCGTGTACTCCACCCCATTCATCACAACTTTTGTTCCGATTGGCACGAACGGATCATACGCATCTACTGCAAGGGTATGGTTCGCTGTCGGATACACACCACTGGCAGTCGGTCCTCCGCTCCAAATACCACAGCAGATTGGGCAGTTACAATATCCACTGGTAACTACTTGTCCCAAAGATTCTCCCACCCTCACCGTTGCTGTCTCCGTCACGGTTTCATTCACTGCTTCCGTAGTCAGATGGTATTGCTCTGCAAACAATGCATCCAACTCCGGCTTGACCTGTTCAAAGGTAAATTCTTCATACTTTGCTGACAAATAACTGATCAGGATAAACGGATCATGCTCAATAGGTCCGATGTTATATCGGTATTCCTCATGTCCCGGTTCTTCAGATTCCATGTTGTTGATCCGCTCCTGCAGATTAGCTTCCAGCTGTGTGTAATACAGTTCCGCTTCCCGGATTGCCTGATCCGATGACAGATAACTGGTTCCGGTATAAGTGATCACATTTTGTAAAAACACTGCAGAGCATGACGTGACATTCGTTATGATCAGAAACATCAATCCGATCAGAACTGCTACACTGATATACACCTTCCGGTTTTCTTTAAAGAAGTTGGTGACTTTGCCGCCAATCTTCTTGATATAATCAATCGTACCTTTTGTAGCTGTTCCTACTGTCTGTTCACTTCGCTTCGCTTTGGCATAATCCCGTTTGATCTGTTGCTTCTGAATCTGTTTTTTCAGTTTCTTCTGCTCCTGACGGGTTGCCGCCTGTGTCTGTTTCTCTTCCTGTCTTTCAAGTCTGCTTCTTTTTCTGGATGCCCTCTGTTTCCTGCGTCTGGCACTTCTCTGTTCCAGCCGGTAAACACCTTCGCCGCTTTCTTCTAACTTATGGGCACCTTCTACCGCCGCATTATCGTCTTCTTTTTTGCTGATCTCACGGTGCAATGCTACGGAAGTTGCACTTCCTGCTTTCTTGACAACAGAAGCTTTTTCTGTTTTCACAGATTCCCCTTCACCAAACTTCAAACGGGATTTTTTCTTTCCAGGAGATTCTCCTTCATTTGCCTGATAGACCTGTGCTTTCTTGGAATGCTGCTTAGCTTCCTTTTTCTTTCTTGCTTCTTCATAAGAAAACTTTTTGGCTTTTTCTTTCTGTTTCTGATGGCGGAAATTGACTCCATCCGTATCCATCTGGTTCAATTTCTCCATATCTTTGTCATTTTTCACAGAAGCACCAGTTTCCTCATAAGCAAACTTCAAACGTTGTTTTTGTTTTGGCTTTTTGCTGCCACCGGTCTGATTTCTCCGGCTGTCTCCCCTGTTTTCTGATAGATCCGCACGTTTTTCTTTCAGTCTCCCTGACTGTCCGGCTTCGGATTTTTCTGCAAGTCTGGATTCTTTTCCGACTTCAGCACGGATTCTTTTTCTATTTTGCTGTTTACTACTCTGTCCAAAATCCTCACTTTGCTTCTCTGTCCGTATCAGTTCCGGCGCATCTCTGGATTTTTGCACAAAGGGACGGATATTTTTCCCACTCCGTTCAGACTGGCGGGGAGACTTATCCACAAGGTTTTCTTCTTTTTCCCCCTGTTTTCTTCCCATCTGCACATCACTGGCACGGTTACTGACACGAACAGAAGATTTATCTGTCAGGTTTTCTTCCACCAGACCATCCTTGGTCATCTTTTGGACTTTCTTGTCCCTGACTTTCATTCTCTGTTCTGCCACTACTTACTCCTCCTTCTTCGGATACCCTTTCCCTGCCTGTAATAAGCAGAGAAAAGCGATGCCAAATACAGCACCGCCACTAAAAGTTAATACATATGAAATTGCTCGTAACATTGTCTTCTCCTTTGATTTAACCTGCTTCGGAAGTTTCCTCTAAGCGGGTTGTCATGATTTTATAGAGGGAATTTTTCGGGAATCTGTCTACGAACGGGATAATGACATTTCCATAGAACAGAAGTCCTTCCCCCTCATTACTGTTGGTTACATAGGACAGCTGGGTTGGTGAGATATTCAGCTGTTTTGCAAGAATCTGCCTGTCTCCGGAAGCCTGGTTCAGCATATAAATAAAATCTGAATTTTCAAATATATTCTCTATTTCCCTAGAAGACAATAAATCCTTAATATTCTGGGTGATGCCCGTTGGGATACCACCCCATTTACGGAATCGCTTCCAAATCTCCACGCTGTAGGCTGCAGTCTGCTCTTCCTTCAAAAGAAGATGGAACTCATCCACATAGTATCTGGTGGACTTATGGGCAGAACGGTTCATCGTTACCCTGTTCCAGACCTGATCCTGGATTACGAGCATCCCAATCTTTTTCAGCTGTTTTCCCAATTCTTTGATGTCAAAGCAGACAATGCGGTTATTGATATCCACGTTTGTCTGATGGTTAAATACATTCAAAGAGCCTGTAACATAGATCTCTAATGAAGTAGCCAGCCGCTGTGCTTCCGGCTCTTCCTGTTTTCTCAGAAGGTTGTATAAGTCCTCCAGGATTGGCATCTTCTCCGGTATTGGATCGGCAAGGTATTCCTGATATACTAACCGCACACAACGGTCAATAATCGTTTTTTCTACCGGTTCCAGTCCGTTCTTTCCACCAACGATCAGTTCACACAAAGACAGAATAAAATCTGCTTTTAATGACAGCGGATTGTCTTCCTCGGAATAATTCAAGTTCAGATCCATTGGATTGATATACTGGTCAGATACCGGAGAAACCCGTACCACCTGCCCATGCAGTGCCTGCACCAGTGCCGAATATTCGGCTTCTGGATCACAGACAATGATATCGTCCTCCGTAATCAAAAAGCAGTTTGTAATCTCTCTCTTTGCTGAGAAGGACTTACCGGAACCTGGTGTACCAAGAATCAGTCCATTCGGGTTCTTCAGACGTTTCCGATCAACCATGATCATGTTGTTGGATAATGCATTCAATCCATAATAAAGAGCTTCCCCTTCCTGAAACAACTCCTGTGTCGTAAATGGCACGAAGATCGCTGTTGAAGATGTGGTAAGCCCTCTCTGGATTTCAATCCGATTGACTCCAAGTGGAATACAGGACATGAGTGCTGCTTCCTGCTGATAATCCAGCTGTTTTAAAGAACAGTTATATTTCTGTGCGATCCCCTGCACCTGGAAAATATTGTTATCCAGCTTCTGACGCTTCTTTGCAGTATTCATTACCAGAACTGTCACAAGGAACATTCGCTCATTTCTGGACTGCAGATCTTCCAGCAGATTCTTCGCCTCTTCTCCATAAGTCACAAGGTCCGACGGAAGCACGTCCATATCATAACCGGAACGTACCGCTCGTTTCTGCTCTTCGATCTTCATCTTATCCAAATCTGAAATCTTGCTCTTGATCATTTTGATTGCTGAACTCTGATCAATGGACTGGATATGAATGTTGACATTGATGCTGTCATCTACATCCAGGAAGTCTGCAAGCATTCGGTCTGTCAGCTCCGGTGCAAGAATCTGCAGATAACTCACACTTCCCATCGTTCTTCCCATCATAAATGTCTGATTCTTGGAAAAGTTAAAGGAAGTCGGTGCAATAAAATCTTTGGTCTTTAATCCTGTTTCCGGAAGCATCTTATACTGGAACTTAAATGGTTCAATCCGATCCTGGTTGAACACATGATACATAATCTCCAGCCTTTCCAGACCATTCAGTGAATGTGCCTGTGCACCCAAAACCTTAAAGTTATTTAAGATATCTGTTTCGATTCTTTCAAGCCTCGGTCTTGCTACCTTCAGACTCTCTGCTTCAATTCCAAAAGTGATATACTTTGTCTTCACCAGACCATTATTTCCCTTGGAAAGCTGATTCTTCAACATGGTACGGTATTCTTCACGAATGGCATTGAAGTCATCGTTCTGATCCGGAATATCAATACTTTTCTCAAATTCTGCCACATCCACCTGCTGATTGATAAAGGACAGCTGCACACTGATGGAAGAATCAAAGTAATTTAAGAAATCACAGTAATTTTCAAATATCGTGGTCTTATCCTCATTTAAAGCAAGCTGATAGTTGATGTCATAAAACTGAATTGTCTTAGAGAAAAAGGTCTTTGTCACCTGGCAGATACCATCCTGCAGCATCCGAATATACGGAATACTCTGCTGTGCAGTTGTAGGAATGTTTTTCTGTTTCCTACGATCCCGTTCCTGCTTCTTCCTACGCTTTTCCTGTTCTCTTTCTTTTCTGCTTTTTTTGTTTCTTCTTTCCTGACGGTTTCTTTTTTCCGCCAGGGACAGACGCTCCTGCTGAGCCTCCTGCTTTGTCTTTTTTGCCATCCGGCACACCCTCCTTTTTTACAAGGGTGGAAATCTCCTGATAAAAATTTTCTGTCTTATATGGTCTTACCGCCGGACAGATAAACTTCTGTCGAATGATATTTGCCACCACTTTTTCAAATGGAAGCCCGTCTTTTTCATACATTGCCATGAAGAAAAATGGAAGCATGATCGTTACCATCAGGATGGCTGCGATACTGGAACCAATTGGTTTTCTCATGAACAGATAAAACGGAATTCCCACAACTGCGGCAAGTGAAAAGAAAATCAGCTGCCGCTTTGTCAGATTTAACGCTACTTTTGTTTTGACCTTGGTAAGGTCTTTTGGTACTGGTACATACGCCATGGTATGCGCTCCTTTCCTGCCCGTTAGTGGGCATTAAATATCGATTTGCTAAGGCTTCCGGTCTTGAATAATGAAAATGCAAGAATCACGGTATAAGCCGCTACTGAAAACATTGCTGCATGAAGGTCACTGGATATGGTCATTGCATTTACTAAAACTGCATAAATTCCCACACAGACCATCATGAAGAATCCCTGAAATGCCAGTGCGAACAAGCCTTTTAAATAGTTGTTTCCGATATTGCCCCATTCCTTATTGGTCATGGTGGCAAACGGAATTGGTGCTATGGAAGTATAAAGGTAAATTTCTATCATTCTTCCGTACAAGATTACCGTAATGATAATTGACAGAATGTGCATGGTAACACTGATTAACATCGTTTCCATGGATAGCAGGAACAAATCCCCTAACTCCATATCCTCCAGGGCATCCACAATCCGTGTAATTGCTTCTGTTGCATCCACCGCAGTGTTTCCTGATATCACCCCGGCGGCATTGTTGACCACATGCTGACCAACATCAAAGACCGCCATCGTGATATTGAACGTATTTGTCACCAGATAAATGGCTACATACGCTTTGAAGATCCAGAGGAAAATGTTATAAGTCTCAAATTCATGGAAATTGTTTTTCTGTGTTACCATCGTGATCAATTCATAGCACAGGACAAAGGTGATGATCAGTCCCGCAATGGGGACAATCACCGTTTGGGATATATTCTGAATCAGATTAAAAATCCCTGCATTCCATCCCTGCGGTGTCTGCCCCACCTGCCCGGCTATGGTTCCCACCTGCTCATTGACAGACGTGAACATGTTATCCAAACTTGACTTGATAAGCCCGATCAGGATATCCTTTATCGCTTCCGTAATTCTCTCAATGATGGTGTTCATCTACCACTCCTCTTAAGAGAACAATGTTGCCAGCTGTGGAATCAGGGTAGTTCCCAGCAGCATGATTCCGGCACCAGCCATCAGCTGTTTGATGCCCTGGCTCTTAGCGCCGGGATTGTCATTTCCATATCCTTCCAGAAGGTTTACGACACCCCACACGCCAAGACCTGCGCCGATTGCGACTACAAGAGTTTTTAAAGTTGTAATTGCACTGCTAAAAAATGCCATATACATTCACCAAAACTGACTTCTTTCAGGTGTTTACGGGAATGAAAAAACACCGACTAAAAAGCCGGCGCACCTAATGTCAGTTATTCCTTTCCTCATTATTTTTCGTTCATTCCCATGGTTACTCCGACAGCTCCACCTGAATTACCTCCACCTCTTCTTCGGGTTTCGGTGTGTACTGCGGATTTAACTCTTTTTCTACTTTGTATCGGTTTTTCTCATTTTCATCTGCAAGAAACCGATAATTTTTGTGTTTCGTGATATCATATTTGTCTGAGAAAAATGGTCTGGCACCACGAATCTGCAGGATACATTTTCCTCCATCCATGACTGCAATCTCATCTTCTGTCATCAGCTGTTTGCCTGTTTTCTGGTAATTCAATCCAAAGGACTTCTGATTGCTCCTCGTTTCCGAAGTGTTATACAGATCAATGGTTTCCTTACCCAGAAGTTCACTCATTTCCTTTAAGGTAGTTTTCTCTTTTCCACCAAGAAATAGTGTAGTATCATGAGGTAAGGTTCAGCTTGTCCTTTACAGGACTTGCATCCCCTCCCTCCCAAACCGCACGTACACCTCTCGATGTATACGGCTTTCCGCTTATTATATTTGCGGTATTAAGAATGAATCAGTTT
>ENA-OQKD01000322-OQKD01000322.1-human-gut-metagenome-genome-assembly--contig:-NODE-322-length-13025-cov-3.017832_pt1 | contig 13025 bp, 16 predicted proteins | sample MGYA00242775_ERZ504792 | MGnify/ENA primary metagenome ERZ504792 (study PRJEB26092, sample SAMD00036401) | human gut metagenome | host: Homo sapiens | study: EMG produced TPA metagenomics assembly of...
GAACGGAACAGACCTTCTGAAAGAAGATAAAAAGGGTATGAGAAATATACCGCGGAAGAGAAGTTGCAATGATCTTCCAGGAGCCGATGAACTCTCTGAACCCATGTATGAAAATAGAGAAGCAGCTTACAGAGGCAATTCTGCTTCATAATGATTTTACCAAAGAACAGGCTCATCAGAGAGCATATGATGTACTGAAATCCGTAGGTATTCCTGAGCCGGATATGACTCTGAAGAGCTATCCCCATCAGCTTTCCGGCGGTATGTGCCAGCGTGTAATGATCGCAATGGCCATGTCCTGTGAGCCGGAGCTGCTGATCGCAGACGAGCCCACAACTGCTCTTGACGTTACCATTCAGGCGCAGATCCTTGAGCTTATGGAAGAAATCCGTGAAAAGAAAAATACAGGAATCCTGATGATCACACATGACCTTGGTGTTGTAGCCGAAATGTGCAGCCGCGTAGTTGTTATGTATGCAGGACGTATTGTAGAGGAAGCTCCTGTAAAAGAACTGTTCTCTGCACCAAAACATCCGTATACACAGGGGCTGATCGCTTCTGTGCCGAAGCTGGGAAGCGGAGTGGAATCACTTCCGTCTATTCCGGGAAGCGTACCGGATCTTTCCGTAATGCCAAAGGGCTGCAAATTTGCACCGAGATGTAAGTACGCAACAGATATCTGCAGAGAAAAAGAACCGGAGCTTATGACAGTGGAAGGTATTCATAAATGCAGATGCCACCATATGAATGATCTTGGAAAGGAGGCGTAATTGATCATGAGCGAAGCATTAGTATCTGTAAAAAAACATATCAAAAAACATTTTACTGCTAATAAGGGGATGTTTAGGAAAGAAAAAATTCGTTCACGCAGTAAACGACGTTTCCTTTAGACATTATGCCGGGAGAGACTTTTTCTCTGGTAGGAGAGTCCGGCTGCGGTAAATCCACAACAGGTAAACTGATCGATCATCTGATCACACCGGATACAGGTGAGATCTGGTTTGAAGGAAAAGATATTTCAAAAATCTCTGACAATGAGATGCGCCCTTTAAGATCTGACATTCAGATGGTATTCCAGGATCCCTACGGTTCTCTGAATCCGCGAATGAAGGTTCAGGATTTGATCGGAGAGCCTCTTCTGATCCATACCAATATGACAGCAGGCGAGAGACTGAAAAAGGTTCATGAGCTTCTTGGGGTTGTAGGCTTAAGCCCATCTCACGGAGAGCGTTATCCTCATGAATTTTCCGGCGGACAGCGTCAGCGTATCGGTATTGCCAGAGCGCTTACTGTGCAGCCGAAACTGATCATTGCCGATGAGCCGGTATCTGCTCTTGACGTTTCCATCCAGGCGCAGGTGCTGAACCTCCTTCAGAACCTTCAGAAGGAATATAACCTTACATATCTGTTTATTTCTCACGACCTCAGCGTTGTGGAGATGATTTCAGACAGAATCGGCGTTATGTATCTTGGAACAATCGTTGAGACAGCGCCGAAAAAAGAGCTTTACGCAAATCCGAGACATCCATATACAAGAGCGCTTCTTTCAGCAGTTCCGATCCCGGATCCTGACAAGAAGTCCAAACGTATTATTCTGCAGGGGGATCTTCCAAGTCCAAGTAATCCGCCAAGCGGATGTCTGTTCCATACACGCTGCCCGCACTGTACGGAAAAATGTAAAACAGAGCGTCCTACTCCGGTAGAGGTAGCACCGGGACATATTGTAAAATGTCATTATCCGGATCTGCAAGAAACAACAAAATAAAACCTGCACAGGAGGAAGGTCATGTACACATTTAACAGAGAAGAGTATAACAAGAGAATGGAATGGTACCTGGATGCGAGATTCGGTATGTTTATCCACTGGGGACTTTATTCTATTCCGGCAAGAGGAGAATGGGTAAGAAGTGAAGAGGAAATTCCGAAAGAAGACTATATGAAGTATTTTGAGGAATTTGATCCTGTTGATTACGATCCGAGAGCATGGGCACGGGCTGCAAAAGAAGCAGGTATGAAATATGTGGTACTTACAGCAAAGCATCATGACGGATTCTGCCTTTATGACAGCCAGTACACAGATTTCAAATCCACAAACACAAAATGCGGACGAGACCTGATCAAAGAATATGTGGAGGCTGTTCGCGCAGAAGGTCTGAAGGTAGGAATTTACTTTACGATTATTGACTGGTATCATGACGATTATCCTCATTACGGAGACAGACAGCATCCTATGAGAAATAATCCGGCATACAAAAACGACGGACGTAACTTTGACAATTATCTGACCTATATGCATAACCAGATCCGTGAAATCTGCACCAACTATGGAAAAATTGATATTCTGTGGTTTGACTTTTCCTATGATGATCTCAGAGGAGAGGCATGGAGAGCAACAGAGCTTATGGATATGGTAAGAAGTCTTCAGCCGGAAGTGATCATCGACAACCGTCTGGAGTGCAGCGGCGAGGGTTACGGTTCTCTGGCTGCATGTAAGCCTACCCCGTACCACGGCGATTTTGTAAGCCCTGAACAGATGATTCCGCCAAATGGAATTCAGGACGTGGAGGGCAATGATATTGCCTGGGAAGCCTGTGTGACTATGAACAATCACTGGGGCTATTGTGCTACCGATCATTTTTATAAACCGGCTCCGATGCTGATCAAGAAGCTGGTAGAATGTGTTTCCAAAGGCGGAAATCTCATTCTTAACGTAGGTCCTGATGTGAAGGGCAATATTCCTGAGGAATCCATGAAGATCCTTCAGGAGATCGGTAAATGGATGAAGAAAAACGGAGAGAGTATTTACGGCTGCGGAAAGAGCCAGATTGCAAAACCGGATTACGGACGTGTTACAGCTAAGGGCAATCACGTTTATTTCCATCTTTTTGAAAATACTATCGGACCGGTTCCGCTTCTGGGAGTGCCGAAAGACCGTCTGAAGGGAATCCGTTATCTTGCAACAGGCGCTGAGGTGCCTGTATCAACAAGCTGGGTACACAGTGATTATCCGGATATTGTATTTGCAGATCTGGGTCTGGATCCTGTTCTGCCGGATCAGACAGATACAGTTCTTGACGTAATACTGACAGAAGAGTAACAGCATAAAAACCTCTTAACGGAAAGGAGGTATTTCATGTTTACAGAAGAAAGACAGGCGGCTATTATACAATGTCTTCAGGAAAAGGGTAAGGTAAAGGTAAAGTCCCTTAGTGAAAAATTTCATGTATCAGAGGACTGTATCCGAAAAGACCTGAAGACCCTGGAAAATTCCGGAAAACTGAAAAGAACCTATGGAGGGGCGATCATGTCTCAGGATTACCCCCTCCAGAGAGACGTTATTGACAGACGAAATTATCATCTGGACAAAAAGAAGATTATAGCAGAAAAGGCTTTTGGACTTATCAAAAGCAACGAGACCGTTTTTCTGGATATTTCCACAACTAATATTGAGCTTGCCAAACTTCTTGCTGCCTCCAGGATAAAGGTTGTTGTTGTAAGCAATATGATTGATATTTTGCAGATTCTTGTGCAGAATCCCATGATAACTGTCATTGGTACAGGAGGAACCATGTATCAGGGGGTGAACGGTTTTATGGGAGCGGCAACCATAGAGGTATTGAAGCAGTACAGCTTTGACAGAGCCTTTCTGGGAAGCTGCGGTGTGGATATGGTTGACTGTACGGTCACTACTCTGGGAGTGGAGGACGGGCTGACCAAAAAAGCTGTAATCAACAGCAGCAGACATAAGTACGTTGTAATGGAAAAAGAAAAATTTTATTTTAATGATTCATATAAATTTGCGCATTTTGACGATATAAACGGAATCGTAACAGACGAGTATCCGGACAGTACGATCGTGAGGACGCTGGAGGCATCCGGGGTCAGGCTGGTATAAATGCTGCAAAATAAAGAATCTTTATCTGGATGCCTGCAAAAACGGGCAATAAGGAGGATATATGGCTGATTTTATTCTAGAAGCATGTGTGGATTCAGTGGAGTCCGCACTGTCAGCAGCAAAAGGCGGCGCAGACCGGTTGGAGCTGTGCGGCAGTCTGGTCATCGGAGGAACAACTCCTAATCCGTGGCTGTTTCAGGAAATCCGGAAGCATACAGATATCAGGATCCATGCTCTGATTCGTCCGAGATTTGGTGATTTCTGCTACACAGATGAAGAATTTATCCTGATCCGCGAGGCGGTGAAAGAATTTCGCAGACTTGGAGCAGAAGGCGTTGTTATTGGAATCCTGAAGCCTGATGGAACTCTGAATATGGAACAGATGAAGCATCTGATGGAAGATGCAGAGGGAATGTCTGTCACTCTTCACAGAGCGTTTGATGTGTGCGCAGATCCTTATGAAACAATGGAACAGGCAATTTCCCTTGGAATTGATACAATTCTTACATCAGGACAGAAAAATATCTGTACTGCCGGAGCAGACCTTCTTAAAGATCTTATAGAAAAGAGCGCCGGAAGAATTACGATCCAGGTTGGAAGCGGAGTGAATGCAGATGTGATCCGTGAGCTTCAGCCAAAAACAGGAGCCACAGCGTTCCATATGTCCGGCAAGGTTACTATGGACAGTGAAATGGAATACCGCAGAGAAGGAGTGAATATGGGGCTTCCGTCTCTCAGCGAGTATGAGATCTGGAGAACTGATGAAGAGGCTGTACGCAGAGCAAGACAGGTGCTTGACGGATTCTGCGGCAGAAATTGAAATATACCTGTATGTCTGTGAGATACCGGACAGGAAAGGGACAATATGAGTGAATTTCTGAAAGAAAACCGGGAGAGAATTCTGGAAGGTTATAAAAAAATAAAAGAACAGTTTCCCGGTGTATTTGAGGAGATAGATAAACAAATAGAAAAGCAGGAGCCGGAAACGGCTCTTGCTTTGAAATATCTTTATATGACAATGCCCTGCAGCGATATAGGAAATTATTCTTTTAAGGTATTTCTTGATTATGCAGAGAACAGCGTAAGGCTGTGGAAAGAAGCGGAAGGTGTCAGATCTCTTCCGGAAGATATTTTTTTGAATTACGTGCTGTATCACAGAGTGAATGAAGAAGAAATCGCGCCCTGCAGAGAATTATTCCATAACGAGATCAGAGGCTTTATGGAAGAAAACAAAAAGCTTTCTCTTATGGACGGATGCAGCAGAAAAGATTTTGCCATTGAGGTAAATTACTGGTGCGCGCAGGAGGCTACTTATCATTGTACAGACGACAGAACACTTTCTGCTCTTACTGTTTACAGAAGAGGAAACGGCCGCTGTGGAGAGGAATCTGTATTTACGGTAAATGCCATGAGGAGTGTGGGGATTCCGGCACGCCAGGTATATGCGCCAAAGTGGTCGCACTGCGATGACAATCATGCCTGGGTAGAAATCTGGAATGATGGAAAGTGGTATTTTCTGGGAGCCTGTGAACCTCTTCCGATCCTGAATAAGGGATGGTTTACAAATGCCTCTTCAAGAGCAATGATGGTTCATTCCCGCTGGTTTGATCCGGCTTCTTCTGATGAGGAAACCATTGGAAAAGACGGAATGGTGACAATGCTCAATGAGCTTTCACGGTATGCAGAGGTCACAGAATTTACAGTGGAAGTATGCGATAAAGACGGCGAACCGGTTCAGGGCGCAGAGATATCCTTCCAGGTTCTGAACTATGCGGAATTATCTCCTGTTGCAGAGGGAGTTACTGACAAAGCCGGAAAATGCAGGTTCACAACCGGTCTGGGAAGTCTGGCCGTACAGGTTTCCTGTGGGGAATTCTGTGAATGTGTATTTGCTGATACAAGAGAACAAAAAGAAATCAAAGTTACTCTTGGAGAAAATTCCAGACAGGAAAACATCTGGAAAGAAATTGACATGATCGCTCCGGTGGATACTCCGGTAAATACAGATATGCCTACGCCGGAACAGACGGCAGAGGGAAATATCCGACTGGAAAAAGCGTCTGCAAAGAGAATTGCAAAGACAGAAAACCGGGTAAATCCTGAATGTGAAAAATTCCTTCAGAATGTGTCTGAGTCAGACTGCGAGGAAAGTACTCTGAGAGCAGAGCTTCTTGAAACACTTACAGAAAAAGACAGAACAGACTGTGTGGCAGAGGTTCTGGAAGAGCATCTTGCTTACGCGGCGCCTTATGAGGAAAATATGGAACATTCTGTTTTTGTAAAGTATGTTCTGAATCCAAGAGTGGATGATGAGGTTCTGATGAAATACAGAGCCGCTGTGGAAGCAGAGTTTTCTGAGGAGAAAAAGCCGGTTTCCGGAAGATCCTGCAGCAATCTGGACCGCTGTTGACAAAAAGATCATTTCTCTTCCGGATAAGGAAAGAGCAAGTGTGATCACCACACCTTCCGGATGCCTGAAAATGGGAGTGGGAAGTACTCTCTCAAAGAAAATTCTTTTTGTTGCCATTGCAAGAACCCTGGGTATTCCGGCAAGACTGAATCCGGAAGACCGTTCCATGGAATACAGAAAAGACGGAAGATTTGTTCCTGTCCTTCCGGAGGCAGAAAAGAGCTGCAGCCTTGTACTGAAGTCAGGGGATGGAACTGTATGGAAATATTTCCAGAACTGGACAATGGCCAGACTGGAAAATGGAAAATATGTTTCCCTTCGTCTGGGAGGTCTTACATGGCAGGATGATCTTCTGAATGCAGAGCTGGAGCCGGGAGAGTACAGAATCATTACCTCCAATCGTCTGCCAAACGGAAATATGTTTGCTTATGTATATTATTTTTCAATGGCAGCAGGAGAAAAGAAAGAAATTTCACTTGTCCTCAGACAGGCAGATCTGGAGGATATGCTTGAAAATATTGAACTTCCTGAATTTGAACTGCGTAAGGATGAAGCCGGCACAGAAAAAGTAAAGGCGTCTGAGCTTACTGCGGAAGGAAAGCATATTCTTATGTTCCTGGAAGAAAGCAGAGAGCCTACAGAACATATTCTCAATGAAATGATGGAACAGCCGGAAGCTTTCCGGAAAATATGCTCCGGTATTATCTTTGTGGTGCAGAGTGAGTCAGCGCTTCAGGATCCCACAATGAAAAAGGCGCTTGCCATGTTCCCGGAAATTCAGGTTTATTATGACTGCTTTGCAGACCACATTGAGCTTCTTGGAAGAAGAATGTATGTGGATCATGAAAAACTTCCGCTTATTATTGTAACATCCGGAAAAATGAATGGGATTTTTGCCACAAGCGGTTATAATGTAGGTACAGGAGATATGCTTCTCAGACTGATGTAGAAGCTGTCCTGAACATATCAATTATTTTATCCTAAGAAAAGGGGGATTTTTGAAATGAAATTTTATTGCGGAGAAGACTACAAGGCAATGAGCCGCATTGCAGCAAACATTATTTCTGCACAGATCATTATGAAGCCGGACTGTGTTCTGGGACTGGCTACAGGATCTTCACCGGAAGGAACATATGCTCAGCTTGTAGAATGGTACAAAAAAGGAGATCTGGATTTCTCTCAGGTTACAAGCGTAAACCTTGACGAGTACAGAGGACTTTCCGGAGATAATGACCAGAGCTATCGTTACTTTATGAACACTCATCTGTTCGATCATGTAAATATTGATAAGAGCAGAACCTTTGTGCCAAACGGACTGGAGCCGGACAGCGAGAAAGCATGCCGCGAGTATGACGCTGTTGTAGAAGCTACAGGCGGCGTTGACCTTCAGCTTCTTGGAATCGGACATAACGGACATATCGGTTTTAACGAGCCTGCAAAAGAATTCTGCAAAAATACTCAGTGCGTGGATCTGACAGAGAGCACCATTGAGGCAAACAAGAGATTCTTTGAGAAAGAAGAGGACGTTCCCCGTCAGGCTTACACCATGGGAATCGGAACCATTATGCGCGCAAAGAAAATCCTTCTTGTGGCATCCGGCGAAGGCAAGGCAGACATTATTGCAAAAGCATTTACAGGCCCGATCACACCTGAGGTTCCTGCTTCTATCCTTCAGCTTCACAATGATGTGACAGTTGTATGCGATAAAGCTGCAATGAGCAAGATTAAATTATAAATATTTCATAAAAATTATAAAGAAAGAACTGGCATGATGACATCTGTCTGAAGGTAGAGTATAATGGGAACACTTATTACTTTACTGAATCTGCTGTAAAGAAAGGGAGATCAATGGACAGATTATATAAAAAACTGGAAGCGTATGGGAAATCAGATTTCTATCCCTTCCACATGCCGGGACATAAGAGAAATCCCCTGTCTGTGGCAGGGGATTTTTCTGTACAACAGGATATTACGGAGATCAACGGATTTGATAATCTTCATCATCCGGAAACAATTTTAAAGGAAGCACAGGAAAACGCCGCCCGGCTCTATCAGGTACAGGAGAGTTTTTTCTGTATCAATGGAAGCACCGGGGCAATTCTGGCAGCCGTATCTGCTGCTGTAAAAAAAGGCGGACATATTCTGATCGCAAGGAACTGTCACAAAGCAGTTTATCATGCAGCTTATCTTCGTGATCTGAAGGTTTCCTATATTTATCCACATGAGGATGCAAAACTGGGGATAAACGGAGGAATTTCTCCGCAGCGTGTGGAAAGATGCCTTGATGAAAATCCGGATATCGAAGCAGTCCTTCTGACCTCACCTACCTATGATGGAATTGTATCTGATATAAAAACAATTGCAGAGATTACTCACAGTCATAATATTCCTCTGATCGTAGATGAAGCCCATGGAGCGCATTTTTGTTTTTCTGATTATTTTCCTGTGTCGGCAGCAGAGCTTGGGGCGGATATTGTGATCCACAGTCTGCATAAAACCCTGCCTTCCATGACTCAGACAGCTCTTCTTCACAGGTGCAGTGAAAGGGTGGACAGAAATCTTCTGGTAAGATTTCTGGGAATCTATCAGACCAGCAGCCCATCCTATGTTCTTATGGCTTCTATGGATGCCTGTATGTACAAAATAGAACAGGATGGACAGAGGATGTTTGCGGAATATACTGAGAATCTGGAAAGAGCCAGGAAGCGGCTCCGAAAAGGCTCCTGTATCCGGCTTGTGGAGCCGGGAGATCCGGCTATGAATGTATTTGATGCAGACAGATCAAAAATCATCCTTTCTACAGTACACAGTACCATGAACGGAAGACAGCTTGCAGAAGTTCTGAGGCAGGACTTCCATCTGGAAATAGAAATGGAAGCAGAAAATTATGTGATTGCCCTGACTTCTGTGGGCGATACGGAAGAAGGATTTGACAGACTGTGCAGAGCTGTTGAAGAAATTGACAGCCGGGACTCGTTAAAATACAGTGAGGAAGCTGTTAAAAAAGAAAGGTGCCGATGTGCGGAGCTGAATTCCCTTATGAGAATTTCATGCGCTATGGATGCTTTAAGTGAAAGATGTACTCTGGAAGAAAGCATTGGAAGAATATCGGTGGAGTTTGCGTACCTTTATCCTCCGGGAATCCCTCTTGTTGTACCCGGGGAGCAGATTACCGGACTCCTGATAAAAAATATGAAAAGATATCTGGAGCAGGGACTGGAGCTCCAGGGGCTCAGTGATATGTCAGACAGTACGATTCTTGTTCTTGCCAGAGATACAAGAGAGATCGTACCAAAAAAATCTGAGGGAAAGGTTAAAATACAGGAATAATGGGAAAGAGTTTTTTTATATTATGGGGAAAGAGTGCTTCCGGTAAGGACAGGATTTACTCCATTCTTTCCAAAGACGAGAGCCTTGGACTGAAAAGACTGGTGCTTTATACCACCCGCCCCATACGGGCAGGCGAAGAAAACGGCAGAGAATATTATTTTACAGATGAAAACAGGCTGGAGGAATTCCGGAAAACCAACAGGCTGATTGAATCAAGAGCTTATCATACGGTTCACGGAATCTGGACTTATTTTACTGCAGATGACGGACAGATCAATCCACAGGGAACAGATTATCTGGGGATCGGAACTCTGGAATCCTACCGTAAAATGAAAGAATATTACGGGGAGGAAACAGTCTGCCCGATATATATTCAGGTAGAGGACGGAGAACGGCTTCAGAGGGCGCTTATCAGGGAGAAGCAGCAGGAAAATCCCAGGTATGCAGAAATGTGCCGCAGGTTTCTGGCAGATCAGGAGGATTTTTCGGAGGAGAATATCCTTGCAGCAGGTATCCGGATCCGGTTCGAAAATGATGATCTGGATAATTGTGTCAGAAATATTATAAAATATATAAAATCTGTGACATAAGCAAAAACACTTTTTATTAACAGACAAAATATGATATAATGTGATTTATCAGGATAAAGATAAACGCGAAAAAGTGAGGTGATTCTGAATGGCTGGTTTTAATAATATTATTGGACACGAAGAGATTATCAGGCATTTAAAGAATGCAATGAAAACAGGGAAGGTTTCCCATTCTTATATTTTTACCGGAAGACCCGGATCAGGAAAAAAACTTCTTGCAACAACCTATGCGATGACGCTTCAGTGTGAGGCAGGCGGAACAGAGCCCTGCCAGAAATGCGATTCATGCAAAAAGGCTATGGGCAAGAATCATCCTGATATTATTATGGTAAATCATGAAAAACCGGGAACAATCAGTATTGATGAGATCAGAGAACAGGTAATTTATGATGTAGCGGTGAAACCATACTGCAGTCCCCACAAAATTTATATTATCCCGGATGCAGAGCTTATGACAGTACAGGCTCAGAACGCTCTTTTAAAAACCATTGAGGAGCCGCCTGAGTATGCGGTGATCATGCTGCTTACAAGCAATGCAGATGCAATGCTGCCGACCATTCAGTCACGCTGCGTCAGACTGGATCTGAAGGTTGTGGATGACAGCCTTGTAAAAAAATATCTGATGGAACGTCTTCATGTGCCGGATTATCAGGCGGAGATCGATGCAAGCTTTGCTCAGGGAAGTATAGGAAAAGCAAAGGAGGCAGCTACCTCGGAGGAATTTTCCAATATTACACAAAATGCTCTGAAAATCCTGAAAAATGCAAATTCTATGGAGGTTTATGAGCTGGCGGATGAAATTAAGCTTTTATCCGGAGAAAAACAAAGTATCGACGATTATCTGGATATTTTCCAGTTCTGGTTCAGAGATGTCCTGATGTTTAAGGCGACCAGAGAGATTGATAATCTGGTATTTAAGCAGGAAATTAATTATATCAAGGAACAGGCCAGTCAGCGCTCCTATGAGAATCTGGAAAAAATTCTGGAGGCACTGGAAAAAACAAAAGTACGTCTCCGTGCCAACGTAAACTTTGAGCTTGCGCTTGAGCTGTTGTTCCTGACGATCAGGGAGAGATAGAATGACAAAAGTAGTAGGTATCAGATTCCGGAATGTCGGAAAAATATATTATTTTAACCCAAAAGAATATAAAATGAAAATCGGCGATCATGTGATCGTTGAAACTGCAAGAGGCATAGAGTTCGGAAGAGTAGTGCTTGGGCCAAAGGAAGTGGGAGAGGATGAGGTGATCCATCCTCTGAAAGAAGTCCTGCGTGTGGCAACACCGGAAGATGAAGAGAGAGAGAAGCAGAACCGCCAGAAAGAAAAAGAAGCGTTTAAAATCTGCCAGAAAAAAACTCAGGGATCATGGTCTGGAAATGAAACTGATCGATGCAGAATATACCTTTGATAACAACAAAGTTCTGTTTTATTTCACTGCAGACGGAAGAATTGATTTCCGTCAGCTTGTAAAAGATCTGGCAGCTATTTTTAAAACAAGAATTGAACTTCGTCAGATCGGCGTCCGTGATGAGACAAAAATCCTGGGAGGAATCGGAATCTGCGGAAGATGCCTGTGCTGTCATACGTATCTTTCTGAGTTTGCTCCGGTATCGATCAAGATGGCAAAAGAGCAGAATCTTTCTCTGAACCAGCAAAAATTTCCGGAGTATGCGGAAGACTGATGTGCTGTCTGAAGAATGAGCAGGAAACCTATGAGGAGCTGAACAAAAAGCTGCCGGGAACAGGAGATACCGTGACCCTGCCTGACGGTCTTCAGGGAACCGTCCACAGCGTCAATGTACTGAGACAGCTGGTGAAGGTAATTGTTGAAGTTAATGATGAAAAGGAAATTCAGGAGTATCCGGTAGAAGAATTAAAATTCCGTCCCAGAAAGAAAAAAGTAAAGATTTCCGAAAAGGAAATGAAAGAACTGGAACGGCTGGAAGATAAAGAAGGAGATTCCAAATCTCATGGAAAATAATCTGCGGGACAGTCTGGTAAAGCCGGGAGAGCGTGTGGATGATCTCCAAAATGGGTATTATGTGATCCAGAATCCGGAAAAATTCTGTTTTGGAATGGACGCGGTTACTGTTATCCGGCTTTGCAAAAATAAAAAAACGATGAGCGTGTTCTGGATATGGGAACCGGCACAGGAATTATTCCTGTTCTTCTGAAGTCGAAGACACCGGGAGAGCATTTTACCGGATTGGAGATACAGGAGGAATGTGCCGAAATGGCGCAGAGAAGCGTAGCTTATAACAATCTGGAACAGGACATTGATATTGTCTGTGGTGATATTAAAGAGGCTGCTGAAATTTTCGGAGCAGCTTCTTTTCATGCAGTAACAAGCAATCCGCCATATATGATCGGACAGCACGGGCTGCAGAATCCCTATATGGCAAAAGCAATTGCCAGACATGAAATCCTCTGTACTCTGGAAGATGTGGTCAGTCAGGCTGCAAAAGTTTTAAAGGACAGAGGACGTTTTTACATGGTACACCGACCGTTTCGGCTGGTGGAAATTTTTCAGGTACTTACCAGGTACAAGCTGGAACCAAAAAGAATGCAGCTTGTTTATCCCTTTAAAGACCGGGAACCGAATATGGTTCTTATTGAGGCCTTAAAAGGCGGCAATTCAAGAATTACAGTGGAAAAACCATTGATTGTGTATGAGAAGCCGGGTCGTGTATACAGAAGAAATACTGAAAATATACGGACCCGGAGTGTAAATCCAGAATCGGGCAAGAATCGGAACAGAAATCCGGTTTAGTATAGATGATGATATTTATTAACTTCTGG
>ENA-OQKD01000324-OQKD01000324.1-human-gut-metagenome-genome-assembly--contig:-NODE-324-length-12992-cov-3.822697_pt1 | contig 12992 bp, 12 predicted proteins | sample MGYA00242775_ERZ504792 | MGnify/ENA primary metagenome ERZ504792 (study PRJEB26092, sample SAMD00036401) | human gut metagenome | host: Homo sapiens | study: EMG produced TPA metagenomics assembly of...
GTCATTTATAAAGAGAAAGGAAATTTTCTCGTATCAAAATGAATATAGATATTTAATTGTAGATGAATTAGAAGAAAGAAAAAATATTAGATTTGAGATAGGAGATTTAAAAGACTTAGCAACTATTATGAGTAAATCTGAATTCTTGAAAACTTTATAAATGGGTGATTTCCTGCCTAAATTTGTAATCATTATGATTATAAAATAGGAAACGATAAAGAAATAGTGAGCGTGGTCCTGCTTAGTGGACGATTCAAAATGAGTAGAGATAAATACAAAATCTATTGCAGTCTATTACGCAAGATATGATAAAGAATAAAGATTGATGCATAGTCGATTGATTTCAAGATTAGGATTAATCGGTTATAGTTATGCACTAATGTTCAGAGGAGAGTTTTTTAGAGATGTGCTATATAAGAATATTTGAATTATGCGATAGATTATTATTAAATAATAAAATAGAGAGAAAAAGATGCAAGCGATGTCCTGCATCTTTTTTACAAAGAAAATATGCATGTCAAAGGGAATGTATGTTCGATATATTCTTGATTTATATCGGCAATTATGATAGCATGTTACCATGATAATAGTAGTGATGGGGAAAAGTACACAAAGTTATGTACGGATTTTTGGGTTGATATTAGACATAGTAAGAGAAAATTTCACTATGGAACATTTTGGATTAGTATCGGAATACGCCCTTACCGGCGATCAGCCGCAAGCTATTTGTTTTGCTCATTAATAAGGCAATTTTTATTACAGCAACTATAGAGAAAGAGAATAAGTTTAATTGTAAAGGAATTGAATTTGAAATCGAAATTCGAAATAAAGTAAAGGAGAAATTATGGATCATTTTGAATTAGTATCAGAATATGCTCCGACCGGCGACCAGCCGCAGGCCATCGACCAGCTTGTAAAAGGCTTTCAAGAAGGAAACCAATGCCAGACTTTACTGGGAGTTACAGGCTCTGGCAAGACGTTCACAATGGCAAACGTCATACAACAATTAAATAAACCAACACTCATAATCGCACACAACAAAACGCTGGCTGCGCAGCTATATGGAGAATTCAAAGAATTCTTCCCGAATAATGCGGTAGAATACTTTGTATCCTACTACGACTATTACCAGCCGGAAGCTTATGTTCCGTCCTCGGACACATACATTGCCAAAGACTCTTCCATCAATGATGAGATTGACAAGCTTCGCTTATCTGCCACAATGGCATTGACGGAACGGCGGGACGTGATCATAGTTGCCAGTGTATCGTGTATTTATGGTTTGGGAAGTCCTGTAGATTATCAGAATATGGTGATTTCTTTACGCCCGGGCATGACAAAAGACAGAGACGAGGTTATGGCAAAATTGATAGAAATCCAGTATGACCGTAATGACATGGATTTTCACCGCGGAACTTTCCGTGTTCGCGGCGATGTGGTGGAGATCATACCGGCGTATGAGAGCGATGTGGCGATTCGTATCGAATTTTTCGGAGATGAAGTTGAGCGGATTACGGAAATTGATATTTTGACAGGAGAGGTCAAAGACGAATTGTCACATGTGGCGATTTTCCCGGCGTCACATTATGTGGTGGATAAAGAAAACATAAAGCGTGCTGTAAATGATATAGAAAAAGAACTGGATGAGCGTGTGAAGGAGTTTAAACATGCAGATAAACTTTTGGAAGCGCAGAGAATTGCAGAGAGAACAAATTTTGATATTGAAATGTTGAAAGAAACCGGATTTTGTTCCGGAATCGAAAACTATTCGCGGCACTTGGCAGGACTTAGTCCCGGGCAGGCGCCATATACATTGATAGATTATTTCCCGGATGATTTTATTATTATGATTGATGAATCGCATAAAACCATTCCTCAGATCGGAGGTATGTATCACGGAGATCAATCAAGAAAATCTACCTTGGTAGATTATGGATTTCGTCTTCCGTCTGCGAAGGATAACCGTCCGCTGAACTTTGAAGAATTTGAGAGCAAGATCAACCAGGCGTTATTTGTATCTGCAACACCGGGAGTATATGAAGAAGAACATGAGCTTCTCCGTGTGGAACAGGTGATTCGTCCGACCGGACTGCTCGATCCGGAAGTTGTCGTGCGTCCTGTAGAAGGTCAGATAGACGATCTGATCGGGGAAATAAACAAAGAAATTTCCCAAAAGAATAAAGTTCTCGTAACAACTCTGACAAAGCGGATGGCAGAAGATTTGACGGATTATATGCGTGAGGTGGGAATTCGTGTGAAATATTTGCATTCGGATGTGGATACACTGGAACGTACAGAGATTATTCGTGATATGCGTTTAGATGTATTTGATGTGCTTGTGGGAATCAATCTTTTGCGAGAAGGTCTGGATATTCCGGAAATTACGCTTGTAGCGATATTGGATGCGGATAAGGAAGGATTTTTGCGTTCGGAAACGTCATTGATACAGACAATAGGACGTGCGGCGCGTAATGCACAAGGGCATGTTATTATGTATGCGGATAAGATAACGGAATCTATGCAGCTGGCGATCGATGAAACAAAACGGCGTCGTGAGATTCAGATGAAATATAATGAAGAGCATGGTATCACACCAAAGACGATTCAAAAATCAGTACGCGACCTGATCAGTATTTCTAAAAAAGTTGCGGCAGAGGAGCTGAAACTGGAAAAAGATCCGGAATCTATGAGCGTAAAAGAACTTAAAAAGCTGATTGCCGATCTTACAAAACAGATGAAGAAAGCGGCGGCAGAACTGAATTTTGAAAGCGCGGCAGAATTGCGGGATAAGTTGACAGAATTGAAAAAAATGTTGAATGAAATAGAAGGATAAAATACAAAATAAAATATGACTACAGGGAGGAAAAAGACGGATTATGAGTACGAAAATGGATGTTCGGAAATATATCAAAATAAGGGGAGCGAATGAGAATAATCTTAAAAATATAGATGTGGACATTCCCCGGAACGAACTTGTTGTACTTACAGGATTGAGCGGTTCGGGCAAATCTTCCCTCGCGTTTGATACGATTTATGCAGAAGGGCAGAGAAGATATATGGAATCATTATCTTCCTATGCAAGACAGTTTTTGGGGCAAATGGAGAAACCGGATGTGGAAAGCATAGAGGGACTGTCGCCTGCAATTTCCATTGATCAAAAGTCGACAAATCACAATCCGAGATCTACGGTCGGAACAGTGACTGAAATTTATGATTATTTCAGACTTTTATATGCAAGAGTCGGAATTCCTCATTGTCCTAAATGTGGAAAAGCAATTTCAAAGCAAACAGTCGATCAGATGGTTGATCGAATTATGTCAATGCCGGAAGGAACGAAAATCCAGCTTCTTGCTCCGGTCGTAAGAGGTCGGAAAGGAACACATGCAAAATTATTGGAAAAAGCAAAGAAAAGCGGATATGTGCGTGTACGTGTAGACGGAAATATGTACGAATTGACGGAAGAGATTATTCTTGACAAGAACTTGAAACATAATATTGAGATTATTGTTGACCGATTGATCGTAAAACAGGGGATTGAGAAGAGGTTAACAGATTCTGTGGAAAGTGTTCTGCATTTATCGGAAGGTTTGCTCAGTGTAGATGTGATCGGCGGGGAGATGTTGAATTTCAGTCAGAGCTTTTCCTGTCCGGATTGTGGGATCAGTATCGAAGAGATCGAACCAAGAAGTTTTTCATTTAATAATCCCTTTGGGGCATGTCCGACATGTTATGGATTAGGATATAAGATGGAGTTTTCAGAGGATTTGATGATTCCGGATCCGTCATTGTCGATTAATGAAGGTGCAATAGCGGTATTAGGGTGGCAGTCTTGTACAGACAAATCAAGTTTTACTCATGCGATACTTCAGGCGCTGTGCAGAGAGTATCAATTTGATACTGGACACACCGTTTGTAAAAATATCCGAAAGAAGATTCATGATATTATTCTTCATGGCACAAACGGGAAAGAGGTGAAAGTATTTTATAAAAGGCCAGAGAGGCGAAGGCGTTTATGATGTTGCGTTTGAAGGGTTGATTAAAAACGTAGAGCGCAGATATAAAGAAACCGGTTCGGAGACGATGAAAGCCGAATATGAGACATTTATGAACATAACTCCGTGTTCGGCATGCCACGGGCAACGTCTGAAACCGGGAGCTTTGGCGGTAAACCGTCGGAGAAAAAAATATTAGCAGAAGTAACGTCGATGTCTATCGGAAAATTGCAAAAAGTTTTCTTGAAGAGCTTGTATTAGGAGAAACACAGATGCTCATCGGAGGGCAGATTTTGAAAGAAATCAGAGCTCGGATCAAATTTCTTATGGATGTGGGACTTGATTACTTGACGTTGGCCCGCGCTACCGGAACACTTTCAGGCGGTGAGGCGCAGAGAATACGTCTGGCAACGCAGATCGGATCGGGTCTTGTGGGAGTAGCATATATTTTGGATGAGCCAAGTATAGGACTTCATCAGCGGGATAATGACAAGCTTCTTGCAACATTAAAGCATCTTCGTGATCTGGGAAATACGCTGATAGTCGTAGAGCATGACGAAGATACAATGATGGAGGCGGATTATATTGTAGATATAGGACCGGGAGCGGGAGAACACGGAGGCGAGGTTGTTGCCGTCGGAAATGCGAAAGAGATCATAGAAAAATGAAAATTCGATTACAGGCGCATACTTATCGGGAAGGATCAAAATTCCGGTTCCGCAAGAGCGCAGACAGCCTAAGGGATGGTTGAAGGTGGTCGGCGCCCGGGAAAACAACTTGAAAAATATCGATGTGTCATTTCCTCTTGGAGTTATGACTTGTGTTACCGGAGTTTCAGGTTCGGGAAAAAGCTCTCTTGTAAATGAAATTTTGTATAAAAGGCTTGCACGTGATTTGAATCGCGCGAGAACAATTCCGGGAAAACATAAAAAAATAGAAGGGTTAGATCAGGTAGATAAGGTGATTGATATCGATCAGTCGCCGATCGGGCGAACCCCAAGGTCAAATCCGGCAACCTATACAGGTGTGTTTGATCTGATAAGAGATTTGTTTGCGGCAACTCCGGATGCAAAAGCGCGCGGATATAAGAAAGGGCGGTTTAGTTTTAATGTGAAAGGCGGACGCTGCGAGGCGTGCTCGGGAGACGGCATTCTTAAAATCGAAATGCATTTTTTGCCTGATGTATATGTTCCGTGTGAAGTTTGCGGGGGAAAGCGATATAATCGAGAGACTTTGGAAGTAAAATATAAAGGGAAAACGATTTATGATATTCTCAACATGACAGTGGAAGAGGCGTTGGAATTTTTTGCTCATGTTCCGAGTATCAGGCGCAAGATAGAGACATTGAACGATGTAGGTCTTTCTTATATCCGTCTCGGACAGCCTTCTACAGAATTGTCCGGAGGTGAAGCACAGCGCATTAAGCTGGCAACGGAACTTAGTAAACGGAGTACAGGAAAAACTGTGTATATTTTGGATGAGCCGACGACAGGACTTCATTTTGCGGATGTGCATAAATTGACGGAGATCTTGCGGCGTCTGACAGATGACGGAAATACGGTTATTGTAATCGAACACAATCTGGATGTTATAAAAACAGCAGATTACATTATTGATATCGGTCCGGAAGGCGGAGAACGCGGTGGTACGGTCGTTGCACACGGAACACCGGAAGATGTGGCAGAGAATGAAAATTCCTATACAGGGAAGTATATAAAGAAGATGCTGTAGAAAACACGGTATGGCTGAACTGTTACAATAAAAATTATAAAAAAGTTGTAAAAAGTATCATGTAATTAAAAAAAACGGGTTTTCATTTTTTGTTGAGTCGATTATACTAAAGAATGCAGATTGGATGCAGGGGTATCATCCGGTCTGGAAATATGTGAATGATAAGACCTGTTTGGGGAGAGATACAGACATTTTCGTTTTTGAGGAGATGTCAGCGGGAAAAGAGTATAAAGATTTAGAAGGGAGAATGGAATATGTCGGTAGATATCGGAATAGATCTGGGAACAGCCAGTGTGCTTGTCTATGTCCGCGGCAAAGGAGTCGTTTTGAAAGAACCATCAGTTGTCGCGTTTGACAGAGATACGAATGTAATCAAAGCGATCGGGGAAGAAGCGAGACTGATGCTCGGAAGGACGCCTGGGAATATCGTTGCGGTTCGTCCTCTCAGGCAGGGCGTGATTTCGGATTATACAGTGACAGAAAAGATGATCAAATATTTTGTCCGAAAGTCGCTTGGTAAGAGAACATTCAAAAAACCGCGTATTAGTATCTGTGTGCCCAGTGGTGTCACAGAAGTGGAAAAGAAAGCGGTAGAAGAGGCTACTTATGCGGCAGGTGCGCGGGAAGTGCACTTGATTGAAGAGCCTGTAGCGGCCGCGATTGGCGCGGGAATTGATATTGCAAAGCCATGTGGGAATATGATTGTAGATATCGGCGGAGGTACTGCGGATATTGCGGTAATCTCACTGGGCGGCACTGTTGTGAATACATCGATTAAGGTGGCGGGAGATGATTTTGATGAGGCAATCGTCCGTTATATGCGTAAAAAACATAATCTTCTGATCGGTGAAAGAACGGCGGAAGATATAAAGATAAAGATAGGAACAACATATCCTCTTGTAGAGGAAGAGACTATGGAGGTTAGGGGAAGAAACCTTGTAACAGGATTACCGAAAACTGTTACGGTAACTTCTTCGGAGACAGAGGAGGCTTTGAGGGAAGCCACCGGGCAGATTGTTGAAGCTGTGATAGCGGTATTGGAGCAGACTCCGCCGGAGTTGTCGGCAGATATACTTGACCGTGGAATCGTTTTGACAGGCGGAGGTTCTATGCTTCGCGGATTAGAGGAATTGATCGAGGAGAGGACAGGCATTAACACGATGACAGCGGAAGATCCGATGAAAGTTGTTGCGATCGGAACAGGACAATTTGTTGAATTTATGAGCGGACGGGGCGAAGTCTGACGTGAAGAGCTGATTTGGCAAAGAGAGAGAAGGAGCAGGGATGTGAGCAATACGGCACATCCCTGTTATAATGTGGATATAAAGCGAAATATTGTGGAAAACAATAACGGAAAGAGGAAAGATCTGTGGAAAAAGTTACGGGATATGTAGGTCACATTGTGTTTCGGAATGCAGAAAACGGATATACAGTGTTTCATTTGGAAAATGATGACGGAGAAGTGACCTGTGTGGGGAATTTTAATTACATTACAGAAGGGGAACTGTTGGAAATAACGGGGGAGTATGTGACTCATAGTGTGTATGGAAATCAGTTGAAGGTAATGTCTCACGTTGTGAAAGAACCGGAAGATCTCGTATCCATAGAACGGTATCTTGGATCGGGAGCCGTTAAAGGAATCGGGGCGGCTCTGGCGGGACGTATTGTCAGGAAGTTTAAAGAAGATACTTTTCGTATCATAGAAGAAGAACCGGAGCGTCTTGCCGAAATCAAAGGAATCAGCGAGCGTAAAGCAAGAGAGATTTCATCACAGTTAGAAGATAAAAAGGATTTGCGAAAGGCAATGATCTATCTTCAAAAGTATGGAATTTCTGCGAAATTGGCAGCAAAGATATATAATCATTATGGTATGCGTGTATACAAAGTGATGGAAGAAAATCCGTATGAACTTGCGGATAATATTGAGGGGATCGGATTTCGTACCGCAGATGAGATTGCGGCACGCATCGGAATCCATACAGATTCCGATTACCGGATTAAAAGCGGACTGTTTTATACATTGCAGCAGGCAGTAGGAGAAGGGCATATCTATCTTCCTCAGGAGGAACTTTTACGTCGTGCAAGAACGCTTTTGGAAGTGGAGATTGACGATATAGAAAAGCATGTGATGGATCTGTGCATTGAGAAAAAAGTGGTTATGAAAGAATGTGTCAATGAAAACAAAAATGAAAATGAAATCAGGATTTACCCGGCACATTATTATTATATGGAATTGAATACGGCGAAAATGCTTCATGATTTGAATATAAATTGTGATATGCCGGAGGAAATGATGGAAAGACGGCTCTGTAAAGTGGAGCGGGCAGAAGAGATCAAATTGGATCCTAAGCAGCATACAGCGGTGATTGAGTCGATCAAACACGGTTTGCTTGTGTTGACCGGAGGACCGGGAACGGGAAAAACAACGACAATTAATACAATGATCCGGTTTTTTTGAGAGCGAAGGGATGAGCATTCTTTTAGCAGCGCCAACCGGAAGGGCGACAAAGAGAATGACAGAAGCTACCGGATATGAGGCGCAGACGATCCATCGTCTTTTGGAAGTGAATGTAAATCCCGAAGAAGCGGAAAATTCGGGAGGATTTTTAAGAAATCGGCAGAATCCCCTTGAAGCGGATGTGATTATTATTGATGAAATGTCTATGGTTGATCTGACATTGATGCATGCGCTTTTGTCTGCAGTTATACCGGGGACAAGACTGATACTTGTAGGAGACGTAGACCAACTTCCGTCTGTGGGACCGGGAAGCGTATTGAAAGATATCATTGCATCGCATCGGTTTCCTGTTGTGACACTGACTCGTATTTTTCGTCAGGCAGGAGAAAGTGATATTATAGTAAATGCACATAAAATCAATGCAGGAGAGCCGGTTATTCCCGATAATAAGAGCAGAGATTTTTTCTTCTTACGAAGACAGGATGCAGATACGATCATAGGTATTGTGATCATGCTTATCCAGAAAAAGCTTCCGAAGTATGTAGGGGCAGATCAAAACGAGATCCAAGTTATGACGCCGACGAGAAAAGGACTTCTTGGGGTAGAACGTTTAAATGAAATCCTTCAGAAATACTTGAATCCGGAAGAACCGAAAAAGGCGCAGCGTGAGATTAACGGCAGGCTGTTCAGAGAAGGCGATAAAGTAATGCAGATTAAAAATAATTATCAAATCGAGTGGGAAGTATCTACAAAATTCGGTCTGACGGTAGACAAAGGAACCGGTGTGTTTAACGGAGATATGGGAGTGATTACAGAGATTAACGAGTATACGGAAACGATAGAGGTAGAATTTGACGAATCTCGAAAAGTAAAATATGGGTTTGATATGACAGAAGAACTGGAACTGGCATATGCAATTACCGTACATAAGTCACAGGGGAGCGAATATCCGGCAGTTATCATTCCTCTTTTGCCGGGCCCGAAGCTTCTTTATAACCGGAATCTGTTGTATACTGCGGTGACAAGGGCAAAAAAATGTTTGACGATTGTAGGGAGTGAGGCAGTATTTCAGGAAATGATACAAAACAAAAACGAACAGGCGCGGTATACAAGTTTGGCGGAACGTATACAAGAATTTTAAATCTGCTATATCCGAAAGTATGCCCTTTCTGCGGGGAAATTTCGCCGGAAGGGGTTTGCGCGGAGTGTAAAAAGAAGATTATATACGTCAGACAGCCAAGATGTATGAGATGTGGGAAGCCGATAAAAGATGAATATAAAGAATATTGTTCGGATTGTGCAAAAAGAACATCGCATATTACCCAGGGGCGAAGTTTGTGGCTTCATAAAGAACCGGTATCAACGGCGATATATAAATTCAAATATAATAATAAGCGCAGTTGGGGAGAATTGTTTGCGGCAGAAATGGCACAAGCTTATAAAGATCAAGTTATAAAATGGGGAATTGAGGAAATTATCCCCATTCCTCTGCACAAATCTCGAAAGAGAAAAAGAGGGTATAATCAGGCGGAGATTATAGCAAAATGTTTGTCGGAAAAGACAGGAGTGTCTCTAGTGTCAGATGCTTTGTTTCGAGTGAAAAAAACGACGGCGCAGAAAAAGTTGGACAGGCAGGAACGAATGGGAAATCTAAGGGATGCATTTGCTTTGTCAGAAAGATGGAAACCTGTGGCGAATGTGCTTCTGATCGACGATATTTATACAACGGGAGCGACAGTAGAGCAGGCAGCAAAAATATTAAAAAAGGCAGGGGCGCAAAATGTGTACTTTTTGACTATAAGCATTGGACAAGGTATTTAAATATATGATATAATAATCATACATATGTAATTATTTACCGTATTTGGAATATAGTATATGGATTTCGGAAAATACATAGGAGGACGGGAAGACGTCATGTTAGATAAGAGGAAAATACGTTTGATGACTCGGGCTGCTATTTATGAAAAAAACTATGGAGAAGAAGATTTTAAGATCAGCAGCTATTATAAGAAAGATTATTCGAGTTTAAATACATGGGTCACGCTTATTTGGATCACAGTCGGTTATGGATTGGCGGTTGCAGTGCTGTTTCTCGGTTGGGGAGAGGCTGCGATGGAAGGCATCACGCTTGCAAAGTTATTTGTTTTTGCCGCGGTGGCGATAGGCGCTTATGTGTCGCTGCTGATAGCATATGGAATCGGTGCGGGAAGCTTTTATAAAAATAAGCATATCAAGGCAAAACAGAGAGTGAAAAAGTATCTGAGAGACCTTTCCAGAATCGAGAAGATCAACAATAAGAAGGAGATAAATTAATCATGAGTACATTGCTTGTTTGGAGAGAAAAGCTGCAGAGAATATATAGCGTTATATTCAATTTATATTCAAAAAGGGCTGCAGTTTGTGACAGGGCTGGTTTTGTTTTGGGTTATCAACTCTAACATAGGTTTTATGAAGCCGGCATCTTCAGGTTTTTTTGCACATTGGGATTGGCAGTGATCTGTACATTTCTTCCGATGACAATTACCGTTTTAGCGGCGACAGCATTGATACTCGCACATTTTTATGCGTTGTCGCTTCCGATTGCGCTTGTGGCGCTCGTCATTTTTATTTTAATGTATATTTTCTATTTTCGTTTTACCCCGAAAAAAGCATGGCTTGTGTTGATTTCGGGACTTGCGTTTAGTTTGAAAATCCCGTTTGTAATCCCGATTGCATTCGGTCTGCTTCGGGATCGCCCGGTGTGGATTGTTCCTGCATCATGCGGAATTATCACCTATTATATGACAGATTATGTGAAAGTATCCGCGGCAGCGCTAAAGGAGGCAGATGCATCCGGTATAGCGGCTAATTTGATGAGTTTTACAAAGCAAGTGCTTGCAAGTAAAGAAATGTGGCTTATGGTCATGGCAGTGACGATAGGAATTCTTGTTGTGAATTTTGTCCGTACAAGAGGTGTGGATCATTCTTGGAAAATTGCGTCGGCAGCGGGAGCGGCAGTAACGGTTGTTGTTTCAGCGGCAGGTAATATTGTATTAAGTACAAATATATCTTATATAGAAATTATATTGAGCGCGGTTCTTGGCGCGGTGACAGGACTTGTGCTGGAACTTCTTTTCTTTTCCGTAGATTATTCTCGTACGGAGAATATCCAGTTTGAGGATGATGAATACTATTATTATGTAAAAGCCGTTCCTAAAGTCGGAGTAGCCGTTCCGGAAAAGAAGGTAAAACGGATTACTGAAAACCAGCCTCAGGAAACGACGGTGATCAGAGAAGATGCGGATTTGAACAATATAAATACAGAGAATGATGCGGATGATATTCTTTTGACAAGAAGTTTGAGTAAAGAACTCGGTTTGGAAAAACAAAGACCGGAGTAAATCGAAGTAAACGGTAAGGTGGTGATTACGGTATGTTAGATTGGATAAAAAGTATTTTAGACAATTATACAAATGGAATGTATTTTCCTAACATCCATATTAAAGATGTGATCGAAATACTGATCGTTGCCGTAATCGTGTATGAGATCATGCTGTGGATCAAGAATACAAAAGCGTGGATGCTTCTTAGAGGAATTATTATGCTGGGGGTATTTATTCTTTTGGCATGGATTTTTCAGATGCATACGATTTTGTATTTGGCGGCGCAGTCGATCAACGTACTGGCTATTGCGGCTGTAGTGGTGTTTCAGCCGGAACTGCGTCGTGCGCTTGAAAAACTCGGAGAGAAAAACCTGCTTAGCAATATTAATCCGTTTGATAAAAACAGAGAGAATGAACGTTTTTCTGATCAGACAGCAGAAGGTATAGTGACGGCATGTTTTGAAATGGGAAAAGTATGTACAGGAGCCTTGATCGTAGTAGAGCAGGCGATTCAGCTTACAGAATATGAAATGACCGGAATTGAATTGGACTGTAAGGTGTCACCTCAGGTTTTGATCAATATATTTGAACATAATACACCGCTTCATGACGGAGCGATTATTATACGAGGAGACCGGATTACTTCGGCTACATGTTACCTTCCTCTTTCTGATAATATGCGCATCAGCAAAGATCTCGGAACGAGGCACAGGGCGGCTTTGGGAATGAGTGAGGTATGTGATGCTCTTGTAATCGCGGTGTCGGAGGAAACAGGTCTTGTTTCCGTAGCTATGGGCGGTCAGCTTGACAGAGGGATTACAAGGGAAGAATTGAGAAAGCGTCTTAGTCAGATTCAGTATAGAAATGCCGAGTCAAAGCGGTTTTTCTTGCGGAAAGGATGGCGCAGAAAATGAAAAAATATAAGTTTACGGATAATTTGGGATTAAAGATCATAGCGGTTATTTTTGCGGCGTTCTTATGGCTTATTGTTGTGAATCTTGATAATCCCGTAAGTACACAGACTTTCAGCGAGGTTCCGGTAACGATTATAAATGAGGATATTATTTTATCGGCAGGCGATACCTATCAGGTGCTTGGGGAAGAAAAAGTAAGTGTTGTTGTATCGGCGACAAGACAAGTGCGGCAGAAACTGACAAAAGAAGATATTGTCGCGACAGCGGATATAAAGGAGATGGATACAAGTACAGGACTTGTTCCGATCAAGATTTCCATACCGAATTATGCCGGAAAATATGAATCTGCGGAGGCGGCGCCGAGAAATCTTCAGATACAGAGAGAAAAATCGGGAAAGAAAGTCCTTTCCCTTACGGTAAGCACAGGGGATTCTAAAGTAAGAGATGGGTATATTTTAGGTGATATGACGGTTAATCCGGATAAAGTGACGATCACAGGACCGGAGTCGATCCTTGACCAGATTGATCGGGC
>ENA-OQKD01000325-OQKD01000325.1-human-gut-metagenome-genome-assembly--contig:-NODE-325-length-12982-cov-3.275768_pt1 | contig 12982 bp, 14 predicted proteins | sample MGYA00242775_ERZ504792 | MGnify/ENA primary metagenome ERZ504792 (study PRJEB26092, sample SAMD00036401) | human gut metagenome | host: Homo sapiens | study: EMG produced TPA metagenomics assembly of...
AATGGATATTGTAAATAAGATCGCAGAAACCGCAACAGATTACAGCGATCGTCCGCTTGAAGAGCAGAGAATGAAAAAGGTGACTGTAGAATTGTTCGGAGAAACATATGACGAACCGGAGACAGTATAAGCTGTAAAGGCAAAAAAGAAAAGTAAAGATGCTGACATATTCCCCTTAGGCAGGCAAGGAAACGAAAACCTGTTTAAGGGGATTGTTATGTCACAGTATTTACAGCCGATATTCCATAATGTAATCATCCATGAAAAAGCCGTTTCCGATATCATTTTTCTGAGCGTCGATCGTCTGAAAACCAAAGTGACGGTATACGTTCAGAGAGTGATCGTTGTGCTTATTACATGTCAGCCAAATGGCGGAACAATTTCGCTGCCGACATAAATTTTTTAGAAAATCAAACAAAAATGCGGCTAAATGTCTGCCGCGGTATTGTTTGGCAATGTACAGTTTGCTCAAAAACATCCTTCCGTCCTGATCCTGCCTGATCGCCATATATCCGCACAGTTTTCGGTTGCCGAGAAGCCGGTAGTATTCGTATCCGGTAAGAACCTGATCTTGTAAAGCCGGATAAGACTGAAAACGTGACAGCATATATTCTACCTGCTCTTTGCCGATGATCGGCGTGAAATGTTCATGCCAGATCACATCTGCCAAAGCGGCGATCTCTTGAAGATCCTCGTTAGTTTCTGCCTTGCGGATTGTAAACGGTTGATCCGTTCGATTGTCTGAAGATGTCTGATCCATGAGAAATATTCCCCCTTCTTTTTTTATCAAATATTATAGTACAAATAACATATTTTCCGCAACTTTCTAAAAATAATATTAATTATTAGCACTCAACACAAAAGAGTGCTGATTTTCTATTGACTTTTAAATATTGCCGTACTAGAATGTCTGTTAGACATAAAAAACAGATCGCATGAAGCCGATGTATATAAAGTATACCGGGAGATGCGTAAGTCATAAAATCAAAAAAAGATAAGGAGTGTTTACAATGGCAGTGAAAAAAGGAACATTATCGATCGACAGCGAAAATATATTTCCGATTATAAAGAAATGGGTGTATTCGGATCATGATATTTTTGTGAGGGAACTTATATCAAATGGCTGCGATGCGGTTACGAAGCTGAAAAAGCTTGATATGATGGGAGAATATGAACTTCCCGAAGATTATAAGGCAAAGATCGAAGTAATTGTCAATCCGGAAGAAAAGACAATGAAATTTATCGATAACGGTCTTGGTATGACAGCCGAAGAGGTAGAAGAGTACATTACGCAGATCGCATTTTCGGGAGCGACACAGTTTCTTGAAAAATATAAAGATAAAACGACAGAAGACGATATGATCGGTCATTTCGGACTTGGATTTTATTCTGCGTTTATGGTGGCGGATGAAGTTCAGATCGACACATTGTCTTATAAAGAAGGCGCATCTGCCGTACACTGGGCAAGTCAGGGAGGTACGGAATATGAGATGCAGGAAGGAAATAAAGAGACGGTCGGAACAGAGATCACACTGTTTTTAAATGAAGACAGTCTTGCGTTTGCAAATGAATACCGCGCAAGAGAAGTGATTGAAAAATATTGTTCTTTTATGCCTGTTGAAATCTTCCTTTCCAAAGCAAATGCGCAGCCGGAGTATGAAACGATCGATGAGGAGGATGTGCTTGACACAGACGAAGTCGTAGAGCATATTACGGAAGAAGTAAAAGAAGGCGAAGAAGGAGAACCGAAAAAGAAAGCGAAGATCGTGAAACGCCCTGTTTCTTTGAGCGATACTCATCCGCTGTGGAGCAAGAGTCCGAGCGAGTGCACAAAGGAAGAATACATTGATTTTTACCGCAAAGTGTTCATGGATTATAAAGAGCCTTTGTTCTGGATCCATTTGAATATGGATTACCCGTTTAACTTAAAAGGAATTTTGTATTTTCCGAAGATCAATACGGAATATGAATCTATCGAAGGAACGATCAAGCTGTACAACAATCAAGTTTTTATCGCGGACAATATCAAGGAAGTGATTCCGGAGTTCCTTATGGTTCTCAAAGGTGTGATCGACTGTCCGGATCTGCCGCTTAATGTATCAAGAAGCGCCCTGCAAAACGATGGATTCGTCAATAAAGTTGCCGATTACATTTCTAAGAAAGTGGCGGATAAGCTGACGGGAATGTTTAAGACAGACAGAGAGAATTATGAGAAATACTGGGATGACATCAGTCCGTTTATCAAATTCGGATGTCTGAAAGATGAAAAATTCGGCGAGAAGATGAAAGATTCGATGATCTACAAAAACCTGGATCACAAATATCTGACATTAGAAGATATTATAAATGAAAGTAAAGCTGCAGGAACAGAAGAAGAGACAGCCGAAGAGGCGGCAGCGGAAACAGATGTGCAGACAGATACGGACGATCAGGATAAAGAGCCTGAGAAAACGTCGGTTTACTATGTGACAGACGAAGTTCAGCAGAGCCAATACATCAATATGTTCAAGGCACAGGGACAAGACGCGATCGTACTGACACATAATATTGATTCTGCGTTTGTGACTTATCTGGAACAGAAACATGAAGACGTCAGATTTTTAAGAATCGATGCCGATGTACATGAGTCTTTGAAAGATGAAGTTGCAGAAGACGAGAAAGAATCTTTCGGAAAAATGGCAGACAGTCTCGTGGAAATCTTCCGAAAAGAACTAAATGACGATAAGCTCGATGTGAAAGTGGAAAAGCTTAAAGACGATAAAGTGGCGTCTATGGCTGTTTTGTCAGAAGAAAACCGCCGTATGGAAGAGATGATGAAGATGTACGGTATGAGCGGAATGGATTCGGCTATGTTCGGCAGCAAGGCGACACTTGTACTCAACGCAAACCATCCGCTTGTGAAGTTCCTGACAGAGAACAAAGAAAGCGAGAATGTAACTGTCATCTGTAAACAGCTTTATGATCTTGCAATGCTTGCTCATAAGCCTTTAAGCCCGGAAGAAATGACGGCGTTTGTACAAAGAAGCAACGAGATCATGCTTTTACTCACAAAATAAAATGATAATGATAAAGGCAGCCTGTATAGTTTTTTATACAGGCTGCTAAATTAAAACCGTTTTTTATTCTGTCAATTTAGTAATTCAAAATCAATCCCTTTTTCTTAAAGAATTTTCAGTCATTTCATCCCATGCATGTTCTAATGTTTTATCCATCGTAAAAGTCTTGAAGGAAGTTCCGGTAATACATGTCAATGTTTCTCCGTTGTAGCGGATGTTCAGATAGAGTCCCTGCACAGCGTCCGCCTGAACGGAAAGATCGTTTTGCAAGAGGAGCGTTTCGATGTTCTTCGGAGCAAGGCTGAATACGAATTGGAAGGCAAGAGGAGTCCGTTTTCCTTTGATGAGGGAAAAGCAGAAGTTTCTTACATTTTTCCAATAAGAGTATTCGGGAAGGACGGAGTTAGAGTCAAAGAACTCTTTTTTGATAAAGCCGTCAATGTGAAATGTATTGAATGTTGTGATCTCTCCTTCGATAAATGAAAAATGATCAAATGTTTCATTTAACAGAAGGTGCGACATGAAATCTTTTATATTTGTCAATGAAAATGCGATCATGGAAAGACTCCTTATCATTGTATATTTGTTCATTTTACCTGCCATGTTTTTGATATGACAGGGTCATACTGATTGTACCACGAAACGGATGTGCCGTCATTGACTTTTTAATCTAAAAAAAGTATTATTATCTTGGGTTATTTTTATTTGTAAAATAAAATGAGTATTATAATGGGGAAACAATATAAATGAAGAAAATAAAACAGAAAACAAAAAGGAAGATCGTTCTTGCGGTATGTGTTCTTGCGGCAGCGCTTGTCATTGTGCTGATCGTGCAGGGCGTGCGGGGACTTTTTTATAAGAAAGCGGACACATCGGCAGGACTGGAATATATTCACGGAGAAGAAAAAGGAGATATTGCGGCGATTGAGAAAAAAATCGAACTGCTTGAAAAAAAAGACGGAGAAGAAGGCGCCGGGGAACGGAGTCTGAAAGAAAAGTTTACGGGCGCGGTTATCGTGGGAGACTCTATTACGGAAGGATTTACAGAATATGACATTTTGAACACATCCAGCGTTGTAGCAAAGATCGGAGTACATTTGGATGAGTTGGACGAGCAGATCAAACAGGTGAAAAAATTAAGTCCCGGGATCATATTTTTGTCTCTCGGAATGAATGATGTCGAGCATACAAACGGTGATGCGGACGAGTTTGTCAAACAATACGGAGCAGTTGTGGATGAACTGAAAAAGAGCGTGCCGGGAGCGCATATTTTTGTGAACGCAATTTTTCCGGTGCAGGAAAAGGCAGTGAAAGAAAAGCCTGTTTTTGCAGAAATAGAAAATTTCAACGAGAAACTAAAAGAGTTATGTGATAAAAAGCGGATAGCGTTTATCGACAGTTCGGATCTTATGTCTGACGAATATTATGAGCAGGACGGCATACATTTTAAGGCGTCTTTCTATCCGGTCTGGGCTGAAAAAATGGCGGAGGTGGCAGGCTTATGAGTCAGTGGAAGAAAATAACTATCCGGGTGATGCGCTATGTGACATTGCTTCTGATCGTCGGATTCGTTGCACTTCTTTTGATCTATACAAGCGGCAGCAATCGCCCTTTTGAGAAAGTGGAGAAGTCTGTGGAAGCATCTCTTGATAAGGAAAATATGAAGCGTCAGGACGGGACGGCATTAAAACGTAACTTTGGACTGAATGCGGCAGATTATGACGGCGTTATGTATTATTCGTCGGAATTTAGTATTTCATCTGAAGAAGTTCTTCTTATTAAAGCAAAAAGTGAAACGCAGACCGCGGAAATTTCAAGTGCGATCGAAGAACGGATCAAAACAAGGATGAATGATTTTGAGGGGTATGCGCCGGAATCGGTGCAGTTATTGGAAGATGCAAAGAAAAGCGTGCGCGGTAAATATGTATTTTTTGCCGCTGCGCCGGGAGCAGAAAAATATTTAGAAATATTTAACAACAGTTTATAAATCGGGAGAGGGAACAGGCGGATGTTATTTAGCAGTATCACATTTTTGTTTATGTTTCTGCCAATCGTAATGGCAGTGTATTATCTCGTTCCGAACGGGGCGAAAAATATCGTCTTGCTTTTGGCGAGTCTGGTTTTTTTACGCATGGGGAGAGCCGGTCTATGTCGTGCTCATGATCTTATCCATCGTATTAAACTAGTTTTTGCGGACGGGATATCGAGGCAAATGCAGACAATCCGAAAAAGGCAAAGCTAAGTCTTGTGTTTGCTCTTACGGCAAATATTCTCATACTTGGATTTTTTAAATATTATGGCTTTTTGCTTGATACAGTTAATTCCTTTCTTACGACGGACATTCCTTACAGAGTGCTCCCTCTGCCGATCGGAATCTCATTCTATACGTTTCAGGCGATCTCATATGTGATCGATATCTATCGGAAAGACGCGAAGCCGCAGAAGAATATTTTATACTTTGCGCTTTATATCAGTATGTTCCCGCAGTTGATCGCAGGTCCGATCGTCCGTTACGCGGATATTGAAGAACAGTTGAAAATGCGGAAAGTCACGCTTCGTAAACTGGGGCAAGGTTCGATGTATTTTATCATCGGTCTGGCGAAAAAAGTGATCATCGCAAATTCAACGGGGGCGGTGTTTGAAGAAGTCGCCGCGATGTCAACCGGAAGTTTATCTGTCTTAACTGCATGGGTCGGCGTATTTTCTTATGCGTTCCAGATATATTTTGACTTCAGCGGATATTCGGATATGGCGATCGGCCTCGGAAAAATGTTCGGATTTGAATTTAAGAAAAATTTTGACCATCCGTATGTATCGAAAAGCGCAACGGAATTTTGGAGAAGGTGGCATATTTCTCTTGGAACGTGGTTTAGAGAGTATGTATATATTCCTCTCGGCGGCAATCGATGTTCGGTTTCGAGAAATATATTTAACCTGATGGTTGTCTGGACACTGACCGGAATGTGGCACGGGGCGGCATGGAACTTTGTCGCATGGGGCGTATATTACGGCGTGATCCTTGTGATGGAAAAGTATGTGTGGGGTGCTTCCGTCGAACAGCTTCCGAAACCGGTCCAGCATATTTATGCAGGCGCAGTCATCCTTGTAGGCTGGGTATTCTTCTTTAGTCCGAGTCTTGGGTATGCTCTGCGGTATCTTTGGGCGATGATCGGAGGAGGATCGGGAATAGCGGATGCGCAAGGCGCATTTCTTCTGTTTACTCACTGGCTTTTGTTTGTCATTGCGGCGGTGGGAAGTACAGCTTACGGAAGAAAACTGCTAAATAACGCAGTTCGTTTTTCCGCCAACCGAACAGTAAGAATGACGGTGGGAGCCGTTCTCTATATTGGAATTTTCTTCCTTTCGGTGGCATTTTTGGTGACAGATACATTTAATCCATTTTTATATTTCAGATTTTAGGGGAATACTTATGAACAGCAGGAAAAGAAAAGGTCAGCTTGAGAGTATGATCGGAAAAATCTTTGTATTAAGTCTTTTTCTCATTTTACTTGTGAATCTGATCGTTCCGAACAAAGAAAAATCAGAAGAAGAAAACAGGATGCTGGAGACGAAACCGAAAGCGTCGGCAGCTTCGATCATTTCCGGAGATTACATGGAACAATGGGAAAAGTATGTAAGCGATCAGTTTTTCGGACGGAACTTTTGGAGGAAGATAAAAGTAAACGCAGATAAGATTTCGGGAACAAAAAAGAAAACGGCGTGTTCATCGGAAAAAGCGGACAACTATTAGAAGATATCGCAGTTCCGGATAAAGAGCAGCTTGAAGCGAATATCAATGCGGTGAAAAATTTTGCACAGACATATGAAAACATTCCGACGACGGTAATGCTTGTTCCGGATGCGGCATGTATTTTGAGCAATCGTCTTCCTGCATTTGCGACAGTGGAAGATCAGCGTCAGATGTTCGGTATGGTAGAGCGTAATCTGGGCGATACGGTCAACTGGGTAGATACTGTTTCTATTATGAATAAACATAAGTCAGAAAAGCTGTACTATAAAACGGATCATCACTGGACGACTCAGGGAGCGTTTTATATGTTCAAAGATACGGCTTCGCTGTTCGGGATCAAAGGAGACGTATCTGATGATTATGTTTCCTATACTGTGACAGATGATTTTAACGGTGTTCTTGCGTCAAAAAGCGGATGCGGTCTGGATGAAAAAGAAAAAATCGATATTTACGCGCCGACAAACGGCGATGACGATGTAATCGTAAATTATGTCAATGAAACGAAAAAGACAACTTCTCTTTATGATTCGTCCAAACTAAAGACAAGAGATAAGTACGGAGTATTTTTAGGCGGGAATACATCAGTTATCGATATAAAGACAGTGTCTACGAGCCAGAAGAGACTGCTTGTGGTGAAAGATTCATTTGCAGACTGCTTTATTCCGTTCTTAACTCCTCATTACAGAGAGATCGTTGTTGTTGATCCAAGATATTACAGCGGAACGATGCAGGATATTATGGACACATACCGCATAACAGATGCGTTGATCTTGTATAGCGGAAATACATTTTTTACAGACAATAATATAAGTGGAGTGTTTACTGGTGAGTAATCGGATCAGAGAAGAATTTTTACAGGCAAAAGAGTCGGTAAGACTGAATAAATACTTAAGCGAGGCGGGCGTTTGTTCCAGAAGGGAGGCGGACCGCCTTATTGAAAGCGGTAAAGTGACGGTAGACGGAGTGACGGCGCAGATGGGGATGCGCGTTACGGCGGGGCAGATTGTCAAAGTCGGAAAAAAAACAGTGTCAAAGCAAGATGAGATGATCGTTTTAGCTGTGAATAAGCCGAAAGGGATCGTCTGTACCGAAGATCAAAGAGAACGCGACAGTATCGTTCGTTTTTTGAACTACCCTGTGCGTGTTACTTATGCGGGCAGACTGGACAAAGATTCGCGCGGACTTCTGCTTATGACGAACAACGGAGATATCATCAATCAGATGATGCGTGCGGCAAACCGCCATGAAAAAGAATATAAAGTTACGGTTGATAAAGAGATCACGGAACAATTTATAAAAAAAATGTCGGAAGGAGTTCCGATCCTTGACACGGTCACAAGACCATGTACAGTAAAGAAGATCGGGAAATATACTTTTTCGATCATCTTGACTCAGGGGCTGAACCGCCAGATCAGAAGGATGTGTGCGGCGTTCGGATATGAGGTGAAAGATCTTGTCCGTATAAGGATTATGAATATTCGTCTCGGGAGTCTGAAAGAAGGAGCATACCGAAAACTGACGGACGAAGAACTGGAAGAATTGTATGAGATGTTGAAATGACCGGTCAAGATACCGTAAAGAAATTAATTGTTGGAGAAGAAGATGGAAAAGAAGAAGAAAACGAAACGGATGCGCGAACTTGTCGAACTTCTGAATAAAGCGCGCCGTGCTTACGAACAGGAAAACACGGAGATCATGAGCAATTTCGAGTATGACCGTCTTTATGACGAACTGTTGTCCTTAGAAAAAGAACTGGAAACAACGCTTGCCTCAAGCCCGACGGTCAATGTGGGATATGAAGTTTTGAGCGAGCTTCCGAAAGAGCGTCATGAAACGCCGATGTTGTCCCTTGATAAGACGAAAGATGTAGAACGATTGAGGGAATTTTTGGGAGATCAACAGGCGGTGATCTCATGGAAGATGGATGGTCTGACGATTGTTCTGACTTATGAAAACGGAGTTTTGAAAAAAGCGGTTACAAGGGGAAACGGGGAGATCGGAGAAGTTGTGACGAACAACGCAAAAGTATTTCGTAATGTTCCGTTATCTATTCCGTTTAAAGGGGAGCTTGTGCTTCGGGGAGAAGCTGTTATTTCTTATAAAGATTTTGAAAAGATCAATGAAGAAATCGGAGATGCCGATGCAAAATACAAGAATCCCCGTAACTTGTGCAGCGGATCGGTCCGCCAGTTAAACAATGAAGTGACGGCGAAGAGAAATGTAAGGTTTTATGCGTTCACGCTTGTGAAAGCTGACAATGTGGATTTTGAAAATTCAAGAGCATATCAACTGAAATGGCTGCAGGAACAAGGATTCGATGTTGTAGAGCATCATCTCGTTACCCGGGATACCGTCGGTGATGAAGTTGCGTGGTTTGCAGAGCATATTCGGGAAAACGAAGTGCCGTCGGACGGACTTGTTCTTATATATGATGATATTTCTTATGGGCAGTCACTTGGAACAACGGCAAAGTTTCCGCGAGATTCCTTTGCGTTTAAGTGGGAGGATGAAGTGCGAAAGACGACGATCCGTGAGATTGAATGGAGTCCGTCCAGAACAGGACTGATCAATCCTGTTGCGATCTTTGATCCTGTAGAATTAGAAGGAACAACAGTAAGCCGTGCAAGCGTTCATAATATCAGTATTATGGAGGAACTGGAACTGGGGATCGGAGATACGGTTACGGTGTATAAGGCAAATATGATCATCCCCCAGATTGCGGAAAATCTGACGCGCAGCGGAGTAAGCGAGATTCCGAAAGAATGTCCTGTCTGTAAAAAGCCGACAAAAATATCTATGGAAAATAATACGAAAACGCTGTATTGTATGAATCCGAAATGTCAGGCAAAGCATGTGAAGTCATTCAGTTTGTTTGCAAGCAGAGACGCTATGAATATCGAAGGACTGTCCGAGGCGACTTTGGAAAAATTCATCATTAACGGGTATGTCAAAGATTTTACGGATATCTTCCATCTTGACAGATATGAAGCGGAAATAAAGACGATGGAAGGATTTGGAGAAAAATCTTATGAAAATCTGCGAAAAAGGATAGAAAATGCAAGAAAGACAACGCTTTCGAGGCTGATCTACAGTCTTGGGATTCCGAACATCGGAATCTCAAACGCAAAAATGATCTGTCGTGCGCTGGGAGAAGATCCAAAACGGGTCATCCGGGCGACGGAAGAAGAATTAAGCGCGATATCGGGTGTGGGAGGAGTGATAGCAGGTACATTTGTCGAATATTTTAAAGATACGGCGCATGTAGATGTTTTTGATCGTCTCCTCAAAGAAGTAGAACTTACGAAAGAAACGTCAGAAGAAGATCAGAAGTTTGCGGGAGTTAATTTTGTCATTACAGGCAGCGTAGAGCATTTTGTAAATCGGGCACAGGTAAAAGAAGAGATTGAAAAACGAGGCGGCAAAGTGACGGGGAGCGTGACGTCAAAGACAAATTATCTGATTAACAACGATACCGGATCGGGAACGGCAAAAAACAAAAAAGCACGGGAACTTGGTATTCCGATCATTTCGGAAGAAGATTTCCTTCAAATGATGAATGAATAGAAAAAAGCGGATTCGATTTTTACAAAAACTTCATTTGTACAATGAAGTCAAGTGTACTATAATAAAAAAATACTTGTAAAAGAAAGTGGATAAACACAATGTCCATATAGATGAAAACAGTCAGAGAAAGACGAGGAGAATTATGTCAGATCAGGATTTCATTTTAGTAGATGAGGAAGAAAAAGAGTCCACAGGGGCAGACGAGGTGGACAAAGAAGAGAAAAAAGACCATTTGGCAGTAAAGAAGGAAGAGGAAAAAGAAACGGAAAAAGACAACGATGATGATGGATATGAGAAGATCTGTCTCATCTGTCACAGACCGGAAAGCGTTGCGGGAAAGATGATCGAGATGCCGAATCATATTACGGTATGCCGGGATTGTATGCAAAGAAGCTTTGATGCGATGACAGACGGCTCTGTTGATCTGAGCCGGCTTGTCAACATGCCGGGGGTACAGTTTCTTAATTTATCGGATTTGGATCATATGCAGCCTAAAGCGCAGAAGATCAAGAAGAAAAAAGAAAAGCCGAAAGAGTTCCATCAACTTGATATTAAGAAGATTCCGGCGCCTCATAAGATCAAAGCAAGACTTGACGAATATGTAGTCGGACAGGAAAAAGCGAAGAAAGCGATGGCAGTCGCCGTTTATAATCATTATAAACGGGTTGCGTCAGATACAATGGACGATATCGAGATTGAAAAGTCGAATATGCTTATGATCGGACCGACGGGAAGCGGAAAGACGTATCTTGTCAAAACATTGGCAAAACTTCTTGACGTGCCGCTCGCCATTACAGACGCTACGTCGCTGACAGAAGCAGGATATATCGGAGATGATATAGAAAGCGTTGTTTCCAAACTACTTGCCGCTGCCGACAACGATGTAGAACGGGCGGAGCAGGGAATTATTTTTATCGATGAAATCGATAAGATCGCAAAAAAACATACGTCGAATCAAAGAGATGTAAGCGGGGAATCAGTTCAGCAGGGAATGCTCAAACTTCTCGAAGGAAGTGAAGTAGAAGTTCCTGTAGGAGCCAACAGTAAGAATGCAATGGTACCACTTGTAACTGTAAACACACGTAATATTCTGTTCATTTGCGGAGGTGCTTTCCCTGATCTGGAAAATATCATCAAGGAGAGGTTGAATAAGCAGGCATCCATAGGATTTTATGCAGATCTTAAAGATAAATATGACAATGATCCACATTTGCTCCAGAAGGTGACGGTGGAGGATATCCGAAACTTTGGAATGATTCCTGAGTTTATTGGACGACTTCCGATTATTTTTACTCTGGACGGACTGTCAGAGGATATGCTTGTGAAGATTCTGCGGGAACCGAAGAATGCGATACTCAAACAATACCAGAAGCTTCTGGCCCTGGATGAGGTTAAACTGGAGTTTGAAGATGGTGCACTTCATGCGATTGCGGCAAAGGCACTTGAACGAGATACCGGTGCAAGAGCGCTTCGCGCGATCCTGGAGGAATATATGCTGGATATCATGTATGAAATTCCGAAGGATGACAGCATAGGAGAGGTAGTGATTACAAGAGAATATATTGAAGGAAACGGAGGCCCGAGAATCCTGCTTCGCGGACAGGAGTCTCCGCTGCTGGAGGATACTCACTGATAACACAGCATTAATGTAGCAGAAAGGGGAAGATATTATGGCTGCAGAATTTTTTGATGGATTGGTTAAAACATTATCAAAAACAACAAAAGAATTAGGGAAGACAACAAAGGAATTAGGTGCCCGTGCAGAACAGACTATTGAAGCGCAGAAAATCCGAAATAAGATTGCAGGAGAAGAGCATATCATTGAGAAGATCAAAGAGGATATCGGAGATGTTATTTACAGAAGGCATTCCGGAGGGGATGGAATTGATAATGAATTGAGTTCTTTATGCCAGGAAATTGATCAGCACTATCTGAAAATCAGAGAATACAGGGATAATGCCGCAAATATTAAAGGACAGAAAATCTGCCCGTCCTGTGAGAGGGAAGTGGATATCACGGTAAGCTTCTGCCCATATTGTGGAACACCATGTCCTACCCCGGAACCAGCAGATGATGTAGAGGGAGATGCCGTACAGCCGGAGGAACCCGCCGAAGGGAGTAATGACTCTGAGAATGCGCAGGCAGAAGAGGCACAGCCAGCTGAATCGGAACAGCCAATGGAAGAACAGCAGGAGAAGGAAGAACCAGTGGAAGAAGCGTCTGCAGAAGAACAGTCTGTAGAGATACAGGAAACACCAGCAGAGGAAACTGTTGAAGCGAAGGAAGAATAATACAGACGAAATTGGGCGAATCAGGGAATCTTTCTGATTCAATTGTGAAAAAATATGAAAAGCCGTTGTATTAAGTACAGCGGCTTTTTTTAAAAGAAAAAATAAAAAAATGGGAACTCCTTTTAAAAGGAATTCCCATAAATAAAAATAATGCAGAAGATGGGACTTGAACCCACACGATATTGCTACCACAGGCACCTGAAGCCTGCGCGTCTGCCAATTCCGCCACTTCTATATCGAATTCCTCCAACGTCTTATAATCCTCCACGGCACGATGTTTTAGCTCATCCTCCACATTCTGGATATCCTTGGTACGTTGA
>ENA-OQKD01000326-OQKD01000326.1-human-gut-metagenome-genome-assembly--contig:-NODE-326-length-12981-cov-3.454489_pt1 | contig 12981 bp, 11 predicted proteins | sample MGYA00242775_ERZ504792 | MGnify/ENA primary metagenome ERZ504792 (study PRJEB26092, sample SAMD00036401) | human gut metagenome | host: Homo sapiens | study: EMG produced TPA metagenomics assembly of...
GGAGCATCTGGTTGCAGTCTTCTAATGTCTCTTTTATGAGATCCAGTCCCAGTGCAATCACCTCATCGCGGATTCCATAAACAAAGGATGCCATATCCTTAGGGTTTTTCATGAAACTTTCAATTATCTTCTCTAATTTTTTGATGCCAGACTCTTCAAACTGTTGTATACTCTTAATCATAGGGAACACCTTCCTTTGTGCTATTGGTTTTGGTCGACTAATATAATAACACAAAACTGGTGTTCCCTTTTCTATGTGTCCTACAAAAATTTTACGCTAGCCTGCATTTTAAGAAAATATTAAAAAATAACAGTGTGACAGGTGGATGTTCCTGCTGCAATATCACATGGTGGCATAAATATGAAATGAACAGATGCCAATAAAAGCGTAATGGATACCTATAAAGAAAAGAAGAGACACGCTGGATTCTGTGAACAATATCCGGATTTGTCGATATAATAAATAATATGCTGCTATTCGCATCAGCCTGGTCAGAATGCTATATGAACAGCACCAAAGCACAGTCAGATAGGTCTGTAGAATTGTGAATATCTTGACATTTTTGAAAGACCATGATATAAAAAAATAGAATTAAGTGTTGATTTTACAGATATCCGGAGATAGCTGTAAGAATCGGTGAAAAGGGAAACAGGTGAGAATCCTGTGCGGTGCCGCCGCTGTGAGCGCATAGAAGCAGTTTTGCTTCACTGCATTTCATACAGGAATGTGGGAAGGAGCAGAACAATATTGCTGCGCGAAGCCAGAAGACCTGCTTAGTTCTTTTTTGCATCCACGGGCCATGGTCATGCAGAAAAACAGGGGATACTGTATCCATATATGGGAAAACAGATGCACTGTCGGCCGAAAGGCGGCAGTGTTTTTTTGTTTACCAGGAAAGTAGTACATTCTGTACTAATCTTCCTAGTAAACACAAAACGCTCCGCGAGGATGCGACCGGATGCATGCGGAATATGACTGCCTACGGCAGTCTGCATCTGGCACGCAAAGCAGAACAAGTCCCTCAAGGATTGAGGGATTTAGGGAGTGATAAGCGGACTTGTCCGCTTTGTTCTGTAGAGGATAAGTAAAGATGGGCCGGATTATATTTTCAGGAGGAAAAAACAATGTGTAACAAAAAAATGCTCAGTATGATGATGGCTGCGGTTATGACAGTGGGAGTGAGTGCAGGGACGGTATCAGCAGAGACTGATTATGAACCAGTAACTATTACTTTGAATTTACAGCGTTCAGGTCTGGGAGAGAATGTAGAGTATACATTTACAGAAAAGCCATCTGCGGTAGTAGCATCCGGGGAACAAATGGCGGATCTTTTCTTTGATCTGGGGCTGGAGGATCAGATGGCAGGCTATACAAAAGGAAACTGCTGGAGCACAAAATCAGAATTTCCGGCAAGCGAGAAAGTTCCTCAGCTTCTGGAACCGGGACAGGCTCTTTCTAATATGTCAAAAGAAAAACTTCTGGAAACTGGTTGTGATTTTCTGATTGGCTGGGATTCTGTATTTGCAGATAAAAGCTTTAATAAAGACTTCTGCGAGGAAAATGGTATTGCAATGTATTTCCCGTATGTATGTTCAGATCAGGCCACCTTTGAAGATCTTTATAAAGATTACGAAACTCTTGGAAAGATTTTTCAGGCAGAGGATGTGGCAGCAGAAAAAGTACAGGCTATGAAGGACAAGATTCAGTCAGTGAAGGAAACCATTGGCGAGGATGCTTATAAAGATCCGGTAGAAGTGTTTGTTTATGATTCCGGTGAGGATGCACCTTTTACTGCATGCCAGGGAATGCCGGGAGATATCCTGAAGCTTGCAGGCGGTATTTCCATTTTTGATGATATTGAAAAAGGCTGGGCAACTCCTTCCTGGGAAGAAGTGATTGAACGTGATCCGGAAGCTATTGTAATTCTGGATTATACAGGTAAGGATGATATTGCTGCCAAAAAAGAATTTCTGGAAACCAGCGAGTATACAAAAGATCTCACAGCAGTAAAAGAAGGCAGAATTTATTCCGCAAGCTGCAGTGACATGCAGGGGTCAGCAGGAAGCGCGGCTACAGTGGAGCAGATTGCACAGCAGCTTTATCCGGATATGTTTAAATAAGAGGATGTTATGAAAAAGAGATCAACAGCAGGCGGGAGGAGGCATTTTGCCGTCCTTCTGCTTTTTATATTAGGGATGATCGCTGTTTTTACCTGTATTTCTGTGACTATGGGGGCAGTAGAAATATCACCGGTAAATATTGTGAAGATCATTATTAATAAAAGTTTTGGGCGTGAAATTTTTGATGCAGCATGGGAGACAAAAACAGAAAATATTATCTGGAATATCCGTTTCCCGAGAGTTCTGCTGGCATTTATTGTAGGAGCCGGACTGTCGCTGTGCGGAGTTCTGATGCAGGCTCTCACAAAAAATTCCCTGGCTGATCCTTATGTGCTTGGAATTTCTTCTGGAGCATCGGCAGGAGCGGTCTGCGCTATGGTACTTGGAATGTTCAGCATTTTTGGAGGCTATTCTGTGATTGTGGGAGCGACAGCCGGAGCAGCGCTTTCGATTATTATGTCCATGAAGATCGCTTCTGTTCGGGGACGTATCACATCCACCCAGCTGGTATTGGCAGGAATAGCCACTTCGGCTCTGTTTTCAGCCATAACAAATTTAATCGTGTATGGCGGGGGCGCGTCAGATAAGACAAAGACAGCGCTTTACTGGATGGTAGGGTCTCTGAGCGGAGCTACCTGGTCCCGGCTGCATTATGTGGCAGTGGTATTTATTATTGCAGTGGCAGTGATTTTTCTGTTTGCAAAAGAGCTGGATGTACTTCTTCTGGGAGATGATGCGGCAGAAAATCTGGGAGTGGATACCCGGAAGTTAAAATGGGTTATTATTGCTGCTTCTACAGTACTTACAGGAGTGGTGGTATCGGTCAGCGGAGTAATCGGATTTATCGGTCTTGTTGTGCCTCATATGATGAGAAGCGTTGCCGGCTCAGGGCACAGAAGGCTGATCCCGCTGGCGCTTCTTGGAGGAGGACTGTTTGCCGTGATCGCGGATCTTCTTTCCAGAGTGCTGATTGCACCGGAGGAATTGCCAGTGGGAGTGATATCCGCCTTTTTTGGAGCGCCTTTTTTCCTGTATCTGATCCGGAAAGGGAGCAGAGAAAATATGTAAGGAGGTTATGAGACAGTGAGTTTAGAGGTAAAAACCCTGGACTATGAGATTGGCGGAAAAGAAATCCTGAAGAATATTTCCCTTGAAATCCATGCGAAAGAATTGGTAGGTCTGGTGGGTCCAAATGGCTGTGGCAAATCCACTCTTCTGAAAAATATTTACCGAACTCTTCGTCCAAAGTACAACACAGTATTTATTGACGGGAATGATATTCTGAAATTGTCTTCCAGAAAAATGGCCCGGGAGCTTGCAGTAATGGCTCAGGAAAACAATATGGAATTTGATTTTAAGGTTCAGGATATGGTAATGTTCGGACGTTATTCTCATAAAAAATTTCTTCAGGGAGATACGTCCCGGGACAGGGAATTATGTGCGGAATATCTTGCGGAAGTGGGACTGGAGGGATATGAAAACAGATCTTATCTCAGTCTGTCAGGAGGCGAAAAACAGAGAGTGCTTTTGGCCAGAGTGCTGATTCAGGAAAGTCGGTACATTATTCTGGATGAGCCGACCAATCACCTGGATATCAGTTATCAGTATCAGATTATGGATATTTTGAAAAAACAGGAGGCAACAGTATTTTCTTCTGTTCATGATCTGAATCTGGCAGCTCTTTACTGTGACAGGATTCTTTTTATGTATCAGGGGAAGATCGTGGACGACGGAACTCCGGAAGAGGTTCTCACTTCAGAGAACCTCTGGAAATATTTTCAGATCAGGGCTCAGATTTCCCGGAATCCGGCAACTGGAAAGCTTCAGATTTATTATCTTCCAGATTGGATATAAAGAACATTTTTATCAGTGTCTTTTCCGGAACTGAGAAACCAGAAACAGGACTACGCCCACCACCAGGATAACAGGCAGCAGAAAGCTGAGTACCATAAACAGAAGCGCAAGAACAGCTGCCGCCGCCGCGATCACGATCAGCTTTCCGTACCAGGTGGAAAGATCCAGATGGTAGTGCCGGTGTTTGGGCTGGCCGTATTCACTGTCCGACTGATTTCCATAACCTGTGTTTTCGGTATGGTAAATATCCTGTCCTGAATAATCCGAGGTATTGGTTCCGGAAAAAACAGAAGGCTCTGCATCGGTATCAATCAGGGTTTTGGCAATCAGTCTGGGATCGCCCAGTGAATCCAGAACCTGTTTTTCCTTCTGTCCTCTTTTTATGGCATCCTGTATATAATCATGGTAATATTGTGTATGCGCAGAGGCTTTTGCCTCCGGCATCTGGTCTGAAAGCTGCTCGTATAAAATATTAAGAAATTCTTTTTTTGTCATGTTTATCTCCCGAAATCGTTATGAACGTTATTTTATTTTTGTGCAGACTTCCTCTGTATATCAGAAGAAAGTTTTATTCTATAAGCAAACATATTTTTTAAAGCTGAATAAGGATTTTGAAAATCTGTGTTTATTATGGGGAACATGGAAGGATTCTTCCTTTATGCCTGTCTGACACAGAGCTTTCTGCTTAATATCTGATAAATGTGTATGCATAGAATTACTGATATTTTATCATACAGAAAGAAATCATAATAGTTTTTGAAATATTAAATTTCCATAAAACAATTCAGAAGGTCCGGTAAATTTCATGGAAACAGAAGGATGATTTTTTAGGGCTGTTCCGTAAAAATAGCTTGTATACATTCTTTCCAGGTTATAAAATAAAAAACAGATGGTCTGATCATGTTTTTATGAAAAGGGAAACCAGTACAAAAAGGCAGGAGGCAGGAAACATGTTACGAACTTTTCTTGTGGAAGATGAAATTGTTGTCCGGGAGACCATAAAAAAGATGATTCCCTGGGAGCAGTATGGATATGAGCTGGTTGGCGAGGCTCCGGACGGGGAAGTGGCTCTTCCAATGATAAAAAATCTGAAGCCGGATCTTCTGATCACGGATATTAAAATGCCGTTTATGGACGGGCTGACCCTGTGCCGTATGGTGAGAAAGGATTTTCCTGAGATGAAAATAGTGATTCTCAGCGGATATGACGATTTTAATTATGCAAAGCAGGCGATAGCCATAGGGGTAGAAGATTATCTTTTAAAGCCCATTACAAAAAATGCATTTCTGGAGCGTCTGACAGAAATACGGGAACGCTGGGAGAGAGAAAAAGGACAGCGGGACTATTATGAAAAGTTCCGCAGGGAGATTCAGGAATACGAAAGAAATGCAAGCAGAGATTTTTTTGAAGCTCTTGTCAGCGGAAAAATGGATGTGGGAGAAATCTACAGACAGGCAGAGCGGCTAGGGCTTGATATTGTTGCAGAAGTCTACAATATCATTCTTTTTACAATGGATACCGGAACGGAAAGCTATGATATTTCTGAAGCGTACTCTGAGTGTGAAGCTCAGAGAAGAGAAAAAATGGAAGCTTTTTTTGTGGACAATGCAAATGCCATGCTCTTCCGTAACAATGCGTTCAGCTATGGCGTTCTTGTAAAGGAAAAGAGAGACGCGCTTTCTGAAAATACAGAAAAATGTGTGGAGTTTTTTAAGGGGATTATGAAGGGCGAAAGGGAGCAGGACTGGTTTCTGGCAGTGGGACAGCCGGTAGAAAGACTGAGCAGTATCAAATCCAGTTATTATACAGCTTCCAAAACCTTTGCAAGGCGTTATCTTTATGACGGCTCTGTTCTCTATTATAAGGATCTGAAACAGGAAGATACCAAAAGGGATAACAGCCTTTCTGAAAAAATTGACATCAATGCCCTGAATCCGGCCACTCTGGAACGAGTTTCTGGGAAGTGGGGCTTCTGGATGAGACAGAGGACTTTGTAAGAGATTAGTTTTCAGGCTATCGGCCATGAGGCAATGGAATCTCTGGTGTTCCGCAATTATGTGATATTGAATGTAAGGTTTTCTGTTCTGGGATTTTTGCAGAAATTAGGCTGCGAACCGGGCAGACTGGAAGGACAGGATACAGAGCAGGAGCTGATGGAAAGGGCTCAATCCATGGAAACTGCCAAAAAATACGCTCAGGATATTATCCGGAAGGCAATTATGCTTCGGGATGAGAACTCGGGAAATAGAAACCGGAGTATCCTGAAATCAGCCATTGAATATATTGATACTCATTATATGGATGAAAGTCTTTCTCTGAATACTGCCGCTCAGGTGGCAAACATCAGTGCCAATCATTTCAGTGCCCTGTTCAGTCAGAATATGGGACAGACATTTATAGAATATCTGACAGCTCTCAGAATGGAGCATGCAAGGGAGCTGCTCCGGTGTACCGGAAAACGTTCCAGTGAGATCGCAGCAGAGGTTGGATATAAAGACGCCCATTATTTCAGCTATCTATTTAAGAAGACACAGGGAATGACGCCAAGTGAATACCGTAAAACCAGGGAGGACAGAGGATGAAGAAGATCCGGCTGGAAACAAAATAAAAAGAATCCTTCTCGGTACGCTGGTGCCCATGGTGGTATTAATGCTTCTGCTTCTGGCTATTGTTTCCAGGTATATTTCACAGTATGACAGACTTCTTGAGAATCTTGCTATCAGCAGTGAATTTAATCTTCATTTTAAGGATGATGTTGATCTTGGCATGTACTCTATTGCTGTAGGAACAGAGGAAAACAGCTATTTGCCTGAAGTGATGAAAAGTGTCAGGGATGCGGAAAAAATCTTGAACAAGCTGAAAGAAAATACATCCAGCAGTGAGAGCCGTAAAAATCTGAAGCATCTGGAAAGTTATCTGAAAAACCTTAGAAAAAAGAATGGTGGAATTGACAGAGATCACTGAGTATGACCAGAAAATGGCTTCCATGGACAACAATATCCGGATTCTGACCCGTCTTATTGTAGAGGAAATGCAGAATTTTATTTATAACGAATCCATGTATCTGGTTCATATGGAGTCTCTTATGACACAAAGAGTCTATATGCTGGTGGGCGGCGTTGTGGTTCTGTTTGTGGTTACAGTAGGTATTATGCTGCGCCGTTCTTTTCGGTTTTCAAGAAGCATTACAAGACCTGTGACAGAAATCCTTGGAAATGTCAGGGAAGTAGGACGGGGAAATTTTGAGATTTCTGAAGTCGATACTGACAGTATGGAAATTGAGGAGCTGGATGCAGGAATCCGAAGGATGGCAGAGAAGATCGAGCAACTGCTGCAGAGTGTAAAAAAGGAAGAAGAAATGCAGCATCTGACACAGCTTCAGCTTCTTCAGGCTCAGGTGAACCCTCACTTTCTCTATAATACGCTGGACACCATTATCTGGCTGATCGAAGGGGGACAGAATGACGATGCTGTGGAAATGATCTCCAATCTGTCTGTATTTTTCAGGACCTCACTTTCAAAGGGAAACGATGTGATCACCCTTTCCGAGGAAAAAAGACATACAGTCAGTTATCTGGAGATCCAGCAGTCCAGATACCGGGATATTCTGGAATTTGAGATTCATATTCCGGAAGAATTTAATGAAGTTATGGTTCCAAAGCTGACGCTTCAGCCTTTGGCTGAAAACGCTCTGTATCATGGAATAAAAACAAAAGAGGCGGGGGAAAAATACTGATCGAGGGAGAGAAAAGAGGGGACGATCTGATCCTGAGGGTAACGGATAATGGGCAGGGTATGAAAAAAGAGCGTCTTCTGGAAATTCAGCATGCGATCCGCACAGGAGAACGGGCCGGATTTGGACTTTCGGCAGTGGCAGAGCGGCTGAGACTTTATTATGGGGCCGGATATGGAATGGAGATTCATTCAGAGGAAGGCAGAGGTACTGTAATTGAAATTCGTATTGGTAAAAAAATTAACCTCTCATCATAAATAAATCAACTTTAATCGTAAAAAAATCAATTTGTTAAATTGAAAACAAAAAATTGATAAAAGACCATACATTTTTCCGAAAATATTCTATGGAGTTTTTGGTGGTTTTCGCTATAATAAAGACATCTTAAAAAACACCGAACCAAAAAGTAAAGGGAGGAAACGGAACATGAAGAAAAAAATTATGGCAGCAGTTATGACAGCAGCAATGGTAGCAGGACTTGCAGGCGCAACAAGCGTATATGCGGCAGAGGATACTATTACAGTTGGATTTTCACAGGTTGGCGCAGAATCTGACTGGCGTACAGCAAATACTGAGTCCATGAAATCCACATTCTCTGAGGAGAACGGATATGAGCTGATCTTTGACGATGCACAGCAGAAACAGGAGAACCAGCTGACTGCAATCCGTAACTTCATCCAGCAGGAGGTTGATTATATTCTTCTTGCTCCGGTAACTGAAACCGGATGGGATACAGTTCTTCAGGAAGCAAAGGATGCCGGAATCCCGGTTATCATTGTTGACCGTATGGTTGATGTTTCTGATGACAGCCTTTATACTACATGGATCGGAACAGACGCTCTTCTGGAGGGTCGTAAAGCAGCAGAATGGCTGAACGCATACGCAACAGCAAAAGAGATCAAACCAGAGGATCTTCATATTGTAGATATTCAGGGAACAATCGGTTCCACAGCTCAGATCGGACGTACACAGGGTCTTGAGGAAGGCGTAGAGAAATATGGCTGGGATCTTCTCGAGCAGCAGTCCGGTGAGTTTACTCAGGCAAAAGGACAGGAAGTTATGGAGTCCATGCTGAAGAAATATGACAATATCAATGTTGTATACTGTGAGAACGACAACGAAGCATTCGGCGCAATCGACGCTATTGAGGCTGCCGGCAAAACAGTAGGAACTGACATTGCAAACGGTGAAATCCTGGTTATCTCCTTTGATACAACAAACGCTGGTCTTACAGACACTCTGAACGGAAAAATTGCCTGTGATGTAGAGTGCAACCCACTTCACGGACCACGTGCAGAAGAACTGATCAAAGCTCTTGAAGCTGGTGAAGAAGTTGAGAAACTGAACTATGTAGACGAGGAAATCTTTGCAGCTGACGATACTGTTGCTTCTGTAACAGCAGTAAACAGCCTTGAAGAAGAAGGCGAATATGCAGTTACACCGATCACACAGGAAATCATTGACGGACGTGCATATTAATTACAGAACAGACTGACAACAAAAGTGGAAGCAGATAGGAAAGTCTGAGAAACAGGAAGTGAATCCGGAGCGTGGTACATAATTCGGAGAACCCGGATCAGTGGACCACGCTCCTTTTGCGCTCAAAATCAGAGAAGAAAATCTGTTTTTGGCATATTTTATATGATTTTACAGATAATTATAAAAATTTAGGGAAAGCAGGTGGAAAGAATATGGAACAGAATGTTGTGCTGGAAATGCGTGATATCAGTAAAAATTTCACCGGTGTCCGTGCTCTTTCCCATGTGGATTTTACTTTGCGTAAAGGCGAGATCCATGCGTTAATGGGAGAAAACGGTGCAGGAAAATCTACGTTGATCAAGGTTCTGACAGGCGTTCATGAATTTGAAAGCGGAAGCATCCGCATGGCTGACAAAGAAAAAAATATCATCAATCATTCCCCGCAGGAGGCGCAGGAAAACGGAATCAGTACCGTATATCAGGAGGTCAATCTGTGCCCGAACCTGACTGTGGCTGAGAATCGTTTTTATTGGGCGTGAACCCCGTAAAATGGGAATGATCAACTGGAAAGAAATGAATAACCGTTCTGAAAAGCTTCTGGAAAGTCTTGACATTCACGTACCGCCTACCCAGATGCTGGATGAGTGTTCAGTGGCTATTCAGCAGATGATCGCCATTGCCCGTGCAGTGGATATGAAATGTCAGGTACTGATCCTGGATGAGCCGACCTCTTCGCTGGATGATGACGAGGTTGAAAAGCTGTTTGTCCTTATGAGAAGACTTCGGGATGAGGGAGTTGGAATTATCTTTGTTACTCATTTCCTGGAACAGGTTTATGCAGTTTGCGACAGGATCACAGTTCTTCGTAACGGCGAGCTGGTAGGGGAGTATGAGACAAAGGATCTGCCGAGAGTCATGCTGGTAGCCAAGATGATGGGCAAGGATTTTGACGACCTTGCTGATATTAAGAGTGCTCATGAAGGAAAGAAAGCAGAGGGTTCCGTTCCGGTAATTGAAGCAGAGGGACTTGGACATAAGGGAACTATCAAACCATTTAATATTAAGATCAATAAAGGCGAGGTAATCGGCCTTACCGGTCTTCTGGGCTCCGGCCGTTCCGAGCTTGTCCGCGCCATCTACGGTGCAGATAAGGCAGACTGCGGAAAGCTGAAGGTCAATGGAAAAGAAGTAAAGATCAACAGCCCTCTGGAGGCTATGAAGCTTGGTATGGCATATCTTCCTGAAGACCGTAAAGCAGAAGGCATTATCGCAGACCTTTCTGTAAGAGAAAATATTATTATAGCGCTCCAGGCTAAACGTGGTATGTTCCATCCATTAAGCAGAAAGGAAATGGAAGAAGCTGCAGACAAATACATTGATATGCTTCAGATCAAGACTGCAAGCCGTGAGACACCGATTAAGAGTCTTTCCGGCGGTAATCAGCAGAAGGTGATCCTTGGCAGATGGCTTCTGACGAATCCGGAATATCTGATTCTGGATGAGCCTACAAGAGGTATTGACATTGGTACAAAGACAGAGATCCAGAAAATTGTCCTTGACCTTGCAGATCAGGGAATGGCAGTGACCTTTATTTCCTCAGAGGTAGAGGAAATGCTCCGTACCTGCTCCCGTATGGCAGTGCTCCGTGACGGAGAAAAGGTGGGCGAGCTGGAAGAGCATGAACTTTCTCAGAGCAGTATTATGAAAGCCATTGCAGGAGGTGACGATAAAGATGAATAAAAGCAAATTAAAACAGATCACAGGCGCAAGGCTTTTTCTCCCCATCGTATGCCTGATCGCCGTGCTTCTGCTCAATGTGATAAAAACACCGGACTTTTTTAATGTATCTATCAGGAACGGTGTCCTTTACGGATACATTATTGATGTTATCAACCGTGCTTCCGAGCTGGTTATCCTGGCAGTGGGCATGACTCTTGTAACAGCTGCTTCCGGCGGACAGGATATCAGTGTAGGTGCGGTAATGGCAGTGGCGGCAGCTGTTTGCTGTCAGGTACTTTCCGGCGGACAGGTTTCAGTTACTGAGTATCAGAACTCCATTATCCTTGCAGTTGTGGCAGCTCTTCTGGCATCAGCTCTCTGCGGCGCGTTCAATGGATTCCTGGTAGCCAGGCTGCGTATCCAGCCCATGGTTGCAACGCTGATCCTGTATACTGCAGGACGTGGTATTGCACAGCTTATCACAGCAGGTCAGATTACCTACATCCGTGTGGATTCCTTTAAAATGGCAGGCGGATATATCGGAAAATGTCCGATTCCAACCCCGATTTTCTTTGCAGTGATCACAGTTGTGATCGTTGCCCTGATCCTGAAAAAAACAGCCCTTGGTCTTTATATAGAAAGTGTTGGTATTAACGGAAAAGCCGCCCGTCTGGTAGGCCTGAATTCCACTATGATCAAGTTTCTGACCTATGTGATCTGCGGTGTTCTTGCAGGTATTGCCGGAATCGTTGCCTCCAGCCGTATCTATTCTGCAGATGCAAACAATATCGGTCTGAATCTTGAGATGGATGCGATCCTTGCAGTGCTCTTGCGGAACTCCTTGCGCGGAATTCAGCTTGGAGGTTCTGTAATCGGCGCCTATACCATTCAGGCTCTTACAACAAACTCTTTACGCAATGAATGTAAAGGCGGATCAGCTTCCGGTATACAAGGCTATTGTAGTTATTATCATCGTAACTCTTCAGAGTGAGGTATTTAAGAAATTCATCGCCGGACTGAAAAGCAGAAAAGCATCCGGCGCAGTAGCAGAAGGAGGGCAGAAATAATGAAACAGAAAAAGAAAATGACAAGCTCAGGATTCCTTTTGCTGATCACAATTGTTCTGTTCTTCGTAATGTACGCTGCAGGCATGGTGATTTTTGCAGACAAAGGTTTTGCGAAACCTCAGATGTTTTTGAACCTGTTTGTATCCAATGCAGGACTCCTTGTTATTTCCTGCGGACTTACCATTGTTATGATAACAGGAGGAATTGATATTTCCGTAGGCTCTGTAACGGCCCTTGTGTGTATGGTAATGGCAGACCTTATGGAAAACAAAGGTGCAAGCGCTTATGTTGCAGTTGCAGTTGCTCTTGGCATCGGACTTCTGTTCGGTATTGTACAGGGCTTTCTTGTAACCTATATGGGTATCCAGCCCTTTATCGTAACACTGGCAGGAATGTTCTTCGGACGAGGCCTTACTGCTATCATCAGCACAGATATGATCGCTATTAAAAACAAGGTATTTCTCAGCTGGGCAAACTACCGTTTTTATATGCCTTTTGGTTCCACCAACAAAAAAGGTAAATTTATTCCGGCATACATACCGCCTACCGTTATTATTGCGCTGATCGTAGTGGCTCTCTGTGCAATCCTTTTGAAATACCGTAAATTCGGACGTAAGCTTTACGCTATCGGCGGAAACAAGCAGAGCGCTCTGATGATGGGACTTGATGTGAAAAAAACAATGTTTAAGGCTTATGTTCTTGACGGATTTCTGGCAGGTCTGGGCGGTTTCTTATTCTGCCTGAACAGCTGTGCAGGTTTTGTTGAGCAGGCAAAAGGACTGGAAATGGATGCGATCTCTTCGGCAGTTATCGGCGGAACACTGCTTTCCGGAGGTGTGGGAACTCCGATCGGAACCATGTTCGGTGTTCTGATCAAGGGAACTATCTCAAGTCTTATTACAGCGCAGGGAACACTTTCCAGCTGGTGGGTAAGAATCGTGCTTTTCCGCGCTTCTGTGCTTCTTTATTGTGATCCAGTCTGTACTGGCTTCTGCAAAAAAGAAAAAA
>ENA-OQKD01000327-OQKD01000327.1-human-gut-metagenome-genome-assembly--contig:-NODE-327-length-12948-cov-4.860931_pt1 | contig 12948 bp, 10 predicted proteins | sample MGYA00242775_ERZ504792 | MGnify/ENA primary metagenome ERZ504792 (study PRJEB26092, sample SAMD00036401) | human gut metagenome | host: Homo sapiens | study: EMG produced TPA metagenomics assembly of...
GTCAGACTCTGGTTCCGGACAAAACGTCCGGCATACCGTCAACTCTGCCTTAAGCTAGTCGCTTAAATAGATAAAAGCATAACTCTCCCAAAGTCCGGTTCCGGCGGGGCTTATTAAAGTGCCTTTAATCCTGAATACTGCCGTTCTTGATTCATTAAAATTGGGCAGATTGGTGCTTTAGGAGAAGTCATTTATGTTTAAATTACATTTTGCGGAAACTCAAGAAGAGGAAACAGACATTACTATAAAGCAAAACAAAATATTTGACAACACGATTCCTTATTTTATAAGGCTTAGTAAGGGATTATTTATTTTACAACTGTCAAACTCCCGGCATTTTTCTTATATTTTTCTGTAAGGATGATTGTATTTGTCAAAAAAGAGTGGTATAATTCCCGTCTTTGACAGTTGGAAGAGAAAAAAACGGCTACAAATCCAGTAAATATGGGCGGTGTAGCCGTTTTCTGTCTTGTATCGATATGTGCTATATTTCAGTCGTTTTTCACAACTTTTTGAGTTTTTTAATAATTGTTCGCATAGAGGTTTTCGTAGTGATCTCGTGATCCGTGCGGAATCCAAAGGTTTGATGCAGCGTATCTGTGAGGTCTGTACGGGTATATGAAGGAATATAGCCACCTGCAGTATTTAAAAGGGTCATCTGCATGGACCTCAGAGTTTGGATGATCTGGTCACAGGTGAACCCCTTTCCGACTTTTTTCTCTAAGAGCCGGTAAACAATCAGGCTGATATAGCAGGTCATGAAATGAGCTTTGATCCGGTCTTCCCGGCGGACAAATGCAGGACGGGAGCCGAGCTCATCTTTCATAATACGGAAGTTCTCTTCAATTTCCCAACGCTGCTGATTGATCCGGATGATCTCGTTTACATCTCCTTCCAGATTGGTCACTACTGCATAAAATCCATCGTACATTGCCTCTTTTTCAATCTGTTCCCGGTCAAGATCATACACTGTTTTTTCGGCGATTTCTCCATCAATAGTAACAGTGGTACGTTTCACAAATCGCATGGGATCATTGGGATTTTTCCCTTTTCTCTTTTTCTCTGGTGAACAGAGGATCTTTTGTGTGCGTTCAATCTGGCCTTCACGGATCTTTCTCTGATAAGCAGCATATTTGGGAGAATAGGTGACGATCAGTGTCTCAACCATGTCCCCTGTTATAAGTGGATATTCCTTGTAGTAAACAGAGCTATAGACCTCTTCGTCCGTTTCGTCCAGTGTACGAAGATCAACAAACTTCTGCGCTCCTATCTTTCGGAACTGCGCAGGATTCATCGCTGCTTTCCTGTCTTCCTCTTTCATTTTTTTCAGGGAGTGAGTGATGACATAAGCTCTGTGGCTGAAACTATTGAACCGGCGGTTATTGAGAGAACCCAGTCCACTGTCCGAACAAAAAATAAATTCGCTGCAGTTGAAGTCCCGGATAATCTTTTGTTCCAATGGTTTTAAGGTGGTCTGCTCGTTTTTGTTTCCGGGGAAAATATCGAAAGACATAGGAATCCCATCTGCATCCATGAACAAACCCATAGTCACGATTGGATTTGGTCGGTGTTCTTTGCTTTTACCGTATTTGCGCAGTTCGTCTTCCTGTTCAATCTCAAAATAGAAATTTGTGCAGTCGTAGTACAGGATTTTTTTGTTCCTGGGATGGACAAAGTTGGAATTCTGGTACAGTTCACTCTGTATAAAATCGGATTCCTCGGCAATAACGGAAAGGGCACGGTAAACATCCTGCAAATGATACTTCGGTGGTTCCAGTAAAGTCTTACAGTATTCATAACTTTCACGTTTACTGGAAGGATGGAGAATACGTGCATAGATCAAATCCGTAAAAACAGCGAGCAGATCATACTGATACTTGTGGCGTCCTTTGATTGAGCGGCAGATTTTATCTAAACGGAGCTCGGTAACAAGAGACTGAAGGAAGAGATACCCGACATTAAAGAGTCGCTGTTCATTTTTCATGATACGAGCTCCTTGGGAAAAATCTACGGACACCTTTCCATTTTTTTGATTGTAGAGTTCCGTTTCTTTCTTAGCCTCGTTTCTAGCCCATTCCATCATCCTCTCCTTATCGTTATCGAACTGTGCGAGGAGATCGTTCATTTTTCCCAGTTTTTTATAGATATGGGATGAAGTTTTTCCATTCTCTTTACGGAAGGATTGATAAATATATACATCCTTGTTGTTTGAACTACCAGTGATATTTATATACATAAAAAACCTCTTTTCTTTTTATTATATCATAACGAGCGCAAACAAGCACTAATAAATTCAAAAGAATTGACAAAAAAAGTGCCTTTTTATAGGCTTCATAAGGTTTTTTTCTATATTCAACTGTCAAACTCCCGAGCAGATCCTGAATATGTTTTCCAGAACAAGGACAAATGCGGAATTTGTACAGACAGCAAAAAAACAGAAATTTTTATAAATATCTTGCATTTATGAAAGGAGTATGTTATACTCAGAAAGCTGTAAAATAATAAATTCGTCTACTCATACACGAATAGAAAATAATAGAAAGAAATACAGAGAGGTGAAAATCATGCGCGAAGGAATCCATCCGAATTATCATCAGGCAACTGTAACCTGCAACTGTGGAAACACATTTGTAACAGGTTCTACAAAAGAAGATATCCATGTGGAAATCTGCTCTAAATGCCATCCGTTCTATACAGGACAGCAGAAGGCTGCACAGGCTCGCGGACGTATTGATAAGTTCAACAGAAAATACGGCTTAAACAAATAATTAAACAATATGAAAACGTGAGAACAGGTTGAGGTTGGGAAATCTCAACCTGTCTTTGCTTTCAGACAAAAGAGCTTATGACAGATGGAGAATATGAAAATATGAAGTCATCAAATATCGGCGGCCAGGCAGTTATGGAAGGGATCATGATGCGGCATAAGGATAAGTATTCCATTGCTGTCCGCCGTCCTGACGGAGAAATTGAGTTAAAGGTAGAAGATTATAAATGTACGTTTGGCAATGCCGGAATCTGGCGGAAGCCTCTGATCCGGGGTGTGGTCAGCTTTGTGGACAGTCTGGTAGTGGGAACCAAATGTCTCATGTACTCTGCGGAGATTGCAGGCGATGAAGAGGATGAGAAAGAGACTGAAAAAAATGCGGCTCTTTCAGAGGAGGAGCGCGCTGCCAAAAAAAGAAAAGAGGACAGACAGTTTAAATGGCTGCTTTACGCGACAGTAGCGTTTTCCATTGTGATATCGGTAGCCGCCTTTATGCTGCTTCCCTATGCTCTTGCCAGTCTTTTAAAGAATGTAGGCGCATCTGAGGTTGTGATAACAGTGGCGGAAGCCTTTGTGAAGCTGGCATTGTTTATGGGATATATGCTTCTGATATCCAGAATGAAAGATATCCAGAGAACCTTTATGTATCATGGCGCAGAACACAAATGTATCAACTGTATTGAGCACGGACTGCCCCTTACCGTAGAAAATGTTATGAAAAGCTCCCGGCAGCACAAGCGCTGCGGAACCAGTTTTTTATTTCTGGTCATGCTGGTCAGCATTTTCCTGCATTTTAGTTTTTGTGCTGGTTCCGTTTTACTGGGTGAGACTGCTGGGAAGACTTCTGATGGTACCGGTTGTAGCGGGAATTTCTTTTGAGATGATCCAGTGGGCAGGCAGAACTGACAATAAGCTTGCGTGTCTTTTAAGCAAACCGGGACTTGCCATGCAGAAGCTTACAACAATAGAACCTACGGAGGATATGGTTGAGGTGGCCATTGCTGCGGTAGAAGCAGTTTTTGACTGGAAAGCGTATCTGAAAGAAGAATTCGGCTGGAAGCCGGGAGAAGAAACAAATGAAAACTCTTGAAATGCTGCTGCGGGAAGGAACTGAGATCCTGAAGACAGCAGAAATAGGTGAAGCCAGGCTGGATGCCTGGCTCCTTCTGGAATATATTACTGGAAAAAACAGGGCATATTATTATGCGCATATGGATCAGGAGACAGAAGAGGGGCAGGAAAAAGCATATCTTAAGCTTTGCCGTAAAAGGGCTGAACACATTCCTCTTCAGCATCTCACCGGAACAGCCTGCTTTATGGGATATGATTTTTTTGTGGATGAGAGAGTGCTTGTGCCAAGGCAGGATACAGAGATTCTTGTGGAAGAGGCGCTGAACCTTCTGAAAAAAACAGAGAAGCCGCGTATCCTTGATATGTGTACAGGCTCCGGGTGTATCCTTCTGAGTATTCTGAAGGAAATTCCGGAGGCAGAAGGCACGGGGGCAGACCTTTCGGAGGGAGCTCTTCAGGTTGCAGAAAAAAATGTTCGGAAGCTGGGACTGGATCACAGAGCCGTTCTGGTACACAGTGATCTGTTTTCCGGGGAATATTTTTCTGAAACCAGTGGAAAAACACAGAGAGACTATGATATGCTTGTGTCAAATCCTCCGTATATTCCAACAGGGGAGATAGAGACGCTGATGGATGAAGTACGGACTCATGACCCATATATGGCTTTGGACGGAAAAGAGGACGGACTGTATTTTTACAGAAGGATCACAGAGGAGTGCAGGAAGTACCTGAAGCCCGGCGGCTGGCTTGTCTATGAAATCGGCTGGGATCAGGGTCAGGCAGTGACCGGAATTATGGAAAATGCAGGTTTTGAACAGGTAACGGTCAAAAAAGATCTTGCGGGACTTGACAGGGTGGTTCTGGGACAGAATCCCAGGACAAAAATTTTTGCCTAAGAATAAAGTAACAGGAGGAACAGAATGTTTGATAAATTGGAGGATCTTCTGATCCGGTTTGATGAGGTTCTCAATGAGCTGGGAGAACCGGGAGTTACAGATAATCAGGAGCGGTTCCAGAAGCTTATGAAGGAACAGAGCGATCTGCAGCCGATCGTGGACGCTTATAAAGAATACAAAGAGAATAAAGAAACTATTCAGGACAGCCTTTCCATGCTGGAAGGGGAGAAAGATGAAGAAATGAGAGAGATGCTCAAGGAAGAGCTTTCCGACGCAAAAAAACGCGTGGAGGAGCTGGAGCATGAGATCAAAATTCTTCTTCTTCCCAAAGACCCCAATGACAGCAAAAACGTTATTGTGGAGATCCGCGCAGGCGCAGGCGGCGATGAGGCTGCTCTTTTTGCAGCGGAAATTTACCGTATGTATGTAAAATATGCGGAAAGCCTCAGATGGAAAACAGAGATGATGAGTCTCAATGAGAACGGAATCGGCGGCTTTAAAGAAGTCACTTTTATGATCCAGGGAAACGGCGCTTATTCCAGGCTGAAATATGAAAGCGGTGTTCACCGGGTACAGCGAGTGCCGGAAACAGAGTCAGGCGGAAGAATCCATACCTCTACCTGTACGGTGGCTATCATGCCTGAGGCGGAGGAGATTGATTTCCATCTGGATATGAACGACTGTAAATTTGACGTATTCCGTGCGTCGGGAAACGGCGGTCAGTGTGTCAATACCACAGACTCTGCGGTACGTCTGACCCATATTCCCACAGGAATCGTGATCTCCTGTCAGGATGAAAAATCACAGCTGAAAAACAAAGACAAGGCTCTGAAGGTACTGCGTTCCCGTTTGTATGAAATGGAGATTGCAAAACAGCACGATGCAGAAGCCGAGGCAAGAAGAAGCCAGATCGGAACAGGAGACCGTTCCGAGAAGATCCGTACTTATAACTTCCCTCAGGGGCGTGTGACAGACCACAGGATCAAGCTTACCCTGCATCGTCTGGACAGTATTCTGGGCGGCGACCTCAGTGAGATCATTGACAGTCTGATCGCGGCTGATCAGGCGGCTAAACTGGCAAATCTCAACAATGAGGAAGCGTAAGAAATAAAAATATTACAGTACTGAAGTCTGTAAAATGTAAAATATACAGATATCAGCATAGATAATATATAATGGAGGAGAATAAAATGAAAAAAACAGCACTGGTGATCATGGCTGCCGGAATCGGAAGCCGCTTTGGAAAAGGAATCAAACAGCTTGCGCCGGTTGGCCCCAATGGCGAGATTATTATGGAGTATTCTATTTATGACGCTCTGGAGGCAGGCTTTAACAAAGTTGTTTTTATTATCAGAAAGGATCTGGAAGAGGAATTCCGCGCTGTGATCGGCAATAAAATTGAACAGATCACAGAAGTTGAGTATGCGTTTCAGTCACTGGAAGATCTTCCGGACGGCTTTGAGAAGCCGGCTGACAGAACAAAGCCATGGGGAACAGGTCAGGCAGTTCTTGCGGCAAAGAATGTTCTGTCCGAGCCGTTTATGGTAATTAATGCAGATGATTATTATGGAAAAGAAGCATATGTAAAAGTACATGACTATCTGGTGCAGGAGCAGCCGGAGGATGGACTTCTTCATATCTGTATGGCCGGATTCCGTCTTGGAAATACCCTCAGCGATAACGGAAGCGTAACCAGAGGCGTCTGCCACATTGAAAACGGAGCGCTTACAGGCGTAACAGAGACTCATGATATTTATAAGACTGAGAACGGGGCAGAATCCAGAAACGCAGACGGAACAGCAGAAGAGCTGGATGTAAACAGCCTTGTTTCCATGAATATGTGGGGACTGACTCCTGCATTTATGGACGTGCTGGAAAAGGGCTTTGTGGAGTTTCTTCAGAATCTTGACGCAGCTGATATTAGAAAAGAATATCTTCTTCCGGAGATGATCGACCGTCTGATCAAGGAAGGAAAAGCAAAGGTTGATGTACTGGATACAAAGGATACCTGGTTTGGGGTGACCTATCAGGAAGACAAAGAAGTGGTGATCGCTGCTTTTGACAGACTTGCAAAAGAGGGCGTTTATCCGGAGACACTTTATAAATAAGCAGTTTCCCGTTGTGTCGGCACAATGGACTTCAAGGAGGAATTATTATGGGAAAATATTTTGGAACAGACGGCTTTCGCGGCGAAGCAAATGTACAGCTTACTGTAGATCATGCTTTTAAAGTAGGACGTTATGTGGGATGGTACTATGGACGCGACCATAAGGCAAAGATCGTAATCGGAAAGGACACAAGAAGAAGCAGCTATATGTTTGAATATGCTCTGGTAGCAGGTCTGACTGCTTCCGGTGCAGATGCATATCTTCTTCATGTAACCACAACTCCCAGCGTTTCTTATGTGGTCCGTACAGAAGACTTTGACTGTGGAATCATGATCTCTGCAAGCCACAATCCTTTTTATGACAATGGAATCAAGCTTCTGAATGGAAACGGACAGAAGATCGAAGCCGAGGTAGAGGCAAGGATCGAGGCTTATCTGGACGGAAAGCTGGAAGAGCTGCCTCTGGCAACCGGAGAGGATATTGGAAGAACTGTGGATTTTGCCTCAGGAAGAAACCGTTATATCGGCTATCTGATCTCTATTCCATGCCGTGATTTCAAGAATATCCGTGTGGGTCTGGACTGCTCCAACGGAAGCTCATCTGCAATTGCAAAAAGTGTGTTTGACGCTCTCCGTGCAAAAACCTATGTGATCAATAATGACCCGGATGGAACAAATATCAATACCAACTGTGGTTCTACCCATATTGAGGTGCTTCAGAGATTTGTTGTGGAAAAAGGTCTGGATGTGGGCTTTGCCTATGACGGCGATGCAGACCGCTGTATTGCTGTGGATCACAGAGGAAACATTATCGACGGCGACAAGATCATGTACGTATGCGGCAAATACCTGAGAGAGCAGGGAAGGCTGAACGGAAATACAGTAGTCACTACAGTTATGTCAAATATGGGACTTTATAAGGCTCTGGAGCGCGAGGGGATCAGCTATGAGCAGACAGCGGTAGGCGATAAATATGTTGCGGAAAATATGCTGGAAAACAATTACAGTATTGGAGGAGAGCAGTCCGGACATATTATATTCAGCAAATATTCAGCAACCGGAGACGGAATCCTTACCTCTCTGATGCTGATGGAGGCCTGCGTGGAGAAAAAGACAACACTTTGTGATCTTGCAAAAGAAATGAAGGTTTACCCGCAGATCCTGAGAAATGTACGCGTTGCAGACAAAGTGGCAGCCAGAGAAAATCCAAAGGTAAAAGAGGCTGTGGAGGCAGCTGCCAGAGCGCTTGGCACAGACGGACGCATTCTTGTGAGAGAAAGCGGAACAGAGCCTCTGATCCGCGTTATGGTAGAAGCGGGAACCGAAGAGATCTGTGCGGAACATGTGGACAATGTGGTAAAGGTGATCGAAGCCGAAGGGCTTATTGTAGAATAAAAAGGATATACATGAAAACAGGAAAAATCGGACGGATACTGGCAGTCTGTATAGGAGCGTCTCTCCTTACAGGCTGCGGAGGTGAAAAACAGAATACTTACAGGCAGGCAGAAGAAAATCTGGAGCAGGGAAGTTATCAGGAAGCGCTGACAGGTTATGAGACTTCTGTTTCCTACAGCTATAAGACGGCGGAGTCTCTGAGAGGCGCAGGAATCGCAAAACTGCGCCTGGGAGATTATCAGGGAGCTGTGGACAGTTTTATTCAGGCCCTGTCACAGGATCGGGTAAAAAAATCCATGAGGCAGGATCTGCTTGCATACAGGGCAACCGCACAGCTGAAAGCAGGGCTTCCGGATGACGCCATGGCAGACTGTCAGACTCTGGCGTCTGATTATTCCATGAATGCGGATCTGTATTTTTTAACAGGCTGTGTGGCGCTGGCAATGGATGCCTATGACGAGGCGGCCTCGAATTTTGAGCAGGCATACGGAGAAAAACCTGACTATGATATGGCTGTTCAGATTTACGAAGCCTACCAGAGCAGAGGTATGGAAGCGGACGGGACAAGGTATCTGGAAGCAGTTCTGAAAACTGAACCCGGGAATGCGGAGGACTACTGTGAGCGGGGCCGTATTTACTACTATATGCAGGATTATGAAAATGCAAAGAATGAACTGACAAAGGCTTCTGAAAAGGGAAGCGTGGAGGCGCTCTCTTTGCTGGGCATGGTATGTCTTGCCCAGAATGATACTGCTGCAGCCAGATCCATGTATCAGGATTATCTGACTGCAGAAGAAAGCCGTAAGGCAGAGGGATACAACGGGCTTGCTCTGTGTGATATTGCAGACGGAGATTATCAGAGCGCACTGGCAAATATCTCCAGCGGGCTTGAGGCTGCAGATACAGACGAGATGCAGGAGCTTTTATTTAATGAGATTGTTGCATATGAGAAACAGCTTGACTTTAATACCGCTTTTTCAAAGGCCCGGGAATATATAAAAATGTATCCCGATGACCAGGAGGCAAAGAAAGAACTGGAATTCCTTCAGTCCAGGATCGCGCAGGAAAATGCAGAGGAATCTGTCCCGGAAGAAGGTCAGGACACAGCTCCGGCAGAAGGACAGACATCCTGGGAGGGTTGATATGCAGTTATATGATTTTAAGGAAATTCAGGAACGGGTGATCCTTGTAGGGGTGCAGACTGATATCGGAGATGATGTGGAGGCATCCCTGGACGAGCTTCAGGAGCTGGCAGAAACTGCAGGAGCAGAAACTGCGGCAAAGGTCATTCAGAACAGAGAAGCAGTACATCCGGGAACCTATATCGGAAAAGGCAAAATTCAGGAAGTGAAAAATCTCCTGACTGCTCTTGATGCAAACGGAATTATCTGTGATGATGAGCTTTCACCGTCGCAGCTGAATAATCTGGAGCGGGAGCTGGAATGTAAGGTTATGGACAGAACGCTGCTGATCCTGGATATTTTTGCGGGAAGAGCAGTGACCAGCGAAGGCAAGATCCAGGTGGAGCTTGCTCAGCTCCGTTACCGGTCCGCGCGTCTGGTAGGATTAAGAGATTCCCTGTCCAGACTGGGCGGAGGTATTGGAACAAGGGGACCCGGCGAGAAAAAGCTGGAGACGGACAGACGTCTTATCCGCACCAGGATCTCGGCACTGAAAGCGGAGCTGGTACAGGTGGAAAAACACCGTGAGCTGATCCGCGGCAGCAGATCAAAGGGAAGACTGAAGACCGCTGCTATTGTGGGGTATACCAATGCAGGAAAGTCTACGCTTCTGAACACTCTCACAGGAGCAGGAGTGCAGGCGGAGGATAAACTTTTTGCAACTCTTGATCCCACAACAAGAGTAATGGAGCTTGATGACGGACAGCAGATCCTTCTGACAGATACCGTAGGGTTTATCAGAAAGCTGCCTCATCATCTGGTGGAAGCCTTTAAAAGTACGTTGGAAGAGGCGAAATATGCAGATTACATCATCCATGTGGTAGATGCTTCCAATCCACGGGCTGAAACACAGATGCAGGTAGTTTATGAAACTCTGAAGGAGCTTGGTGTTTCCGGGAAAAAGATCATTACACTTCTGAATAAACAGGATCTTGTGCCTGATTCAGAGCTGCGTGATCTGCGGGCAGACTATACGGTAAAATGTTCTGCCAGAACAGGCAGGGGACTGTGTGAGTTAAGAGAGCTGTTATCCCGGCTTCTGGCAGAAAGTCAGATTTATATTGAGGAGCTGTATGCTTATAAAGAAGCCGGAAAAATCCAGATGATCCGGGAATACGGGCAGCTTCTGTCTGAGGAATACAGAGAGGACGGTATTTTTGTTCAGGCAAAAATTCCTGCGGAGTTTTTTGTGAATGTTATGCCCCGGGGCTGATTGTAACAGGAGCGCTGTAATTTCGGCTGTCCTGGATAACAGGGCAGGTCACATTTGTATAAAAAAATAAATTTCCGGGTTTTGAAAAACACCGGAAAGCCTGTAAATACAGGAAAACAGAACCATCATATAGAGTGTGAAAGGTATGATCGCACAATATATGGTGGTTTTTGCGGTTGACGGAACCTGTGACCTTTGCTACAATGTAATCTATCAGCAGAAAATAAGAGCGAGCAAAGCAAGGGAGGAAGAAGGACTTATGTTTCAGGTAGTAAAACGTGATGGGGAAATTGCTGAATTTCAGATGGCTAAAATTTCGTCTGCTATCAGCAGAGCATTTGATGCAAAAGAAAAGAATTACAGCAAGGATATGATCGATCTTCTGTCGCTGCGTGTGACAGCTGATTTTCAGGATAAGATTCAGGATGACAGAGTCACTGTGGAGGATATTCAGGACAGTGTGGAGAACGTTCTGATCCAGGCCGGCTACAGCGATGTGGCAAAGGCGTATATTCTTTACCGCAAGCAGAGGGAAAAAATCCGAAATATGAAATCCACGATCCTGGACTACAAAGAAATAGTAAACAGTTATGTAAAGGTGGAGGACTGGCGCGTAAAAGAGAACTCTACAGTTACTTATTCAGTAGGAGGTCTGATCCTCAGCAATTCCGGAGCGGTCACTGCCAACTACTGGCTGTCTGAGATCTATGACAATGAGATTGCAGACGCTCACAGAAATGCGGATATTCATATCCATGACCTTTCCATGCTGACAGGCTACTGTGCAGGCTGGTCCTTAAAACAGCTGATCCAGGAGGGGCTTGGAGGTATTGAAGGCAAGATTACTTCTGCTCCGGCAAAGCATTTAAGCGTACTCTGTAATCAGATGGTAAATTTCCTGGGGATCATGCAGAATGAATGGGCGGGAGCTCAGGCATTTTCTTCCTTCGATACTTATCTTGCGCCCTTTGTCAAAGCAGATAAGCTGTCTTACCGTGAGGTGAAAAAATGCATTGAATCCTTTATTTATGGCGTCAACACTCCAAGCCGCTGGGGAACACAGGCTCCGTTTTCCAATATCACTCTTGACTGGACAGTCCCGGATGATCTGGCAGAGCTGCCTGCAATTGTTGGCGGAAAGGAAATGGATTTTAAATATAAGGACTGCAAAAAAGAAATGGATATGGTAAACCGCGCCTTTATCGAAACCATGATCGAGGGAGATGCCAATGGAAGAGGTTTCCAGTATCCGATTCCCACCTATTCAATTACAAAGGATTTTGACTGGTCAGATACTCTGAATAATCAGCTTCTTTTTGAAATGACAGCAAAATACGGAACGCCGTATTTTTCCAATTATATTAACAGTGATATGAAGCCAAGTGATATCCGCAGCATGTGCTGCCGTCTCCGTCTGGATCTTCGTGAGCTTCGCAAAAAAAGCGGCGGCTTTTTCGGCTCAGGAGAAAGCACAGGGTCTGTAGGGGTGGTTACCATTAATATGCCGAGAATCGCCTATCAGTCAAGAAATCCGGAAGAGTTTTACCGCAGACTGGACCATATGATGGACATTGCGGCAAGATCTCTGCATATCAAGAGACAGGTGATCTCCAGACTTTTAAATGAGGGGCTTTATCCTTACACAAAGAGGTATCTGGGAAGCTTTGACAATCACTTTTCCACGATCGGCCTTGTGGGAATGAACGAGGCGGGGCTGAATGCAAGATGGCTGGGCTGCGATATGACAGATGAGCGTACCCAGAAGTTTACAAAAGAAGTTCTGGAGCATATGAGAAACCGGCTTTCCGATTATCAGGAGCAGTATCAGGGCGAGCTGTTTAATCTGGAGGCAACACCGGCGGAGTCCACAGCATACCGGCTTGCCAAGCATGACAGAAAACGCTGGCCTGACATTAAAACAGCAGGAAAAGAGGGCGATACCCCGTATTATACAAACAGCTCTCATCTTCCGGTCGAATTCAGTTCGGATATTTTTGACGCTCTTGATATCCAGGATGAGCTTCAGACCCTTTATACATCAGGAACAGTATTCCACGGATTTCTGGGAGAAAAGCTTCCTGACTGGAAGGCCGCCGCTTCTCTTGTGCGGAAAATCGCAGAAAATTATAAGCTGCCTTATTATACGATTTCTCCTACTTACTCTGTATGCAGCGAGCACGGATATCTCAGCGGAGAACACTTTACCTGTCCGAAATGCGGCAAAAAGGCTGAGGTATACAGCCGTATTACAGGCTATTACCGTCCGGTCCAGAACTGGAATGACGGAAAGGCTCAGGAATATAAAAACAGAACCCTTT
>ENA-OQKD01000331-OQKD01000331.1-human-gut-metagenome-genome-assembly--contig:-NODE-331-length-12862-cov-2.674362_pt1 | contig 12862 bp, 15 predicted proteins | sample MGYA00242775_ERZ504792 | MGnify/ENA primary metagenome ERZ504792 (study PRJEB26092, sample SAMD00036401) | human gut metagenome | host: Homo sapiens | study: EMG produced TPA metagenomics assembly of...
TTTTTAAATTCTGGTTCTAAACGAGAAAGCCTGTACATAACCTTATAAAGACAATACAAGGCACACTAGAGCATACGCAGAAACAAAAAAGCAGCAGAGGATATTCACGGTCAGTGCTGCGGCGTTTTCAGGGCGAAGGTGCTCTACGAGGAAGGAGAACCACATTATGGCAGATAAAATTATTGAAAACAATCAGGTATCTATGATGGGAAAAATTGCAGCAGGCTTCACATTCAGTCATCAGGTTTTTGGTGAAGGCTTCTATATGACAGAACTTCTGGTCAAGAGGCTCAGTGATTCGGAAGACAGGATTCCCGTGATGGTCTCAGAACGACTGGTGGACGTAACACAGGATTATATAGGAGAATATGTAGAAATCCATGGTCAGTTTCGATCCTATAATCGTCATGAAGAGAAGCATAATCGTCTTGTGCTCTCAGTATTTACCAGGGAACTGAAATTTGTGGAAGAAGAGGACGAGACCGTTCCGGTAAATCAGATTTTTCTTGACGGATTTATCTGTAAACCACCGGTGTACCGTAAGACTCCGCTTGGAAGAGAAATTGCGGATGTACTTCTGGCAGTAAATCGTCCATATGGAAAGTCAGACTACATACCATGCATCTGCTGGGGCAGAAACGCCCGCTATGCATCCGCTTTTGAAGTAGGAGGTCACGTATTGATCTGGGGACGCATCCAGAGCAGAGAATATATGAAACGGATCGGTGAGAATGAAAACAGAGAAAAGGGTTGCTTATGAAGTTTCTGTAAGTAAGCTGGAATATATGGAATAATAAGTACAGCAGGCAACATTATTAATTACTTGCAATTCTTCATAAACTGCGGTAATATAAGCGTATTCAGATAAAAACAGGATACTGTTTATCATGTCTATAATGACATAAAAAAACGAAGGTTACTAGTTCACTTCGTTCTCAGTACACGCTTTGCAATGCACAGGATTTATGATGATCACATAAGTCTGTGCCATATGCCGCGGAAATTTGGTATATTTATACCCAAATGTCTTGTGGGATAATAGTGTGTGAACAGTAACGAAAGAATATACAATTTCAACAGCGATAAGAGGAATTGTTTGTTATGAAAAAAGAATTTACAGAGGTTTATTGCGGTGGAGGAAAAGGTAAAACAACATTGGCCATTGGTCAGTGCCTGAGAGCTTCCGCCCAGGGTAAAAGCGTCATTATTATTCAGTTTCTGAAAGGAAGAGAACGCAGAGAGCTGGATTTTCTGGAAGAACTGGATAATCTGGATATCAAAATATTCCGTTTTGAAAAACATGATGAGTGTTATGAGGAGTTAAATGAGCAGGAGAAAGCAGAAGAGAAGACTAACATTCTTAATGCTTTAAATTTTGCACGTAAGGTGATAGCGACGCAGGAGTGCGATTTTCTGCTTCTGGATGAGATTCTCGGACTTCTGGATTATGGGATCACTACCGAAGAAGTAATCGGTGATATTCTCAAGATGAAAGATGAGAGTATGCACATTTTGCTTACAGGACGGACGTTACCTGACAGCCTGCGTAAATATGCAGACAGCATAACTACACTGACAACAGAGAATTTATAGGTTGCCTGACACAGAGTGGGCAGGAACCTGTATAGAAACTACAGAAGAATAAAGGAGGAGAGCAAATGGCAATTTTTAAAGGTGCAGGTGTTGCAATCGTAACCCCTATGTATGAAGATGGTAAGGTTAATTATGATAAACTGGAGGAGCTCCTTGAGTATCAGATTGCAAACAGTACAGACGCGATCATCATTTGCGGAACAACAGGAGAATCATCTACAATGACACACGGAGAGCATCTTAAGACAATTAAGTTTGCAATCGATAAAGTAAACAAACGTGTTCCAGTCATTGCAGGTACAGGCTCCAATTGTACAGAAACTGCAATCATGATGTCAAAAGAAGCTGCCTCTTACGGCGCAGATGCACTTCTGGTCGTAACTCCATATTATAACAAGGCAACTCAGAAGGGACTTATTGCTCATTATACAGCAATCGCAGAAGCAGTTCCGGAAACACCGATCATTATGTACAATGTTCCGAGCCGCACAGGATGTAACATTCAGCCGGCAACAGCAGTAGCTTTGGCTAAGAATGTTAAAAATATCGTTGGTATCAAGGCAGCCAGCGGAGATCTTTCTCAGATTGCAACAATGATGTCAATGGCAGACGGTGCTATCGAACTGTATTCCGGAAATGACGACCAGGTACTTCCGATTCTTTCACTTGGCGGACTTGGAGTAATTTCTGTACTTTCTAATGTTGCTCCGAAAGAAACTCATGATATGGTCATGAAATTCTTAGAGGGTGATACAAAGGGGGCAGCAGAGATTCAGTTAAAAGCAATCCCGTTGATCCACGCACTGTTCAGCGAAGTAAATCCAATTCCGGTTAAATCAGCTCTGAACCTTATGGGATGGGAACTAGGGACCTCTTCGTATGCCATTATCCGAAATGGAAGAAGCAAACAAGGAGAAACTTGCAGCAGAACTGAAGAATTTTGGAATCAAACTTGCGTAATTCTGGATTGAGAGGGAAATACAAATGGTAAAGATTATTATGCATGGCTGCAATGGTCATATGGGACAGGTAATTTCCGGACTAGTTGAGAAAGATCCGGATGCTGAGATCGTAGCAGGTATTGATGTAGCAGATCAGGGAAAGAACAGTTACCCTGTATATACAAATATGGAAGAATGTCAGGTAGAGGCAGATGCCCTTATTGATTTTTCTTCTGCAAAAGCGACAGATGCACTTCTTGCTTACTGCGAGAAACGCCAGCTTCCGGTTGTATTATGTACAACAGGTTTGAGTGAAGAGCAGCTTGCAAAGGTTGAAGAGGTTTACTAAGAATGTTGCAGTTCTGAAATCAGCAAATATGTCTCTTGGAATTAATACATTAATGAAACTGCTCCAGGATGCGGCAAAGGTTCTGGCAACAGCTGGATTTGATATGGAAATTGTTGAGAAACATCACAGACTGAAACTGGATGCTCCAAGCGGAACAGCTCTGGCGCTGGCAGACAGTATCAACGAAGCAATGGATAACCAGTATCATTATACCTATGACCGCAGTCAGAGACGTGAGATGCGTGATGATAAAGAAATTGGCATTTCAGCAGTTCGAGGCGGAACAATCGTCGGAGAACATGAAGTGATTTTTGCAGGTCCTGACGAGGTAATTGAATTCAAACATACTGCATATTCAAAAGCTGTATTTGGAAAAGGTGCTATCGAAGCTGCAAAATTCCTTGCTGGCAAACCAGCAGGAAGATATGACATGAGCGATGTCATCAGCGCGAAACTATAAAAAACGTGAAATATAGTATAGAAAAGAAGTGTATCCGGTAATTCGGTACACTTCTTTTTTCGTATCAGAAAATTCTTCTGCAAATTTTTTCCAGAATAGTATTGTTTTTATGCACATATTAAAATTACAATGATAAGAGATAGAACAGTTATAAATCTTGTGATTTGCAGCTGTTTTAGACCTCGATATCATAAGACATAAAAATCATAATATAATAAAGCGGAGGGATTCTGCCGCATGAACGGGCGGACTGCTTTCCGGGAACAGGAGACGAATATGAGAAAAAAAGCTAAAAAAAAATTCTTGTGAGTGCGGCACTTATTATGTCCTTATGTATGTTTACTGCATGTGGAAACACCAATAATGCAGCAGATGAAGTGGATACAACAGAAGATGAAAACATTACTGATGAGAATGATATGGAGGGTGCTGATAATAATATAGCAGATGATAACACTGCCAATAATGTAGCGCAAGACAGAGAAAACAATACGAATACACGTAATAATGATGAAATTTCTACAGATAACGGAACAGTAGTTGAGGATAATAATGGAACTGGAAATGGAGCAGCAGAGGATGGTATGACTGATAACACAGCTGATGCTGAAGCAGGAGACAATGATAATGGAACTGTTTCCGGGGCACTCGGAAATGGAGTCAGAGATCTCGGGGATGGTGTTGGAAATGCAGTAGAAGATGTGGGCGATGCTGTTGGAAATGCCGCAGAAGGGCGATAAAAAATAATTCAGAGAGACTGTTGCAGAAGGAAACTTACAGATGCAGCAGTCTCTGAACTTTTTTTCTATAATTTATTTATAGCGATTTCGTAACTTTTCCGGAAATTTTGAAAGTCAAATATAAAAACAGGACATATAGAATAATTTATGGTATTATCGTAGTAAAGTTGAAAAGCTTTTAGCGGAAGGATCGAATGGACAATAAAAGTATACGCTTATCTGCCGGATATTAGGCAGACAGAATTTTTAATAAAATAATAGAACACATACGGAGGTTAGATAGTATGAAATTCAGACCATGCATTGATATACATAATGGAAAAGTGAAACAGATCGTAGGAGGCAGTCTTACAGATGTAAAAGATCAGGCAGAGGAAAATTTTGTGTCTGAACAGGATGCTTCTTTTTATGCTGACTTGTATAAAAAAGCCGGGATAAAGGGAGGACATGTAATTCTGCTGAACGGGCAGGACTCTCCTTATTATGAAGCAACGAAAGCACAGGCACTTCTTGCACTTCATGCATATCCTAAAGGTCTTCAGATCGGCGGTGGTGTAAATCCGGATAATGCGCAGGAATATCTGGAGCCGGGGCAAGTCATGTGATCATAACATCTTATGTATTTAAAGACGGCAGAATTTCATGGGAAAATTTGAACAGAATGAAAGAAACAGCAGGGAAAGAGAATCTTGTACTTGATCTCAGCTGCCGTTAAAAAAGACGGTAATTATTATATTGTGACAGACCGCTGGCAAAAATTTACAGATGTTCAGGTGACGTTGGATGTTATGAAAGAACTGGAAAATTACTGTGATGAATTTCTGGTTCATGCAGTAGATGTAGAAGGTAAAGCTCATGGAGTAGAGACTGAGCTGGCAGCTCTGCTTGGAGAGTATAATGGAAATCCTGTTACATACGCAGGCGGAGTTGGGTCTATGGCAGATATTGAAGATTTGCATAAGTATGGAAAAAACAGACTGGATGTTACAGTAGGAAGTGCTCTGGATCTTTTTGGCGGCTGCATTCCTTTTGCGGAGCTGATTAAGCTTTAGGAAAAACGATCATGCATGAGTATAACGCGCTATGGCTTCATAAGTTGCCTGAATGAGTGGAAATATATAAAAATTTCGGTATAATAGGACAAGAACTTCCGGGTTATTGATAAAGTAAACAGAAAAAATGTGAAATTTTAATAAAATAGTGTTAAAATTCCAAAAGGTGTGTTATAATAGATTCATCAAACAGCAAAGGGGATGGAAGCATGAAATTTATCATCAGCGGAAAAAATATTACAGTTACAGAAGGGCTTAAGACAGCAGTCCAGGACAAGCTCAGTAAACTGGAAAGGTATTTCACTCCTGACACCGAAGTTGTAGTAACTTTAAGTGTTGAAAAAGAAAGACAGAAAATCGAAGTGACAATTCCTGTAAAGGGAAATATCATCCGTTCCGAACAGGTAAGCAATGATATGTATGTATCAATCGATCTGGTTGAGGAAGTCATTGAGCGTCAGCTTCGCAAGTACAAAAATAAAATCGTAGATAAACAGCAGGCAGCTGCCAACTTCCAGAAAGCATATCTGGATAAGGACTATGATGAAGACGAGGAAGTTAAAATTATCCGTACTAAGAAATTCGGAATTAAACCAATGTATCCGGAAGATGCATGTGTACAGATGGAACTCCTTGGACATAATTTCTTTGTATTTTACAATGCAGAGACTGAGCAGGTTAATGTAGTTTATAAACGTAAAGGAAATACTTACGGTTTGATTGAACCGGAATTCTAAAACTTATCAGAACATAAAATCATAAAAAGTATTTGCGGTAACTAAAAATATCCGTGCAGAACATAATTTTTCTGCACGGATATTTTATGCTCTGAGAAAATCGCTCAGCAGTGAAGCGGACTTATTCTGTTAATTCCATTACAATTACTGAAGCTTTTTGATTCGCTGCATAAAAAGCTTGCGAAAATCTGGTTATTATGTATAATAAATATGAAAAGAATAAAAGTTATTGTTTACAGAGTGAACAGTGATAATAATGAACAACAGGGAGCTTGCGTATCAAGCAGGCTGAGATAGGGATGAATTCCCTGACCTGCAACCTGATTTGGATAATGCCAACGTAGGGAAATAGATGCGTAAGTGTAAGTACAAGCGTAAGTATGAGCAGATATATCAGTCAGGTATATCTGCTTTTTTGTGTCATCAGGACATAAAAACTCTTCGAGCAGGACTTTTCTCTGGATATTTCAGGTGACATTAAAAATAACGAAAAGGAGAAAAATATGAAGTGCGATAAAAAAGATTTACTGCTTTACGCAGTAACAGACAGAAGCTGGTTAAATGGAGAAACGCTTTACAGTCAGGTAGAGAAAGCTCTGGAAGGTGGAGCGACTTTTGTACAGCTTAGAGAGAAACATCTGGACCATGATACATTTCTTCAGGAAGCAAAAGAACTGAAAGAACTGTGCGCCAAATATCATGTACCGTTTGTTCTGGATGATGATGTGGAACTTGCACTGGAAGTTGGTGCAGATGGTGTTCATGTAGGACAAAATGACATGGAGGCAGGTGATGTCCGGGCAAAACTTGGAGAGGACAAAATTGTAGGAGTTTCTGCCCGAACCGTAGAGCAGGCACTTCTTGCTCAGGAGCGAGGCGCCGATTATCTTGGAGTTGGTGCGGCATTCCCAACCAGTTCTAAAGATGATGCAGCGGAAGTGACTCATGAAACTATAAAAGCAATCTGTGATGCGGTGGATATTCCGGTTATCGCAATTGGCGGTATAACAAAAGATAATGTACAGGAATTATCCGGCTGTGGACTTTGTGGAGTTGCAGTTATCAGTGCTATTTTTGCAAAGCCGGACATTAAGAAGGCAGCAGCAGAATTGAAAGAAGTCACTGAAAAGATGGTGAAGTCACGTTAGAAAAATGATGGAGGACAGTAGAATGAAGACAGCAGTAACAATTGCAGGAAGCGATTCCAGCGGTGGAGCCGGAATTCAGGCAGATATTAAGACAATGATCGCAAATGGAGTATATGCCATGAGCGCAATTACAGCATTGACAGCACAGAATACAACAGGTGTGACTGCGATTATGGAAGTGACACCAGGATTTCTGGGAGAGGAACTGGACAATATTTTTACAGATATTTATCCGGATGCAGTAAAAATCGGAATGGTTTCTTCCGGTGCACTGATTGAAAAGATTGCAGACAAACTGGAAGAATATAAAGCGGAGAATATCGTGGTTGATCCCGTTATGGTGGCAACAAGCGGTGCGAAACTTATCAGTGATGAAGCAATCGGTGTATTAAAACAGCGCCTGCTTCCTATTGCAAGTGTGCTGACTCCGAATATTCCGGAGGCAGAAGTTCTGGCAGAAATGGATATCCATACAGCAGATGATATGATAGAGGCAGCCAGAAAAATCAGTGACAAATATCATTGCGCAGTTCTCTGCAAAGGTGGTCATAAATTAAATGATGCGAATGATCTGCTATACCGTAATGGTGCTTACCGCTGGTTTGAAGGAAAACGCATTGATAATCCGAATACCCATGGAACCGGATGCACACTTTCCAGTGCTATTGCATCTAATCTTGCAAAAGGATTTGATCTGGATACTTCTGTAGAACGGGCAAAGGATTACATTTCAGGAGCGTTGGCAGCAATGCTGGATCTGGGAAAGGGCAGCGGCCCGATGGATCATGGATTTGCTATCACAGGAAAATATAAGAAAGAAGTCGGGGAGGTATAGATATCATGGAAACAAAACGAACCGGCTTATTTGAAAATGGACTGATCTGGTTTGGCGCAGGTGTTTCAATCGCAGAGATTTTGACCGGAACTTATCTGGCGCCGCTTGGCATGAAAAAAGGGATAGCAGCGATTATTCTGGGACATATTATCGGTTGTCTGATGCTGTTTCTGGCAGGAGTGATCGGTGGAAAAGTCAGAAAAAGTGCAATGGAAACTGTAAAAATGAGTTTTGGACAAAAAGGAAGTGTTCTGTTTGCAGTTTTAAATATGCTTCAGCTTGTGGGCTGGACTGCGATTATGATCTATGACGGAGCACTGGCAGCGGACGGAGTAGTAAATACAGGCCGCTGGATCTGGTGCCTGGTGATTGGAGCTCTTATTATTCTCTGGATTGTTATTGGAATCACGAACCTTGGGAAAATCAACACGGTTGCCATGGCAGCATTATTTATTCTGACCTTGATCCTTTGCAAAGTAATTTTTACCGGAAGCGGTGCGGGAGTACCTTCAGATGACAGCATGACATTCGGTGCAGCAGTAGAACTTGCTGTTGCCATGCCATTGTCCTGGCTTCCGCTGATCAGTGACTACACAAGAGAGGCAAAAGAACCGGTCAAAGCAACTGCAGTCAGTGCAGTTACATACGGCATCGTAAGCTGCTGGATGTATGTGATCGGTATGGGTGCTGCAATTATTACCGGAGAGTATGATATTGCACAGATCATGTTAAAAGCAGGACTTGGAATTGCGGGACTTTTGATCATTGTATTTTCAACAGTTACAACCACATTTTTGGATGCTTATTCCGCAGGAATTTCCAGTGAGACGATTGTAAGTAAATGGGATGGAAAACATGTGGCAATTGTAGTAACTGTTATAGGAACCATTGCTGCAATTGTATATCCGATGGACAATATTACAGATTTTCTGTATCTCATCGGTTCTGTATTTGCACCTATGATAGCAATCCAGATTGCAGACTTTTTCCTGCTGAAGCTGGATAAAAGCAGCCAGGCAGTACATATACCGAATATGATCATCTGGGTGATTGGATTTGTTATATATCGTATTCTTATGAATATTGATATGCCGGTGGGAAATACATTGCCGGATATGGTGATTACGATTATTCTCTGTCTGATCGCAGGGAAGATAATACCGGAAAAAAATTAGTGAAAATATAAAAGGTCAGTCAGGTCTGAAGTATGGAGAATTCCAGTGCTTGAGACCTGGCTGTTTTTAGTTTCACTTTTTGACGTAGTACCTGAAATATGGTAAAATATTTAGAAAGTCTTGAAGAAAGAAGGAACAGAATGCTATGAGAAAAGCCGGAGTATTAATGCCAGTTTCCGCACTTCCATCCAGAGTGGGCGCGGGAGAACTTGGAGAGTCAGCATTTCACTTTATAGAATTATTAAAAAAGAACTATGTAAAAATATGGCAGATTCTTCCGCTGAACCCGGTGGGTTACGGAAATTCTCCATACCAGCCATACTCATCCTGCGCAGGTGATGAGTTATATATCAGTCTGGATAAGCTTGCAGAAGAAGGACTGCTGAAAAGCAGCGCCGGAAGCTTTTTTAACAGAATGCTGATAAGGTAGACTATGAATCAGTCCGCCAGTACAGAGAACCGTATCTGAGAGAAGCGTTCGAAACCTTTGAGCAGAAGAATGGTCAGGACGAACCTGCATATAAAGAGTTTGTTTCACAGGACTGGGTATATGAGTATGGTGTATTTCGTGCATTAAAGAAGGCAAATAACGGAGACTGCTGGAATGACTGGGCGGAAGAAGACAGAAACTGGACGGAGAACAGACATGAATTATCGCCAGAGGTAGAGGCAGAAGCAAAGTATCAGATGTTCCTTCAGTATATTTTTTATATACAGTGGATGAATGTAAAGAATGCTGCGAATGAAGCCGGAATAGAGATTATGGGTGATGTTCCTTTCTATGTAGGTCAGGATTCAGCAGATGTATGGGGAGGAAAGGATAATTTTCTTCTTGATACAGACGGACGCCCGATTTTCATCGCAGGAGTACCACCGGACTATTTCAGTGCTACAGGTCAGAGATGGGGAAATCCGATCTATGACTGGGAGCATATGAAAGAACAGAATTATCAGTTCTGGGTAGACAGAATCGGCTACAGCAATAAATTGTTTGATATCATCAGAATCGATCACTTCCGGGCATTTGACACATACTGGAAGATTCCGGCAACATGCCCTACAGCTATTGACGGTGAATGGATCGAAGCACCGGGGTATGAAGTTATTGATACATTACAGAAAGAAATTCCGGGATTAAATCTGGTAGCAGAGGATCTTGGACTGCTGCGTCCGGAAGTTCTGGTGCTGAAAGACCATTACCATCTGAAAGGTATGAAAATTCTTATCTTCTCTGTGGATACAAGTGGAAAATATGCCCGTGATACTTTCCATGATGTGGAAAATATGATCTTCTATACAGGAACTCATGATAATGATACTATTATGCAGTGGTATAATGGTATGAGCACTGCAGCCAGAAGAAAAATCCGCCGTATGCTGAAGAAAGCGGGGGCATCACATGGCTCTGTAAAAGACAGATTTTTGCAGTACACTATGCAGAACCAGGCAGAGTATGCGATCATTCCGCTGGCAGACATACTGGGACTTGGAAAAGAAGGACACATTAACACACCAGGAACGATCGGTTCCCCTAACTGGGAATGGCATTTACCGGAATTTGTACAGGCTGAGAAGGAACTCAAGAAATTTGGAAAACTGATCGTAGATACGAAACGTATCTGAAACTAATATATTGATAAGCTTCCGACCAATGCTCATTTCTTTTTGAAATTGCAGCAGAGGACTTGGCTGATTTAGTTAAATATCCACAATTTTCTTGGTTTGTTCATGAAAAATTCATTGTTTTCCACACCGGAAAGTGTTAGAATAATTTAGTATTGTGTATAAAGAATCGTTTGTACTGTTCACAGGTAATGTTTTGAGAAGCATGTTGCTGTGATGGACAGTAGCAATGCTTTGTAAAAATGAGATATAAACAGGAGTAAAACCTAATATGAATATGTTTTCAAAAGTATTCGGGACCCGCAGTCAGCGAGAGGTTAAACGTATCATGCCTCTGGTCGAGAAGATTGAGAGCCTGCGCCCGGACATGCAGAAATTAAGCGACGAAGAACTTAAAGGAAAAACAAGGGAGTTTAAGAAACGTCTTGAAGAGGGAGAGACATTGGATGATCTGCTTCCTGAGGCATTTGCGGTTGTACGTGAAGCCGGCAAGCGTGTTCTTGGAATGGAGCATTTCCGTGTACAGCTTATTGGTGGTATTATTCTTCATCAGGGTCGTATCGCAGAGATGAGAACCGGTGAAGGTAAAACACTTGTTGCTACACTTCCGGCATATTTAAATGCGCTGGAGGGCAAAGGTGTGCATATCGTAACAGTCAATGATTACCTGGCTAAACGAGATGCGGAGGAGATGGGACAGATTCATGAGTTCCTTGGCCTGACAGTTGGTGTTGTTTTAAAATGACATGAAGCAGGACGAGCGTCGTGCTGCATATAACTGCGACATTACCTATGTTACCAATAATGAACTTGGTTTCGATTATCTGCGTGACACATGGTTATCTATAAAGACAGCTGGTACAGAGAGATCTGCACTACTGTATCATTGATGAGGTCGACTCCATTCTGATCGATGAGGCACGTACCCCACTGATCATTTCAGGACAGAGTGGAAAGTCTACTAAATTATACGAGGCCTGCGATATCCTTGCTCAGCAGTTAGAGCGTGGTGAAGCCAGCCATGAGATGACTAAGATGGCAGCTATCATGGGTGAGGAAGTTATAGAGACAGGCGATTTCGTTGTAAATGAGAAAGACAAGATTGTAAACCTTACTGAGCAGGGTGTTCATAAGGTAGAAAACTTCTTCCATATCGAGAACCTGGCAGATCCGGAGAACCTGGAAATCCAGCATAACATCACACTTGCACTTCGTGCCCATAACCTGATGCATAAGGATCAGGATTATGTAGTTAAGGATGATGAGATTCTTATCGTTGACGAGTTTACCGGACGTATTATGCCGGGACGTCGTTATTCCGATGGTCTTCATCAGGCAATTGAAGCAAAAGAGCATGTTAAGATCAAACGTGAGAGCAAGACTCTGGCAACTATCACATTCCAGAACTTCTTCAATAAATATGATAAGAAGGGCGGTATGACCGGTACAGCTATCACAGAGGAGAAAGAGTTCCGTGATATCTATGCAATGGACGTTGTAGAGATTCCGACAAACAGACCGGTAATCCGTGTTGACCATGAAGATGCTGTTTATATGACAAAGAAAGAGAAATTCAATGCAGTTGTCAATGCTGTAGTTGAAGCTCATGCAAAACAGCAGCCGGTACTGGTTGGTACAATTACAATTGAGACTTCCGAACTTATCAGCCGTATGCTGAAGAGACAGGGAATCAAACATAATGTATTGAATGCCAAGTTCCATGAACTTGAGGCTGAGATCGTAGCACAGGCAGGTCAGGCAGGAGCGGTTACTATTGCTACTAACATGGCAGGTCGTGGTACTGATATTAAGCTGGATGATGTATCCAGAGAAGCTGGTGGTCTGATGATCATTGGTACAGAGCGTCATGAGTCCAGACGTATTGATAATCAGCTTCGTGGACGTTCCGGTCGTCAGGGTGATCCGGGTGAATCACGTTTCTACATTTCTCTGGAAGATGACCTGATGCGACTGTTCGGTTCTGAGAGACTGATGAAGATTTTTACATCTCTTGGCGTTGCAGAGAATGAGCAGATTGAACATAAGATGCTTTCCAATGCAATTGAGAAAGCGCAGGAGAAGATCGAGTTCAACAACTTTGGTATTCGTAAGAATCTCTCGACTATGACCAGGTAAATAATGAACAGCGTGAGATCATCTATAAAGAGCGTCGTCAGGTTCTGGATGGTGAGAACAGTGCGTGAAGCAA
>ENA-OQKD01000332-OQKD01000332.1-human-gut-metagenome-genome-assembly--contig:-NODE-332-length-12827-cov-3.360000_pt1 | contig 12827 bp, 15 predicted proteins | sample MGYA00242775_ERZ504792 | MGnify/ENA primary metagenome ERZ504792 (study PRJEB26092, sample SAMD00036401) | human gut metagenome | host: Homo sapiens | study: EMG produced TPA metagenomics assembly of...
CACCGGAGTTTTTCACACTGGATCATGCAATCCCGTGCGCTTATGCGGTATTAGCAGTCATTTCTGACTGTTATCCCCCAGTGTGAGGCAGGTTACCCACGCGTTACTCACCCGTCCGCCACTAGGAACAAGCTATTTCCACCGAAGCTTCCATAAAATGTTCCCCGTTCGACTTGCATGTGTTAAGCACGCCGCCAGCGTTCATCCTGAGCCAGGATCAAACTCTCTGTAAAAGTTTTTTCCACTCAAGATAACTACTAGCTATCTCTCGTTTTACTGTTGTTGGTTCATCGAACCGTTCTTTGAATGTATAAAAGAATTTTCGAGAATCGTATGTGTCTCACTGTTTAGTTATCAAGGTTCTTTTTTCTGTCTCTCAGACAGCTCATTTACTTTATCACATCTTTTTTTGTTTGTCAAGAACTTTTTTCAAGTTTTTTCAAACTTTTTCGATGTTCTTTTAAGTAATTCGCTCTCTCGCTGACAGCTTGTTTACTTTACCACATCTTCAAGCGGTTGTCAACAAGTTTTTTCATTTTTTTATTTTTCCTTAAATCAGGAAAAATAAAAGCCCGCTTCTTTTTGAAGCGGACTTTAGTATAGCACCCATATCCTTCTAAGTCAAGGACTTTCTTTATGTTCTATAAAAAGATTTGCTAAAACTCTCTCTGTTCGCAGCAGCTTGAGCAAACACATTCCAAATCACCTGCGATAATGGCCTTTTACCCTGAACAGATTCACTTTTTCAGGTTACATTCCATAAAAAATACTCATGAACACATTTACAAAAATATCATATTCATACAGCACATTGAGAAAGGCATCCTTTTCAATAAGCGCAAGAGCCTCTTTTCCTATAGATGTACTGCATAAAATCGTCAGTACAAGAAAAGCGATCCACACAAACAGCACGCCTTTAACCGCTCCTACAAGTCCTCCGGCCAGTTTGTTTGCACTTTTCAGCACAGGCAGTCCGGCAAGAAGATTTAATACCCAGGTGCCAAGACGCAGGATCACCGAGGCCAGCAGATAAGAAACAAAAAAGGACAGTCCATTTACAATCATCCTTGCCAGGGCTTCTGAAATATATTCCCCAAATGAATCCACTGCAAGATAGGTATATACCTCCGCTGTATTATTTGATTCAAGTCCTTTCTGCAAAAGTTCCGGTAATTCCAGTCCCTCAATAAAGCCTGTCTGCTCTTCAGCTCCCGGCGATGTCAGTTCCTGTTTTTTCTGAGATTCCACAAAGCTCTGACAGCTTTCCTGTATTTTTTCATACACAGGTGTGTTTTCCATAAAAAACTCATTAACATAAGGATTAATCGCCCATGATACCGCAAGAGCCAGGAACACAAAAAAGAAGGACACAATTTCTCTTATAAAGCCTCTCCTGAAGCCTTTATAAGCTGTCAGCAGAAGAATTCCTGCCACTACGATTCCCAACCAGGTCAATGCCCTCATCCCCCTTTAACTGAATTTGATCACATTAACCCCGCTGTCAAGCACCAGCAGATAACGATTCCAGCCGATTTTAATAAAATTGTTAATACTTCCGTCTACTGTACCGCTGTACTTTTCCACGCCTCTGCTGTTCATTACACAGATCTGGGAATCATTATAAAGCAGAATGTATCCTCCGCTTATTTTTATAGTGGTATAGGGAATGTTAAAATCCTTTGTAAACCGGAGGCTTCCGTTAATGGAATATACCTTCATGGTATACTGCTTGTCTTTATTTCCGTTTTTAAACACCATGCCTATGGTGTCGTCATCACAGAACGTACTTACAATTTCTTTGTCCACCTTCTCTGTAACGCTTTCTTTTGGAATCTGTCGTCCTTTATATACGGTGAATCCGTCTTCCCGAAGCGCAACAGACCGTTCTGCATCAAAATATCTGATTTCCGGAATTACAACTCCCTCATATGTATAGCCGCTTACAATTCTGTCATCTTCATTTTGTCCTACATCGCCAAAATTATAAAAGGCCACATAACTGGTTGTGTCGCTTCCATCTATAAACTGATATGTCACCATCATAATCTCGCCGTTATCCGAAACCGCCACATCCATAGGATATCCGGGATCTTCCACATGTGTCTGGTTCTCTGCTATCAGACTTCCATCCGAGTCATAATAATTAATCCATGTGGAATCTCCTCCATCCAATATGGCTGCAACAAGACCATTAGATGATATCCTGGCCTTGACAATGCTGTATGAGGTTGTAACACTTCCCGCTTCTCCGTCTTTGTCAAAGATCTTCATGGATGTTCCGTCAACATCTGCGATCACTGCCCAGTCACCTCTGATGTCAGCTACAGGATTCTGCATTTCATACAGACTGCTCCAGTATGCATCCATCTCACTGTTTACCAGCGCCGCTCCATCCGGACTGTATCTCAGGATTTTTCCTGACATCACTTCATACTTTGTGGAAACAATATCCTCCTGTTCACTTGTCTGAATGATATCATAAGTGCGGTAACTCCTCTTTTCTATAAAAAGTACCAGTCCCACTGCCGCTGCCGCTACCACCGCTACAGTAAGAACTGTTTTTTTCATTGCTGCAATTTTATGCATGGAAAGCTGTCTTCTATATCCTTCTTCACTTCCCACATCCTGGGACAGCTTCCCATTCTGAGCCATCATTTTGGCTCTCTTTCGTTTTTTTCTCCATTTCTGAAATATATTGGACATACTAAACCTTGCCTTTCGGGTCCTCTCTCTGTTCTTTTCACTGACATATGAGAAGTCTCTCCGTTACTGCTCACTTTGTTCACAGCAACGCCTCTGCTCTCTTCTCATATGTCACATTATAGCAAACTTCTCAGGGCAATACAATTATTTGTCCGGGATAAATGGTCTCGCTTTCAGACATGTTGTTCACACGGCATATTTCAGCAACCGCTTCCATGCTTCCATATTTTTCCACACTGATCTGATACAAAGTATCTCCGGGACGTATAATATATGTTGTGCCCCCGGCTGATGCTTCCTCTGACTGTGTATTATTTTCAGTCTCTGTTACTTTTTCCGAATCCGGGTTTCCGGCAGTATCCCGGGACTCACGGACTCTTCTTTCTGCCTTTCTCATGTCTGATTCTTCTCTGTAAATTGCCCGATCCTCCTCTGACAGCTCAGACTTGACATTTTCGTTGGAGGTTTCCTCATCTGTTTCAGCAGCTTCCGAAGGCACAGTTTCCTTCTCATCTTTTTTCATTTCCGCTGTATTTCCCGAGGCATTTTCTTGTGTCCCATTTTTTCTCGCAGAAAAATCTTCTGTTTTCTCTCTGCTTTCCCCGGATTTTTCACCGTCATTTACTTCTTTTTCACTCGTATCTGCTCTCTCTGTTCTGACCGATGTGACCTCCGCTTTCTCCTTTATCTCTTCCGGAAATTCCGAAGGCCCCGTCTCGATCACAGATGCAGCCATTTCCGCCTTTACATCTGCCTGCTGCAAAGACTGATAATTCTGATAAAACTTCATTCCTGCTGCCACAACAGCCAGAGCAAGACAGGCTGTAGCCGCATATGAAAAAACAGAGGTCCGTTCTTCCGTTTCCTCCGTCTGTTTTTCCTCTGCGCTCTTCTTTTTTTGTATGATTCTCCGAAATGCTTTTACTGCCTCATCCGGAACCTCTTCCTGCCTGTCCGTTGTTCCTTCCGGATTTTTTTCCAGCATATACGACTGCATCTGCGGATTCTTTTCATAGTAAAGATAATATCCGTTCTGCTTTACAAGGAAACTGTTTTCGTACCGAAAAAACACCTCTTCCCGTTCCGCCGGATCCATCAGCATCAGAACCTTTTCCCCTCCGCCAAAATGTTTCAGATGCACCCGTTTCAAAAGCTCTGTGGCTTCCAGAGGTATCGATCTCTGAGAAAAGAACCATCCCACAATCTCCTGGCCCTCAAAATATTTTTCTGTTTCTTCCTGTATTTTTTTCCACATTTTTTCTGTAAACTCAATATGCTCAGCCGAAATATCCTCTGCCTCCACATCCAGAGCCCCTCTGATAAACATATAAGTGATTCCTGAAGCCCACTTTGTTTCCCCGGTCAGAACCGCCAGACATTTTTTCTCTTCCCCGTTTATGTCCCCTGCCCCGGCAGTTCTTCCAAGAAAGGTATACACATAGTCTTCCATGTAAATTCGGTAATCCTCACTGGCCTGACCTATCTGACGTATATTCTTTGGCACAGAAAATATACTCTCGTTGCCCTTTGCCTCCTGTTTCTCATCTTTATAGATGACTTCTATCATGATATATCACCCCTTCGGGTACAAGAATAGCATATAAAAAATGCGGATTTTAGCAGAATGTAAGATGCCTGTCTCATAATTTAACGACATATTCCGCACATGCATAATTTGTTCCACAGACGGATACAATAAATCAGGACAAACACTGCGAGGAAAATCTATGACTTTTTATATTGACGCAAATAAAACCGGAGCCGCCAGAGAAATCTCTTATCTTCTTAAAAACTGCATCCTTCACCACAGAAAAAGCTGGAAGGAGCTTGTATTTCTGTGTATCGGCACAGACCGCCTCACCGGAGACTGCCTTGGTCCCTATGTAGGCCAGCAGCTTCTCTGCAATGCATCCGAAAAAGTTCATGTATACGGAACTCTTTCTCATCCTGTACACGCCCTGAACCTTACCAGCGCAAGCCAGGACATCTGCTTCAGCCATCCGGAAGCTCTTGTGATTGCAGTCGACGCTTCTCTCGGACAAAAAAAGCACCTGGGCTACGTAACCATCGGAGACGGCGCGCTTTACCCGGGTGCTGCGGTTCAGAAAGAGCTGCCCCCTGTAGGGGACATCCATGTAACCGGAATCGTAAATACAGCCGGATTACTGGAGCAGCTTACTCTCCAGACAACCCGGCTGTCTACTGTCATTCATCTGGCTGACAAGATCACTCAGGGAATCCTGGCAATGATCCCGTCTGCCATGCACGAATCATATTTTATACAAAAGCTTTGATCTGTTTATAAATGCCTTCTCCATCCAGACCGTATTTCTCAAGAAGAGCAACAGCCGGGCCGGACTCGCCGAACACATCATTGACACCGATACGCTTAACCGGAACCGGCGCTTTTTCGGACAGACATTCGCAGACTGCTCCGCCAAGTCCGCCGATCACAGAATGTTCCTCAACTGTGACCACTTTTCCGGTTTCTTTTGCTGCCGCAACGATCAGATCCTCATCAAGAGGCTTGATTGTATGGATATTGATAACCTTTGCTTCAATTCCATCTGCAGCAAGCTTTTCTGCTGCTTCCAGTGATGCTGCAACACAGAGACCGTTTGCAACGATCGTCAGATCTTTTCCTTCACGGAGAACAATACCTTTGCCAAGCTCAAATTTATAGTCCGGTCTGTCATTGATCACCGGAACTGCAAGACGGCCAAAACGCATATACACCGGTCCCACATGCTCGTAGGCAGCTTTTACCATAGCTCTTGCCTCAATATCATCAGACGGAGAAGCAACAACCATTCCCGGGATGCTTCTCATCAGGGCAAAATCCTCACAGCACTGATGAGTTGCGCCGTCCTCACCTACGGAAATTCCGCCGTGAGTTTGCGCCGATCTTTACATTCAGTTTCGGATAACCTACAGAATTGCGCACCTGCTCAAATGCACGTCCTGCCGCAAACATGGCAAAAGTGCTGACAAAGGAACCTTGCCTGTAGTGGCAAGTCCTGCTCCGATACCTACCATGTTACACTCTGCGATACCGCAGTCAATATGGCGCTCCGGAAATTCTTTTTTAAACATTGCAGTCTGGGTAGCAGCAGCAAGGTCAGCATCCAGAACAACAAGATCCTCATGTTCTTTTCCAAGTTCCACCAGAGCAGAGCCATAGCTTGCTCTTGTAGCGATTTTCTTTACATCTGACATAATGCTTCACCTGCCTTTTCCAAATCTTCCATTGCCTGAGCATACTCGTCATCGTTTGGAGCTTTTCCATGCCATCCGGCCTGGTTCTCCATGAAAGAAACGCCTTTGCCCTTCACTGTTTTCATAATAATTGCAACCGGCATTCCTTTTACAGTTCTTGCCTCATCAAAAGCTGCCTTCAGCTGATCCATGTCATTTCCGTCTTCCACATTGATCACATGGAAATTAAATGCTTCAAACTTTTTGTCGATAGGGTATGGAGAACATACGTCATCTACCTTACCGTCGATCTGAAGGCCATTATTGTCAACGATCACAACAAGGTTGTCCAGATTTCTGTGGCCTGCAAACATGGCAGCCTCCCAGACCTGACCTTCCTGGATCTCTCCGTCTCCAAGAAGAGTGTATACTCTGTAGGAATCATTGCTTAATTTTGCAGAAAGAGCCATGCCCACTGCCGCAGAGATTCCCTGTCCCAGAGATCCGCTTGACATATCAACGCCCGGAATATGCTTCATATCCGGATGTCCCTGAAGATAGGAACCAAGATGACGGAGAGTCTTTAAATCTTCCTTCGGGAAGTAACCTCTCTCAGCCAGTACAGAATACAGTCCCGGAGCTGTGTGTCCTTTGGAAAGAACAAAACGGTCGCGGTCTGCCTTTTTCGGCTCCTTAGGGTCAATGTTCAGTTCTTCAAAATACAGATATGTGAATAAATCTGCTGCAGAAAGTGATCCGCCCGGATGGCCGGCTTTTGCAGCATGGACTGCTGTAACGATGTCTTTGCGGACTTCGTTTGCAATCTTCTGAAGTTCTAATTTGTTCATGATATTCTCCTTTTGTCTTTATAAAGAAACTGACATCTTCTGCTAAAAAACGCATTTGTACCCACACAGGGCTATTTCCTGTCCAGCCGGATCCACACGCCATATTCGTCTTATTCAGTATCAGTTTCTTTAAATCAAATTCTCACCAAACTCATACAGCGCCTTTGGCCTGCATTCGTTGAGATTCTATTTGTCACCAAAAACAGCTCTGTAATCTTCCTGGAATTTTACGATTCCCGCATCAGTCAGAGGATGATGAAGCATCTGCTCCAGAACCTTATAAGGAACAGTGGCGATATCAGCTCCTGCAAGCGCACATTCTGTTACATGTACAGGATGGCGCACACTTGCACAGATGATTTCTGTATCAAGACCTGCAACCTCAAACATCTGAACGATCTGACGGATCAGCTCCAGTCCGTCTGTGGAAATATCATCCAGTCTTCCAAGGAACGGAGAAACATAGGTTGCTCCGGCTCTTGCTGCCAGAAGCGCCTGATTTGCAGTAAAGATCAGAGTTACATTTGTTTTGATGCCTTCTTTTGAAAGAACCTTAACAGCCTTCAGGCCTTCCCCTGTCATCGGAATCTTAACCACCATATTCGGGTGGATCTTTGCGATCTCCCGGCCTTCAGCGATCATTCCTTCTGCATCTGTAGTAGTTGCTTTTACTTCTCCGCTGATCGGTCCGTCTACGATAGATGTGATTTCTTTGATAACCTCATTAAAATCTCTTCCCTCTTTTGCGATCAGAGACGGATTTGTGGTAACACCACAGATAATTCCCATGTCATTTGCCTTACGGATATCCTCTACATTTGCTGTGTCAATAAAAAATTTCATTCTTTTTCCCTCCTGAGTTCTGCCGTCAATTTTACCGACGGATCACGTTCTTTATGGCTTCATTATAGCAAAAACTCCCAATGGGTCAAGGCAGACAATTTTTATTAATAATTTTTTTGTTAATATTTTCTTATTTTATTAATAACTTTTCAGGATATCAGTCCTTTACAAAAAAAGTCTTTTGCAAAAATCCCTTTTTTCTTGTGCACTGAATTGAAACAGCTAAAAATTATTAATAATAATTTTTAACAGGATATTTATTTTTTTATTCTGGCATATGCCGTGGTTTTTCGTGCGATCAGCTTGGGCGTATACTCGATATTATACAGACTTGTTGGCTGAAGCCCTGTATAAAACTGATCATTGGTAGTAATTTTTCGGATAATGATATCGCAGGCATCTCTGCCCTTCAATGCCACAAAATGGTCTATGGTAGTCAGAGACAGCCTTCTGATTCCGGAATAAAAAATATTGTCACAGCCGATCACAGACACATCTCTTGGTACATGGATCCTGGATTTTTCCAGAGCATCAATAGCGCCAATGGCCATCATGTCATTCTGCCCTGCAATGGCAGTAAAATATTTTTCCTCCTTCAGCAGCTCCATGGTCAGCTGGTATCCCATGGAATATTCCGAGTCCATCCTTGGAAGAGTACGATCCATAGACTCATCTGCAGCCTTGATCAGTACATGACCTTTCAGCCCTTCTCTTTCAAACTCTTTTACAAAACCGTCTATCCTTCTGGAGCGCTGCCACTGCCGTCTGGTGAGAGGCGGCGTAATAAACGCAACGTCCCGGTGACCCAGATCCAGAAGATGCCGCGCCATCAGACGGCCAACCATAGTATTATCCTGATTAATGGCATCTACCGTAGTTGTTTTTTCTTTATTGCTGATAATAACAAGAGGAATCTCTCTGGCCATTTCTTCTACCTTTTTCTGAAAATCCGGATGCGGATTACAGGTATAGATGATTCCCTGAGGCTGTATGGTGCGGATCATACGCAGATACTTTTCTTCCAGAACAGCGTCCCTCTGTGTATTACAGATAAAAACGCCGTACCCCTTCTCATTTGCCACAGCCTCAATTCCCTGAAGCAGCAGCACATAATAAGGGCTGGTAAGCGTGGGACAGAACACCACGATCAGCTTTTCTTTTTTGTTGTCTGCTGTTTTTCTCCTTCTGGGAAGCTCATAGCCCAGTTCTCTGGCCGCCTGCTCTACCCGCTCTACTGTCTCCGCTGAAAAAGACACATTATTTCTGCGGTTCAGGATCATGGACACTGTCGCCTGAGAAACCCCGGCCCTTTCTGCCACCTGAGAAGACGTTATTTTCTTTTTTGCCACTGATTTTTCACTCTTTCTCTGCAGATATCCCTGCGGCTCCGGCTCAAAGTTCTACTCTTCCCTCCAGAGCGCGCAGAAGCGTTACCTCATCAATATATTCCAGATCGCCTCCTACCGGAACCCCGCTGGCGATCCGGCTGACCTTAATGCCTGTAGGCTTGATCAGCTTGCTGATATACATTGCCGTAGTTTCCCCTTCAAGACTTGAATTGGTGGCAATGATCACTTCCTTTACATCCTTCTGGAGTCTCTGCATCAGCTCCTTCAGACGAATGTCGTCCGGTCCGATGCCAAGCATGGGAGAAACTCGCCCCGTGAAGCACATGATAAACCACCGTCATACTTGCCTGTTTTCTCATAAGCGGCCAGATCCCTTGTATTTTCCACCACCATGATCGTTGTCGGATCTCTGCGCGGATTGCTGCAGATGGGACAAAGCTCCTGGTCCGTCAGTGTACAGCAGTTTTTGCAGTAACGGACCTTTTCCCTGGCTCCTGTAATGGAAGAAGTAAGCTGCTCCACCTGATCCTTGGGCATATTCATAATATGGAAAGCAAGTCTCTGAGCAGACTTGGCCCCAATGCCCGGAAGATGTGAAAGCTGCTCGATCAGCTTATTAATATGTGTGCTGTAATATTCCATCAGAAAGGAAGGCCTCCGCCCAGGCCCCCAAGACCTCCTGTAAGTTTGGACATTACAGCGCTGGATTCCTCATCCACTTTGCGGAGAGCTTCATTGGTAGCTGCTACGATCAGATCCTCCAGCATTTCAATATCATCCGGATCTACCACTTCCTCAGAAAGCGTTACCTTTTTGATCTCGCGTTTACCGGAAATGGTTACCTCTACCGCTCCGCCGCCTGCTGCCGCAGTAAACTCTTTTTCTTCCAGAGCTTTCTGATTCTCTTCCATCTGACGCTGCATTTTCTGCGCCTGCTTCATTAAATTATTCATGTTTCCCGGCATTCCCATACCCGGAAAACCTCCGCGTTTTGCCATGTTTATATCCTCCTGACTTTCATTACAAAAATATCTACGCTCTCTACTATATTTTATTGTTCCCACTGTGTCAATATGTTTGCGGTCTTACAGCGCCCAACCGGTTATTGACCGGAAAGCCCCTCCGGTTCCTCCTCAATGATCACGTCCATATGAATATTTTCTCTGATCGCCTGATCTACCGTGATTTTTGAAAGATTGGTCTGCTGATGATCCTCAGCCACCAGCATGTGAAGCTCCACACTTTTTCCTGTCTGCCGTTCAATAATCTCTTTCAGCTCCCGGCATGCGTCAGAATCGTCCGGATAGTTTCTTCCCAGAGGAGTCTGAAACTCCACATACAGAACAGGCTCTCCTGTTTCTCCATTATATTTTGGTATGGATTTCAGCAGAGCCTGTTTAAAGGCTGCCGTAGTCTGTCCCACGATCACCTTCCATCCTGCCACAATCTTCTGCAGATCTTCCGGAGCTGCTTTCTGCGGTTTTTTCTGTTCCGGAGCAGCGCTTTGATTTCCTTCGCCAACGTTTCCCGAAGCCTGCTGAACGATCACCTGCTGCACAGGAGTCTCATCCATTCTCTGTTCCAGAACACGAATACGGTCCAGCACAGAATCCAGGTTTGTTTCCATTGCAGGACGGCAGAGCTTGATCAGTGCGATCTCCACCAGAACTCTTTTCTGGGTGGCAAAGCGAATCTGATTGGAAAGCTCTGAAAAAATACGGATATACCGCATAAGAGTGTCCACGTCTGTCATTTCGCTTTCTTCTTTCAGAAGCTTCAGATTTTCTGAGGACACATCAATGGCATCCTCAGGATTTTCCGAAGTTTTTACCAGAAGAAGATTTCGCATATACCAGGTAAAATCTCCCACAAACTGGCTCAGTTCCCGGCCGCCTGTGATCAGCTCCTCCAGAATGTGAATAGAGCCTGTCACATCTCCGGAAAGCACTTTCCTGAGAAGCTGGCTGAACACCTCTGTATCCACTGCTCCCAGAACTTCCAGAACCTTATCATAAGTTAAGGTCTGTCCAAGATAAAAAGCTATGCACTGATCCAGAAGGCTAAGAGCGTCTCGCATGGAGCCGTCTCCCGCCTTTGCCACATAGCGCACTGCTTTTTCCTCCGCCTCCACGCCTTCTGCCTCCAGAAGCTCTGCCAGCCGGGCAGCGATGGTGTCAATGGTAATTCTGTGAAAATCATACCTCTGACATCTGGAAAGTATGGTAATAGGAATCTTGTGGGCTTCTGTTGTGGCAAGATAAAAATCACATAGGAAGGCGGCTCCTCAAGGGTTTTCAGCAGTGCGTTAAAAGCGCCTGTGGAAAGCATGTGAACCTCGTCAATAATGTAAACCTTATAATTGCCCTCTGTGGGACGGTAGGTTACTTCCTCACGGATCTCACGGATATTGTCCACACCATTGTTGGAAGCCGCATCGATCTCGATCACATTCATGGACGTTCCGGCCTGGATCGCCCTGCACATCTCACACTCATTACAGGGACTTCCGTTTACCGGATTCCGGCAGTTGACTGCCTTTGCAAGGATCTTTGCCACTGTTGTTTTACCGGTTCCCCTTGTTCCGCAAAACAGATAGGCATGACCGATACGGTTCGCCTTGATCTGGTTTGTCAGGGTTGTCACAATATGATCCTGCCCTTTTACATCATCAAAATTATCGGGCCTGAATTTACGGTACAGGGCAGTATAGCTCATAAGTCATTCTCCTCTCCTGATGCCCCGGGGCATGAAAAGGATGCTGCAGAATACCTCAGCGCAGTCTGCAGCACCCTTCATTGCTATCCTGTATATCTGTTACATAAGCTGTCAGTCGCCAAAGCTGATTCCAATCTGTTTGGCAGCCTTAACCGTCTGATCTTTCGGTGAAACCATTTTCAGTTTACCTGCACATTCTGCCAGAGGAACGCGTTTGATCTTGCCGTTTACAACACCGATCATAATTCCGTACTCCTCGTCCAGAATGGCTTCTGCTGCTCCGGCGCCGATCCTTGTGGAAAGAACACGGTCATAAGGACAGGGCTGTCCGCCTCTCTGAATATGTCCCGGAACAGTTACCCGGACCTCACTGCCGATTTCCTTAAAGATCTCATCAGCAATCTCATAGGAAACTGACGGATATTTCCTGGCTCTGGCCTCCAGCTTTTCTTTATATTTCTTTTTGGGCAGCTTGGCGTCTTCCTTGGAAATAGCTCCCTCGGCAACTGCAAGGATCGTAAACCTCTTGCCCGCTTTATTTCTTTTCTGAATGGCTTCTGTTACCTTCTTAATATCATATGGAATCTCCGGGATCAGAATAATATCTGCTCCGCCGGCCAGTCCTGCGTGAAGCGTCAGACTTCCCACTTTATGTCCCATGATCTCCACAATAAACACCCGTCCATGAGAAGTTGCCGTTGTATGGATGCAGTCAATGGCATTGGTGGCAATCTCCACGGCGCTCTGAAATCCGAAGGTCATATCTGTGCCGAAAATATCATTGTCAATGGTCTTTGGAAGATGAATCACATTCAGCCCTTCTTCTCTCAGAAGGTTTGCTGTTTTCTGGGTTCCGTTTCCTCCCAGGATCACCAGACAGTCAAGACACAGCTTATAATAAGTCTGCTTCATTGCCTCTACCTTGTCCAGGCCCTTTTCATCCGGAACTCTCATCAGTTTAAAAGGCTGGCGTGAGGTTCCCAGAATCGTTCCTCCCTGTGTCAGGATTCCGGAAAAATCCTTTGCAGTCAGCATGCGGTATTTACCGTAGATCAGACCTTTATATCCATCGTCAAATCCATAAACCTCCAGATCATCCACAGCATTGGACAGACGCCTTTACAACACCCGCATGGTAGCGTTCAATGCCTGGCAGTCTCCGCCGCTTGTCAGC
>ENA-OQKD01000333-OQKD01000333.1-human-gut-metagenome-genome-assembly--contig:-NODE-333-length-12812-cov-1.606858_pt1 | contig 12812 bp, 11 predicted proteins | sample MGYA00242775_ERZ504792 | MGnify/ENA primary metagenome ERZ504792 (study PRJEB26092, sample SAMD00036401) | human gut metagenome | host: Homo sapiens | study: EMG produced TPA metagenomics assembly of...
ACACCGTCGCATAAATGAGCGTCAGCCCGCCGACTCTGCCCAGATACATCAGCGCGATCAATACCATTTGCGAGGGAATGTGCAGCTGCAGCGTAATACCCAATGTCAGTCCCACCGTGCCTACCGCCGACGCTGCTTCATACAGGCAGGAGGACAGCGGAAGATTCTCATATACGCTGATAAAAGTGCCTCCGCCAAAGAACAGCGCAAGGTACATCGTCAGAATGGTCGCGGCGGTTTTGACGGCACTGCAATCGACTCTGCGCCCAAAGAATTGAGCACTGTCCCGCTGGCGGAAGGTCGCGGCAGCATTGGCAAGCAGAACTGCCAGCGTAGTGGTTTTCATGCCGCCTGCCGTAGAGCCGGGCGAACCGCCCAACAGCATCAGAACCACCATCAACGCCTGGGAGGGGCTGCCCATTGCAGCAAGATCAGCGGTGTTAAAACCGGCAGTACGGGGTGTAACGGATTGGAACATCGACAATAAAATGCGCTGCCGGGCAGAGCCTGCCGTGAACTCGAAACAATAAAAGTACAGCGACGGCAGTACCAGAAGAAACGCCGTTGTGACAAGGATCACCTTGCTCTGCATCCGGTAACGGTGAAAATCAAGGCGGTATGTACAAATGTCCTCCCATGTCAGAAAGCCAAGGCCGCCAAAGACGATCAGGGCCGCGATCACTGTGGTAAGCAATGGGTCACCTGCATACCGTGTCAGCGAAACAAATTTTGCCCCCTCTGTTCCCAGCAGGTCAAAACCGGCATTGCAGAACGCCGAAATGGAATGAAACAGCGCGTACCAGATCCCGCGCAATCCATAATCGGCGCAGAACGTCGGCAGCAGCAGTGCAGCACCGGCCAGTTCAAACAGAGCGGTGATCCGCAGAATAAAGCCTGTCAGCCGCACGATGCCGCCCATCTGTGGGGCAGCCGTAGCTTCCTGCATCGTGCTGCGCTGCTTGAGAGAGATCTTTCGCCCGGAAAGCAACGCAAAGGCAGCGCCCACTGTAATGACGCCCAATCCTCCGATCTGGATCAGAAGAAGGATCACACTTTGCCCGAATGCCGACCAGTAGCTGCCGGTATCCTGTACCACAAGCCCGGTCACACAAAGGGCAGAGGTGGAGGTAAACAGTGCCTCATGGAACGGCGTGACGCACCGCTGCTGTGCAGCGATCGGAAGCATCAGAAGCAACGCGCCCACCAGATCAACTGCCGCAAAACCTGCAATAATGACCTGAAAAGAAGAAAAACGGTGCTGCCTGTAATGAGGATATTGAATCATAAAAGCTCCTTTACCTATCCGTGTGCATAAAGATTAGCAATGGAATAGATAAAAGAGACCGTAAGAAAATTGTAGAGTATAAGATTCCATTAAAATTGATCGGCCAAGCCAAATAACAAATGCTGGACATCACCAGTTAAAAAGCAGTAATATCCAGCATTCATTCAGATTTCCAGCCTGTGGTTCCCGGTTGCAGTTTTTCAGGTATTCCTTCGGGTCAACCGTTCAGAATCAAATCCGCATAGCCAAAACGGGTCATTGTAGATGGCTATAAGGTTTCGGACACACAGCCGTTTGGAAAGAGCCGGAGCTTGTCGGGGCAAGGCCCCTCCATCTTGCTTGCGCAAGACCGCGCTGCCGCTTAAAAGCCCCACTGGGGCTTTTGTTGCCCCGCCTGCGGTGGGGCCGTGCTGTTCAAGTCCTCTTATCCGCTGAGGATGTTTCCAGAAAGGCTTTATGTGAATATCGCTTCAACCAACGCGGTACCGGAGATTCTCCGGCAGCGGCAGTCCTCTTGTTAGACATTCCTAGGGGTTGGAAACCGCGGGCTAAGCAACAGCCCACTGGGCTGATTGCTTGCGGTGCTGCGCACCGCCTGACGGGTTGCGTTTACTGATTTTTTTGCAGCCCCTTGGCAGGGCTTTGAAAAATCAGAACGCGGCCCCAACAGCTCCTCCCTGTTTCAGCCGCAGGCTGCGGTCGTCGCTGTTGCTGTTCAAGTCCTCTTATCCGCTGGTAGAAAGTTTCCAAAAGGACTACAGGTAAAAGAAAAACGACAGCCTTTTGAAAGCTGCCGTTCAAGAGTGCGGATAAGAGGACTTGAACCTCCACCGAGTTGCCCCGATTAGAACCTGAATCTAACGCGTCTGCCAATTCCGCCATATCCGCATATTCTGTTGGTACGGATATTACTTTCTCAGTCAGGTTTCGTTATGGAATTCCAACCGTTTTTCACGTTCAGAGGTTTTTGTTCATCTTCCCGGCGGGTTTGACCCTCGTAAGACTTTCTCAGCTTTCACTCGTAAAACTCCAAATTTTCATAGGGGTTATCTGAGCCGTTCTCTATGAAAACTCGTTCTGCTCTTAAATTTATCATACCGGAAATTTTATTAAAAGTAAAGTGGATACGCTTAAATAGTTCAGCTTGAAGAAAGAGCAAGGAACCAATGAGAGTCTTTCATAAGCTGAAAACCAGTTTTAAGAAAGCGATTTCTCGTTTTTAAGTGATTTTTTAATAGCAGTTCAACGCCAAAGGGGCACCAGCGCTTTGAATGCTGGTGCCCCTTTTCCCTATTAAATCGAAAAATCAGGTCACGTCTTGGAGGTGATGATAGGTACACGTTTGATAGTTCCTATGTCGTCTTTGAGCCAGTCCGTTGTAATCTCAATCTCCATGTTGCCCTTGCTATTTTTCTTACTCTGAAAATGGATGCCTTTGCTCGCAAATGCAGCTTCGTACTGATGGAGTGCCCTGCTCAGGTGGTTTGCTTCTTTGGGATACGTCCGGGGATTGTAAATTTCCTCCGTCATATTTTGCTGGCTCATGAAATCCTTGAGCGACTTATAAAGCAGGCTCATCGTTCCTTTCCAGTAGCCCTCATCTTCTTCATTCTTCAAAAAATCTTCCACGAGAGAGATAATCATGGCGTTCTGACAAGTGATCTCCATCTGGCGGGTCTTATTATCCTCCAAAACTTCATTGAACTTCTTGCCCAGCCCCATTTTCATAGCTTCAGCTACTGCATATCCAAAAAGGTGGAAGTCTGCCAGCCGCTGTAATTTTTGAAGTTTGACAGTCGGCAGGATTTTCATTGCCTTCGAGTACAGGTCAAAGATACCGCCCAAGATATACGGTAAATCAGCAGAAAAGTCTTTCCAGAACGTCATATCGCTGATACGGGAAGTATCCTTGATCAGCTTAGCGGTAAAGAACAGTACACGCTCTGCCAAATCAGCCTTTTGAACAAAGGGCGAGATACCGTTCAGACACATACCACGCTTGATATAAACGCTGTTGATGGTGTTATCCGTATACTTCATACGGTTGGAACTTGTTACACCTGTAATCGCCGCGCAGAGAAAATCGCTCTGTTTTTTGCTGATACTGGACAGGTTATCAAATGCGAGATAGTAGTCCTGATTCAGGCGTACCCGCAGGTCGTCAATCGTATCTGGGAGCGTTTCCAGTTCATTGGAAGAAGGGTCTATAATTTTCTTGATGATTCTGGAAAGGGTACTTTTACCGGAGCCGTTCGTGCCGTTGATGCTGACAGACGGGAAGGTGATATCCGGGTTGAAACAGGTGACAAGATAAACCTTGAGCAAGAACTTTTCCTCTGGCGAGAGGTTCAAATAGCGGTCGATTCGGTCAAGTCCTTTCTTTCCGCTGCCGTGAATAGGCATTACCTGTTCAATTTCGTCCGCGCCTTTCAGAAACATCGGGTAGATGTTATCTACGATTCGCCAGCCTTTTTCATTTACTACAACGCACTTTCCGTTCTGTAAGTCGTAAATCACCGATTTATCGCGTGAGGCAATTCGGTACTTCACCTCTTCCAACGGAAGTTCCATCGCATGACTTTCCGTGTACTGTAAGCAATTCTGGATAACTGCGTCTGGCGGAAACTCTCCAACTTCATCCTTGAACATACTTTTGAGCTTGATTTTCAGCCGACTGTCGTTCAAATTGTAGGCTTCCAGTTTTCCGTTCGTTTTGGGGATATGGATAAAGATTCCGTTTTTCGTATGGGAGATTCGATACCGCTGAATCATTTCCAAAAGGATGTCTTCCTGTTTTTTCTTCGGTTCCTTGTTCTCCTGATTGACCACTGCATTTTCCGATGTTTCTGTAGATTTTTTCTTTGCCATAATCATTTTCCCTCCGTCATTGTCTTTCTTTTAGTCGTTTGATACGACCTTTCTGAATAAAGTGTATGCAACTACCCGGCGATAAATGTCAAGAAATAGGATAACTGGAAAATGACCTTAAAATGTAGAAATCAACAGAAAAGAGGTGCGGATTTTTATCTCCGTACCTCTTTCGTATGTTGGATTATTCAGTTCTGAATGCTTATTTGACCTTGAATCTCTGCCAGAGAACCAGCCAGTCCTCCATATCCTTCTCGCTGACATAAGGAAACGCCAACCGGTGGCTCTACTCCGTACTCCTTGAGCGATTCACTCAGCGTCCGTACTTCCTCCATCAGCTTTTCCCGGCGTTTCTCCCGCGGGCTGAGTGCTTTTGCTCCGGTTCAGAAAACGGCTTCGTTCTGCGCCTGTACATATTTGAATGCGCCCATTCATTCCGATGATTCCAGACCGCCAGACGTTTTTTCTTGGGAACGGTCTTGAACTAGTTGATACGGTCATACTCCGCCAACGGGTCAAAGACAGCGACTGTCCCGCCATTCTCAAAATCAAAGTCGTTCCATACGCACTCGCATCCTGCGCCCTGAATCGTTCCCGCCAGCTTTCCGCAGGTAAGACAGGGCGTTTTCATCGGGAGAATCTTTATCAAGCCGTTGATTCGCTTACAGTAAATACAGCCGTTTTCGTCTGGATAGAGAAAATGTATTGTATCCATCCCGCTGTCCTCCTGCTCAGGCTAGCGCGTGTCCAATCAGGCTTTCCGCCCACTTCCGGAGTTCTTTTTCGAGTTCTGGTGTCTTGGCGGTGATGACGAACTCCTGACCCCGGCAAGCGGAGTTCAGCTCTGCGTGGTCATTTACCAGCACGGGGATATTTTTACCCTGCCAAGAAATGAAAATGTCACGAGCGGCGCAGAAAGCAGGCAAATTCCAAAGCCGACGATTCGGCTGTCCCGGTTTACTAAGAAGGAGAGAATCACGGTTCTCGAACACGCCGTAGTCCGTAGCGAGGTAAAGGCGGTTGTCCGGGTGTTCCGTACTTGCCGCGTGCGGGTGCCACGGATAAAGCTCTTTGATTTTATCCTGGTCTTTCAGGATTTCGCCTACCACCATATAGCCATAGATGATATGCTGGATGGGCGCGCCCTTTACAAAATGGAGCGTTCCGTCTGGAAGTTTTTCAGTCTGACGGAACATTCCATAGAACAAAAAGACATCGCCTACGTCTACACCCTGCCCATCCAGATGCTTTGCCGGGATTTCGTACTGACCAAAAGCAGGCTTCCACCCGGCGTGCGTATTCTTTAATACACGTAAACTATCCGGGTCAAGGTGACAGAACGGATGCTTCTGAAAATCAAAAGTCGGGTGAATCTGCTGGATAATTTGCTGATAAGTACGCCCCTTATAGACCAAATCTCCATAGGGGACACCGCTTTTTTCGTTTGGAATAGGAAGGGACAAAAGCGTGCCGTCCGGTAAAATCGGGCTGGGGATGCCACCCGCTCTGCTGTCCATTCCTTTTCGGCTTAAAACGACCTTCATAAAACTCGCCCTCTTTTTGTATGTTACCCTCATAATAGCATAGCCTTGCAAGAAAAGCAACTATAAGCCTACGAAAATACAGCTTTCAGCGTATTACCACTGATGCCGACGAAATGTATCATTTTCTTATGCTGATAGCTGTATTGAGGAGTGCGCTTATGGATTATACCAGACTGGGAAAACGTATTAAGGAAGAACGGCTGCGTCTGAATCTTACCCAAGAGAAGCTTTCGGAAAAAGTGGGTATCTCTACCGCTTATTTAGGTCAGATTGAACGTGGTGAGCGTTGTATTACGCTGGACAAGCTGATTCCTCTGGCGAATTATCTGGGGGTGACAGTAGATTTTCTCTTGACGGACTATATTGTAACCGATGAAGATAACAACCTGAATATCCTTACTCAGCTTTTTCGTGGAAAGACGGTAGAAGAAAAAGAACTAGCTGTAAATATGCTGAAGCTCTTATTCTCCTATACGGACGGTAAGATTTGATGCCTGCCGGAGGTACGGAGATAATTTTCCGAAAGTAAAGCTTTGGGGGTCTATTTACCTTGCTTCGCAAGGCTGGTGCCTACAGGCGACAGTTTTTCATAGCGAGATATAGTGAGAACGGCAACAGTTTTATAGGGCTAGGCTTTCTGACTTTCAGAGTTTCTAGATTTTCTATTTTTATCTTTTTCACTAACTTACAATATAACTATATAGAAAGGCTACGCCTTAGCGTAGCCTCTATCTCGGGGAATGGCCCCCGTTAGGAAAACGGTCCATTCCCGAAAAACTAGAGCCGTAATACTTACGTCTTAAATCAATAAGCTTTCAAATTTATCTCCGTATCTCCGGAAATCACTTTCCAAATCCTATTTTTCCAGCAGTCCGAACAGTTCCCAGCGTATCCAGAGGATTAAAGCTTGTATAATCCTTCGTCAGGTCACGACCAAACATATTTACATATTCTTTTACAATATCCAGATTACTATGACCTAAAAGCTTTTGAAGGCGGAAAATATCTCCACCATTCAGTATCCAGCGCTTCGCAAAGGTATGACGGTACAGGTGAGCTGAAGTCTTGGAAACTCCACGCTTTTGATTATACTTCGCCAGCATTTCCTGATAGGAGCGAATATCACCCTTTCCTCCATACGAGTTACAGAATACATAATCGTCAGGGGAGCCTTTCCGGTAGGTCAGGTATTCTTTCAGGATCACTTTCAGGGAAGAAGCCATAGGCACGATTTGAGCCTTGCGGTTCTTACACTTGTTCAGTTGAATCGTTTCATTCTCAAAATCAAGGTCTTTGATTTGAAGGCTCAGAACCGTAGAGATACGGTTTCCAGTCGCCAGAAGATAGTTGGAGAACACCCAGGTCTTATATTCGTTGAACTCGCAGGTTTTTACATTCGGCTTTTTGAGAAGTTTCTTCAGTTCGGTATCCGTGTAGGTTTCCTTGATACGCTTATCCGCTTTGGGGAGTTTGATTTTGAAGCGCTGGAGATACCCTTCTTCCGATCAGATAATAGCAGAGACAGCGTACTCCCCGCATATAGGACTGAACCGTGATGTCGTTACAGCCCCGGTTCTGAAGATAGAGGATAAAGCCCTCTAAGGTATCCTCCGTGATGTCAGAAGCCTTTTTATCCGGGTCGCTGAGATATTCTTTGAAGAACTTGAAATGTACAGTATAAATGTTCAGCGTTTTCTCAGACAGATTCTTGGCTCTGCACTTTTCCAAAAAGTCAGCAAAGGCATCGGTCAGCAGGGCATCTTCCGGTCGGGTCGGCTGCATTTTGATTTTTTCCATAGCGGGTTCCTTTCAGCAAAAATAAAACACTCGTCGGACTATTCGCAGAGAACGAAGAAATTCGACGAGTATCTTTTTGCCAGAAAGTAAAACAAAAGACCTTGTAAACTTTGAAGCCTACAAGGTCTTTTCAGAAGATGGTGCAGGAATGCAATCCAAATCCGAACCATTTCCCTTTGATGCGACTTCTGTCGCTTCTCCAAAGGTGACGGTCTGTGTTCCTTCTTTATAATTAAAGGTTATCAAAACCTTATCATCATACAGGTAAATCGCATTGATGAAGGTATCCACCAGTGCCTGCCGCTGGTCCTTCAGGCTCATATCCAGCTTGCGGAACCGCAGCAGCCAAAACCGGATGAACTCTTCAGTCACTTTCGGCTTCGCCAGCTTTTCTTCCGCAATGCGGGCTTCAAGCTCACGCTTGGTTTCTTCGAGCTGCTCCAACCGCTCCTTGGTGGAACTGGTGAGGATGCCCGCCTGAATCGCATTGAGCATATTCTGGATACCCGATTCCGCATCACGAAGCTGTTTCTCATAGAGAGGAATGTTGGTATTCTCCTTATTTTGCAGTTCCATCACCTTGGCGATGATGGACTCCATAGCAGCATCGTCCCGGACAAGCTGCATGGTCTGGTTGACCATAAGATCTTCCAGCCACTGTTTACGGATAGTCTTTTTCTTGCAGCCCTTGTGCTTTTTGGCAGTAGCACATTTATAATAGCGGTGGACTTCAACCCGTCCGGCTCGTACCACTCTCGCCAAACATCAGCGCCCCACAGTAGCCGCAGAACAGCTTGGTGGTGAGCAGGTAGTCATCCTCTGCCTTTCTACGGGCAGGGGCTTTCTTGGTTTTTCAACATCGTTTTCCTGTACATCGTTGAAAAGCTCTGCGGACACAATGGAGGGAATCGCATCGGGAATCAAAACATCACGATATTTCAGCTCCCCGATGTAGCGGCGATTGTTCAGCATATGCTGAATGGTGTTGAAGGTCATCAGCCCGCCACGCTGGTTCTTGACGCCCTTTTCGTTCAGCCAATCCCGAATTTCCCGCATGGTCTGGCCATCGTTGTACCGCTGGAAGGTTTCTGCCACAAAGGGAGCAGTCAACGGGTCGATTTCAAAGCGGTGGTCTGCGTTGATGATGTAGCCAAAGGGAATGGCACCGCCAGTGAACTTTCCCTTCAGTGCGTTTTCGGTCATGCCACGAATGACCTTTTCAGACAGGTCAGCGGAATAATACTCGGCATAACCTTCCAGCACCGATTCCAGAATGATGCCCTCCGGTCCCTCGGAGATGATCTCGGTGGCAGACATGAGCTTGACACCGTTCTTCTTCAGCTGGGTCTTGTACCGGGCACTGTCGTAGCGGTTCCGGGCAAAACGATCCAACTTCCAGACCAGCACGATGTCAAACAGCTTCTTGTCACTGTCCTTAATCATCTGCTGAAACTCCGGGCGGTTGTCCGTCTTGGCGGAGATAGCACGGTCAATATAGTGCTTGACGATGGTGATGCCGTTTTTCTCGGCATAAGCCGTGCATTCACGGATCTGGCCTTCGATAGATTCTTCGCGCTGGTTGTCCGAGGAATAGCGAGCATAGATCACGGCGGTCATGGCAGGCACCTCCATTTTATACGTCATTGAACGGTAATACGTTCATTAAAGCAATGTTTCGTATAATGCATATGCCACAGTTTTGCCCTGATTGCAAGCCCAATGATTTATTTTCATGATTCCAACAGACAAATTGTCTTAAGATTATATTCCGAGCAAAATGTGAAGTCCAAGCCCGGCCACGCCGCACAGGCACATGGTCAGGATGGGATTCCACTTGAGCTTCCGTAGCACAAAAAATGCCGATGCAAAACTGCCGATGCCGATCCAGTCTACGTTGGCGAGCGTCTTTGCACTCTCTCCGAACACCACCATAGACAGTATAGAAAGACCTGCACCAAAGATAAGCGCTACAATGACCGGACGCAGGCAGGCCAGAACACTTTGCAGCAGAGAAATATCCTTGTATTTACGATAGATGTAGGATAGAAGTGAAACAAAGAACAGCGCCGGTGTAATGCAACCTAGTGTTGCAATGATGGCTCCGGGTACCTGCGCGATACGCAAACCAACAAAGTTGCTGAGTTGACCGCAATGGGACCAGGGGTCATTTCTGCAATCGTGATGAGGTCAGTAAACTCCTGCATCGTCAGCCAGCCATGTTGTTCCACCACTTGGCTCTGGATCAGCGGCATGGCCGCATAGCCGCCGCCTACGCTGAACATACCCACCTGCAAAAAGCTGAGAAAAAGCTGTAAGTAGATCATTTTGCACCACCGTTTTTTCCACTGGACCAGAGCCAGCACCACGCCGAATACTGCAGCGGCAAGGATGACCACCACCACATTGACATCAAACACCGTATTTGCGACAAACGCTGCGACCATCAGGACAATATACCCCCATGAGCGGGTCTTCAGCACCTTGCCGCCGAGGTCGAATACAACATCCAGAATGACCGCCGCCACACCAGCCTGCATTCCCTTGAGTAACAACGCGATATAGCGATTGGTGGCAAAAGCATTGTAGAACACAGAAATGACTGAAAGAATGGCCATAGGTGGGATGATGGTGCCCAACACTGCCACGATCATTCCAATCAAGCCTTCTACCTGCCAGCCTACCAGAATTGCAGCATTGACCGCGATTGCGCCCGGAGAGGACTGCGCCAACGCTGTCATATCCAGCATTTCCTGTTCATCGATCCAGTGCAGCTCATCTACAAATTTTTTCTCATAAAGGTCACGATGACAAAGCCGCCGCCGAAGGTAAAGCTGCTAATGTACAGCGTACTCTAAAAACAGCTTCCAAAGCCGTTGCTAACTGTGTACCGTATGTTTTATTTTCATCCATTACAAGTTTTCTTCTCCTTTTTTTGATTTTTGGACAACTATATTTGTTTTCTTACTATTTCAAACAGCTTTTAACTGTTACTGCTTGCGAAAGCCCGTATTTTCCGGTATCCTTGTTTTAAGAACTGCGAAGCACGGAGGGAATCTCTATGAAACATAATACATTTCTCGTCAAGCCAGCGTCCAGCCTGTGCAATCTGCGTTGCCGGTACTGCTTTTATGACGATGTTTCCAACAGCCGAGCCTGCAAAAATATGGGACTGCTTTCCCATGAAATGGCAGGAGAACTGGTTGAAAAGGCTTTTGCAGCCACAGAGGAAGGCGGCAGCGTCCATTTTCTGTTTCAGGGCGGCGAACCGACTCTTGCCGGGTTGGATTTCTTCCGGTTCTTTCTGGAAACGGAGCGTTCCATGCAGCGCAATATCTCTGTGTTCCACAGCATCCAGACCAATGGCATTTGTCTGGATGAAGAGTGGGCTTCCTTTTTCAAAGCCAACTCTTTCCTCGTAGGCCTCTCTCTGGACGGCACACAGGAGAACCATGATCTCTATCGGCTGGACGCAGCTGGGCAGGGCACATGGGATAAAGTAACTCATGCGCTTGCGCTGCTGGATGCCTACAGGGTCGAAACGAATCTGCTCTGTGTTGTAACCGGACAGCTGGCCAGAAAGCCGCAGCGAGCCTTCAAAAGCCTCTGCGAGTTGGGACAGCACAATCTGCAATTTATCCCATGTCTTGACCCACTTGATACGATTGGAGGGCAGGCATATTCTCTAACGCCGGAACTTTATGGTCGTTTTCTGTGCGGCGTCTTTGATACTTGGTATCAGCAGCTGCAACGAGGCAATTATATCAGCGTTCGCAATTTTGAGGACTATCTGCGTATCCTGCTGGGAATGCCGCCTACCTCCTGCGCTTCCTCCGGTTCCTGTGGGCATTATCTTACCGTAGAAGGTGACGGAAGCCTTTATCCCTGTGACTTTTATGTTCTGGATGAGTGGAAGCTTGGAAATCTGAGCCACTGTACCGTTGAAGATGCGCTTGATTCTCCCACAAGCCAGACATTTCTGGCACAGGGCCGCAAACGCCCGGCGGAATGCGCAGCATGTGCTTATCAGCTGCTCTGTCGGGGCGGATGCAAGCGAGATTGGGATGCCTCTGGAAGCAACCGCTTTTGCGCAGCGTATAAGCAGTTCTTTGCCTATGTGCTTCCGCGCCTGCATACTGCTGCACAGTTTCTGGCACACAAAACCGATAAAGAGATTCTCCCGGAGAGCAGTACTGCCTCCGGGAGAATCTTTATTTACCTTTTTGATCTTCCGGATGGAATGGCCATCGTAGAGGATGGGCTTCATGACATAAGTGTAGTTCCGGTCATCGCATTCGCCGGTGGAAATCATCTCCATAAGCCGCAGCGCAAGCTGACGTCCCATCTCGAAGCCTTGCTCCACGGAGCAGGTAACATCCTCCTGCCGATAAGTTTCTTCGGAATAATCAAAACAGACCAGCGAATAATCTTCGGGTACAGTCTTCCCCATTTTCTGCAGGGTTTTCATGACCAGCCGATAGATGATGTAGTTGCAGCAGACGATAGCGGTGCATTTAGGGATGCTCTTCAGAAATCTTTCAATGGAACGGACATAGCTTTCGTTGTGGGCTTCGTCCGAAATACACCACTTGATGTAATCATCGTTCAGTTCCAAACCACGATTTCGCATCGCTTCCGCCATGCCTTGAAACTTTTCTACGCTCTGGTAGTTGTCGTACACGAAGATGCCTGCAATGTGGCTGTGTCCGGCATCCATCAGGCGTCCTATCAGCTGATGGGCACATTCGATGTCATTGATCGTTACGCGGGGGCAGCGCAAGTTCCGATAGAAGTTGTTGTAGAATATCACCGGGATCTTACGTCGGTAAAGCTCCTTGTAGCAGTCAAGATTTGGGCTGAGGATGCTCGATTTGACACCATCCACGATGAAACCGTGAAAATTCTGATGTACCACAGTCTCCAGACAACGGCGTTCGTTGCAGAATTTGTTATCGGTCAGAAATACATGGAGGTCAACCTGCTCCTGCGTCAGAACACTGCGAACCCCTTCGATTAATCCCGAATTGGCACTTGTATCCTGTCCCTGCAGGACAAGGCCGATTTTATAAAGGGCATCATCTGTGTTCAAATCCCGCGTCATTACTTTTTCCCGGTGGAAATAAGTCCCACTTCCCTTGAGCTTGTACACGAGTCCTTCTGCTACCAACTGGTCGATGGCCACTCGTATCGTTTCTCGGCTGACACCCAGCTTCCGGCAGAGCGCATTTTCCGAAGGCAAACGCTGGTTCCCGGAAAATTTGTTTTCGTCAATATAAGCCAGAAGCCAGCGATAAACCTGATCAGATTTTTTCTCAACAGCC
>ENA-OQKD01000334-OQKD01000334.1-human-gut-metagenome-genome-assembly--contig:-NODE-334-length-12811-cov-2.285320_pt1 | contig 12811 bp, 6 predicted proteins | sample MGYA00242775_ERZ504792 | MGnify/ENA primary metagenome ERZ504792 (study PRJEB26092, sample SAMD00036401) | human gut metagenome | host: Homo sapiens | study: EMG produced TPA metagenomics assembly of...
TATTTAAAACAAGACAGAAAAGTAGAATGATTATCTATATTTTTACACCTGTAGAATTTTTACTGTCGATTAATTGTTATCTGTCGGAAAGTTATTTGATGTTTGGAATAGGGATTGGAACTTGTGTGGCTTGTGTGGCTTGGATTATTTGGTATCAAATGATTGGTAAAAATTTTGAAAAAAATGTTCATGAATTTGTCTGGGGTAGATCAGGATATGAAACGGTGGATATCGATGAAAACGCAATTAAAATAGATGAAGATCAAATTTATGAATTTAAAAATATTGATAGAATGTTCTTATATAAAAACTTCTTTTTTTTACATAACAAATGAAAAGAAATATTTATATTTAAAACGACAGATATGGAGTCGGATGAACTTATAAAAATTATTAAAACAACAGGGATTTTATTTGAAAAAAAGAAAAACCATTTAATATTTATAAGTATTGTAAAAAAGGAAAAAGTTTTTAAAAATAAGCAGAGGATGGTGGATTTATCATCCTTTTAGAGAAGAGCATGTATTTTAAAGGGAATCTGGTTTTGCAGGTTCCCTTTTTGCCATCAAAAACGTTGATGTTTTATCAAATGACGCTAAAAATAAAAAGAATAATGCAGGGGGTGACATTATTAGTTATCGCTGTAATATTTGGATAAAATATAAATAAAACATAAAAAATATAAATAAATTATAAAATGGCGACAGTTTTTTCTTGTTCAAGTGTTTATTATATAGAGGACAAAATAAGACAGCAAAGGAAGTGGTGCTGTTGCATCGGAAAAATGACACAAAATTAGTGATGTCCATTCGGGAAAAGAATTGAAGGGGATTCTTTTCCCCATTTGTCGTGTTACGAAAGACTGAGGGTAAGAAAATATGCTAGAACTTGCAATCTGTGATGATGACATCATCCTATGTAATTGGTTAGAACAGAAGCTGCTCCATTATGGGAAAGCGAATGACTGTCAGATATCTATAGAAATATACTATTCTGCGGAGCAGCTTCTTAACAGGCTGGAAGAAGAATCCTACGATATGTTATTCCTTGATATTTGTCTGGAACATGAGAATGGAATTGATATCGGAACGGAGATACGAAAGAAAATTATGGAAAAGAACTGCGGATTACCTATATTTCAACATATCAGGAATATGCTATGAAATTATTCCGTATTCATTCATTTGATTTTCTTGTAAAGCCAATCCGAGAGGAAGAACTTTTCCGGGTGATAGGTGAATTACGGGAACTGTTAAAAGAACGGAAGAAAATATTTGAATATACGGATACAAAAGGAATCCACAAGATTTCTTATGACAAGATCCTGTATTTTTATAGTCTGGGAAAAAGAGTACATATCGTGACATCGGAAAAAGAATATGAATATCGAGGAAAATTAAAGGATGTAGCGGATGTAACAGAAGAATATTTCTTACTGATTCACAAGTCCTATCTCATCAATATGGAACACGTGGAGCATTACGAATATGACAACGTGGTTATGAAAGACAAGACACGTCTCAGTATCAGTAAAGCAAATCGCAAGAAGGTCAGGGAAAGACTATTACAAACGGAGAAGAAAAGATTATGAATATCCATTTGATCACTTATCTGACAAGTAAATTATTCTGGATTTATACTGTGTTCCGTTACAATACCATCCTGTATCCAAAAAATGAGGATACACAAAAGCTATTTGCATATTTTTGTGCATATCTGCTTTCATGCTGGGGAAGCATGCAGTGGGGAACGATGTACGGAGATCTGATCTTTGAGCTGATAGCTCTGTTAATTATAACAGTGGCATATCAGGCAGACTGGCAACATCATGTCTGGAATACACTTATGGTATATATTATGGGAATTTTATGTGATGGGATTCCAATCGTGTTCTTTCAACGGTATGCGGTAGCAAGAAATCCGGTGCATCATCACATGGGACCGGGAACTATTGTAATGGGAAATTTTATATTCTTTTTACTGGAAGTCATTATTGAAAGAAAAGTAGGTGTAAAGAGAAGTTATTATATAAAGAACCGTCATTGGCTTGCTATGCTTTCTGTCCCGGTGATCAGCATTATAGTCTGTATCAGGATATTGCTGCCAGACAGAAGAGGTGTGCGGTCTACGATTGTATTATTCTTACTGTTTATCAATGTGTTTATTTTCTATCTGCACGATGAGGTTCAGAAAAGTTATATTGAAACAGCAAAACAGGAAGAGATGAAAATTCAGATGAGCCAGTATGCAAAAGAACTGGAGATGATGATGAAATCACAGGACAGGCTGAATAAGATACATCATGATTACAAGCACCATCTTACAACAATAGGGGCAATGGCAAAAACGGGAGGAAATGAAGAGATTCTATCGTATCTGAAACAAATGGAGAATATAGCCGGAACAGCCTTATGTCATCATTTATATACAGAAAACCGTAATATGAATAATCTGCTGAATTATATTTTGGAAGATTCGAAATCAGTAATTGAAAATCCGGAGATTTCTGTAGAAATACCGAATCATATAGGGGAAGAATTATTTGATATAAGTATAATAGTGGGAAATCTTATGGATAATGCTATTCGTGGGACAGCAGCTTCAGATGAAAGGAGATTATCGTTTCAGATGTATTATGGAAAAGGAATCATGAATATCCAGATTGAGAATAGCATAAAAGATACACCAAAAGTGCGGAATGGAATTTATCTGACAACGAAAAGCAGGAAAGAAGGACATGGAATAGGATTACAAAATGTGAAACTCGTAGTAGAAAAATATCATGGTCAGATGGAGATCTGCCATACGGAGAAATCCTTTCAAGTGAAAATATTATTATATATGAAATTAGATGAAAAATAGTAAGGCGATGGTGTCTTACTGTTTTTTTCGACCGATTTCGTCTATTTTTGCCACCTCAAGGGGCATTTTTACCATTTATGAAAATTTTGTGATTTTTTAGATTATAGTAGTGCCAAAGTCAGAAAAAAGGAGGGTAGCGGTTATTTTGTAAAGGAATTATAGAAAAAGATTACAAGAGGGAGAAAGAGACTATGAAGAGATTTCGAAAGTCGGCTATAGCCTTAGTACTTGCACTCCTGATGGCACTACAGGGAACAGAGCCTATTTTTGTACAGGCAAAAGAGGCCATTGAGGATGTACAGAAGAATGCAGATTTCTCCAGACCAGAGGCTTTGACGGAAGAGGAAGCAGGGATTACAGATTCCACATCTGGAGAACAAGATAAGAGTCAGCAGTCTGATGCGGACGTACAAAATGAAACGACGCCATCAGAAGATACAGAGACGCAGGAAGAACAGACAACTCCAGCGGAAGAAACAGAAGAAAATCCGCAGGAAAAAGAAGTGGAGTTGAAAGAACCACAGGATTACTATCCGATTCCAGAAGAACCGGAAGGAGAACTGATTGATTATGATGCCATTTCCAAGACTTATAAGACAGGGGACAAGCAGTATACAACCGTTTATGGAGGTTATGTCGGAACTTATAAGAATGAGGATGGAGATACCGAGCTGGTTGATAATACACTTGTAAAACCAGAAGAAGCAGATACTCCGGCATCCGAAGAAGCACAGGAAGCCAGCAGTGTAGTGGCAACTGAAGAAAAGGAAGAGAAAACAGAAGTTTATCAGAACAAGGCAAACGATTATGCTATCCTTCTTCCGGAACAGATGTCAGAAGAGAATGGTGTAACGATTGAAAATGGAAAGACCAGAATCGGGATCATTCCGGTAGATGGAGATTATACACATTCCGTTATTAAAGACAATGCGATCCTTTATAATGAAGTTTACGAGGGCGCAGATGTTCAGTATACAGTACTGGATTCCAGCATTAAGGAAGATATCGTACTTCAGCAGCCAACAGACAGGGAAGTCTATGAATACGAGCTAGCAGATTCCGGGGTATCAGGCAGAAGTAAAAGACAATCAGGTCTATATCTATCCGGAAGGGAAGACAATTCAAAGATGCGAAGTATCTTCTGGAGACGCCATCAATGGAAGATGCTGCCGGGGTAAATCAGTTTCCTGATCACATTGGAACTTCGGGAAGAAGATGGAAAACAATCCTGACCGTAAAACCAGATAGGGATTGGCTTTCGGCAGAAGAACGTCAGTATCCGGTCAGGATCGATCCGACACCAGTAGAGATTCAGAAGAGTTCCTTTAACATGATCGGTGTGGAAGAGGGAAGTCCTACCAGTCAGATTGGTGACAACAATTATCCGTATGTCGGATTTGATGATGGTATTAAGTCTGGGAACCTTGCAGGATTTGGTACTGCACACCAGAACTGCCGGACTTATATCAAAGTAAATTCAAATTTTAGTCAGATTCCGAAAGATTCCAAAATTGACAGTGCAACATTTGCAGTCAGTCAGAAAACTGCATACAGTGGTGGTGCATCCCAGTTTGGACTTTATCGTGTAGATCAGTCGTGGAACACCTCCATCACATGGAAAACAAAACCAGTAAATCTTACGTTTCAGGATGTACAGAATGCAAGTACCAGCAGGAACAGCTATATCAATTATGACGTCAAAGATCTGGTCAATGACTGGGTGCAGGGAACTCATGCGAATAACGGATTTGCACTGGTAGCCATTGCCGAGGCAAATAACCTTGGAGCTTCTATGCAGTGTGAGGTACTGAATAACAGGGCATCCGTTTATGGACCGAAACTCAGCATCCAGTGGTCACCGGCTGAAGATCCATATCTGCGAGATATGTCACTGGATGAAACAACGATCCTGCTTCGCCCGATGACAGAAAAGAATACAAATGGAAAGCTGAAGTTTGATGCCGTATTTGCAGACGGAATTGCAAAGAGCAAATCTACAGTAGAATATTATCTGCTTCCAGATGAGGAAAATGAAGAACATCACGAAACAGATGCAAAACCATTGTATTCCTATCCAGACAGTACTGAATACAATAAGCAGTTCCCGGAGGCGAATAAGTATTACAGCAAAGATTCCAACTGGCAGAGTGCACTGTATTCAGGGCTGACGAAGGACAAGCTTTATAAGATCAAAGCAAAAGCATCGAAAGAGATTGATGGAAAGCTGGAAACAGGAAAAGAAGTGACCAGTGACAGCTTTGTGATCTATGAAGTGAAGCAGTTTGATACATTCCCGAAGATTGCAAAATATTATGGTGTTCCGCTTAAGAACATTATGAAAGACAATCAGGTTATGGACGCACTGGTAGTCGCAAATAACACGATCTTTATCCGTAACCCACAGACAAATGTTCCATATAGTCCTGCACCGCTTACCGATCAGGATAAGATGCGGATTGACGGAGCATTGATGGGAAGAGGCCTGCACTGTGAATTTGGATTTGAACCAGTCAACTTAAATACTGGTAACTTCTACATGGATCAGTCCGATGCGACGATGAATGAACTGAATGGAGAATTCTCCATTACAAGAAGCTACAATTCCAAAGGAACAGACCAGCATTCCATGTTCGGACGTGGATGGAGCTTTAACTATGACCAGTCACTTTCTCAAATGGAGGACGGAAGTCTTCTGTATATGAGAGGGGACGGAAGTTATCTGATCTTTGATAAGAATGAAGATGGAAGCTACACTGCTCCGGATGGTTATGTATATGATTTAAAAGCAGTCAGCTATAAAGATACAGACCATGACTACATCGGATGGGAACTGACAGATGCGGATCAGAGCGTCTGGTCATTTGATAAATATGGAATTTTACGTTATGTAACGGATGTGAATGGATTTAAGACAGTATTAGATTATGACGATGATTATAATCTGAGTAAGATTACAACACCATCCGGAAAAACATTCGGGGTAAAACAGGATAAATTCGGGCATATCAAGGAACTGTCTCTTCCAGATGGTGGAAAAGTTTCTTACAAATATGATGAGCAGGGAAATCTGATATCTGTAACAGATCCGAATGGAACAACAAAAGAGTACAAATATGATGATGACAGCCGTATGACAAGCTGGAAAGATGAGAATGGCAATACGGTTGTAAAGAATACTTACGATAAAGAAGGAAGAGTTGTAGAGCAGACTGATGCAGAAAAAGGAACGGCAACTTTCAAGTACGGAAAGAGTTCTACTACAACAACGGATAACGAAGGAAATAAGACCGTTTATCATTATGATGATCAGTACCGCACAACATCCATTGAATATCCGGATGGAACAACCTGTGAAAAGACTTATAATGCAGAGAATCAGCTTGCTTCCGAAACGACAGCAGCCGGAACAAAAACTTACACTTATGATACATTTGGCAATGTAGCAACGGAGACAAGAGAGGATGGAAAGACAGCCTCTTATACTTATAATGAGCAGAATAAGCTGACCAGTGCAACTGGATATAACGGAGCAACGGTTACTTACAGTTATGACGGTAATGGAAATATGGTCACATCTACAAAACCGGATGGAACAGCCATTACCTATACTTACGATGACAAACATCGTATGGTATCCCAGACAGACGGCAGAGGTGTCACAACAACGTATTCGTATGACGGACCGAACATGACCGGATATGTGGATGGAAATGGAGCAGCATGGGGATTCACGTATGACGCGATGAATCGTGCAGTTACCATGACAGATCCACTTGGAAATGTAACCTCGAACAGTTACGATGCGAATGGCAATCTGACTTCCAAGACAGCAGCCGATGGCGGTGTGACCGCTTATACGCTGGATGGTGTGGGAAATATTACAGCAAGTACTGACGCACTGGGGAATACCACCACTTATACTTATGATAAGATGTACAACATGACCAGTGGTACAGATCCGAAAGGAAATCAGATCAGCTACGTTTATGATAAGAATTATCAGCAGGTCAAAGCAACCGATGCAAAAGGAAATACAATTACTTATAAGTATGACAGCATGGGACGTGTCATAGAAGAGAGTAATAAAGATTTTGGAACAAAGCTCTATGAATATGACAAAGCAGGAAATCTGAAAAAACTATACCGATGGAAATGGAAATGCAACCGTATCCAAGTTTGATTCTCTTGGACAGGTGCTTCAGTCCAAAGATGCAGTTGGTAATATAACCAAATATGAATATGACGCATTAGGAAATGAAACCAAGATTACTTATGGAGATGGAAGCAGCCATTCCAAGGAATATGATAACTGCGGAAGACTCGCTAAAGAGACAGATGAATTAGGTGCAGTTACCACTTATACTTATGATGCGGCAGACAATCTGGTATCAAAATCAGATGACAGTGGAAGAACCTGGACTTATACCTACGATAATACAGGAAACCGCTTAAGTGAAACCAACCCAGAAGGTGGAACTACCACATATACTTATGATAAAGCAGGAAATCTGGTATCTTCTACCGATGAAGAGGGAAGAACAGATACTTATGCTTACGACAAGGCAGGAAATCTGACTACATCCAAAGATGCCCTTGGATATACCGTATCCATGAAGTATGACTTAAATGGAAATCTGGTATCCTCTACCGATGAAAATGGAAATACCAGTACCATGACTTACGATGGTAATGGAAACATGACATCGGTAAGCGATGCAAAGGGCAACATTACAGCAATGAAATATGATTCCACCGACAATCTGGAACAGACGGTGGATGCCCTGAAAGGAAAGACCACTTACGAATACGATTCACAGGGCAACAGCACAAAGATGACAGATGCCCTCGGCAATGCGTATAGTTATGTGTATGATAAAGAGGGAAATAACACATCCATAATACTGCCGACAGGGGACAAGGTGCTGATGGAGTACGATGCCATCGGACAGCTTGTAAAATGTACGGATGCACAGGGACTCGTAATTACCTATCAATATGACGGAGCAGGCAACCTGATCCATTCCTCCGACAATGGTGGAAACAGTATGGATTATACTTATGATGGTGCCGGAAATGTACTGACACAGACCGATGAACTTGGCAGGACAGCAACATACAAGTACGATCAGTACGGCAGACTCCTGAAACTTACTGAAGCAGACGGAAGTATCACATCTTATGAATATGATGTTATGGACCGCATTACAGCGGTAACGGATGCGGAAGGTCATAAAACAACCTTTACCTACGATAAAGTCGGCAACCAGTTATCCATGACAGAAGAAGAGGAAGCCACATATAAATACGCTTACGATAAGAAAGACCGGGTTATTTCTCAGACAAATCCACTGGGAGCATCCAGCACCTTTAAGTATGACGGAAATGATAATGTGACGGAATCTGTCGATGAAAACGGTACGGTTACCAAGTATGCTTACGATAAAAATGACAATCTCGTATCCCAGACAGACGGAAATGGAAATACGACAACCTACCAGTATGATGAACTGGACCGCAAGATCGGTGAGACTTCTCCGTTAAAAGAAACAAATGAATACCGTTATGATGCCATTGGAAATCTTACCAAATCAAAAGATCCGATGGGACTCATTACCGAATACAAATATGACAGCCTGAGTAACATGACGGAACAGATTTCTCCAAAGGGAGCAGTTACCAAATATGATTACGACAAGCATGGCAATGTCATTTCTGTAACGGATGCAAAGGGAAATGAGACACAGTACAGTGTTGACCTGAATGACAATGTCACAAAGATGACACAGGCGAATGGTGGAGAGTATACCTATAGTTATGATAAAGCCGGACGTCTGAAGAGTATGACCAGTCCACTGGGTTATACTAAAAATTTCTCTTATGATAAAGTGGACAACGTGGTAAAAGAAAGCGACAGCTTAAAGAGTACCACTACTTATACTTACGATAAGCTCCATAACATGAAGTCTTCTACCAATGCACTGGATGGAACAACCAGCTTTTCTTATGATAAGTATGGCAATCTGGTGAAGGAGACAGATCCGCTTGGACGGAGCAATACCTACAGTTATGACCTGGCAGGTCAGATGACTTCTGCAGCTGATCCGCTTGGTAAGATAACTGCTTACACTTACGACCCGGCAGGAAATATTACTGAGATCACCAAACCGGGTGGAAGAAAGACCAGCTATGGATATGATAAGAATTATAATGTTACATCTGTAACAGATCCGATGGGCTATGTTGCAAAGACAGTCTACGATAAAGACAACCGTGTAACAGAAGAGACCGATGCACTGGGGCAGAAGGAATCCTATACCTATGATAAGGACAGCAGGGTAACTTCTATTACAGACAAGCGTGGATTCACAACGGGATTTGATTACGATGCACATGGGAATATTCAGGTTGTTACAGATAAGACCGGATTAAAGAGCCATCTGGAATATGACAAGAATGACAACCTGACCAAAGTAACTGATGCCCTTGGCGGTGTAACAACTTATGGTTACGACAACATGGATAACCTGGTGACCTTCACCAATGCAGCAAATAAGACAACGAATTATACTTATGACTTAGAAGGCAACCTGACATCCATCAAAGATCCGGCAGGAAGAACGGAGAAATTCGACTATGATGAAAAAGGCAGACTGACCGGACATACACAGGCAAGCGGCAAGAAAACCACGTATGATTACGACAAACTGAATGACCTGTTGGAGAAATCTTATCAGGACGCAAAAGGCGAGACATCCGAAAAGGACGTGACCTACGCATATAACAGTGCCGGGGAACGGGTATCCATGAAGGATCAGACAGGCAAGAGCAGCTACGAATACGATGCACTTGGAAGAATCACCAAAGTGACAAGCGGTTCGAAAAAGGATGTCAGCTACGTTTATGATGACGCAGATAATCTGCAGGCAATCGTATACCCGGATGGGACAAAGATCAGCTATGAATACGACTTAAATGATAATCTGGTAAAACTGACAGACCGTAATAGAAAAGTAACCACTTACAAGCATGATGCACTGAACCGTGTGACAGAAGTTACTAGAAGTAATGGAACAAAGACGGAAGTATCTTACGATGCAGAAGATCATATCACAAAGATTGTGAATACCTGTGGTTCCTGCGGCAAAGTAATCAGTACTTATGAGTACAAGTACAATGATCAGGGATATGTAGTTGGAGAAACAGCTACGGAACTGGAAGCTGGAACAAGAAAGACGCCAAGCTGGGAAGACTGGTACAACTGGGGCGATACACAGAAAGAGACAGACAAAGCAGACTGTGAGCATCAGGAAAAAGAGATCCAGACGACACGTACCTATGAATACGATGACAACTGGGAACTGACACGCTGTACAGAAAAAGCAGAGGGCGGTAAAAAGACAGTCCATAATTATACTTATGACAAGATTGGAAACCGGACCTCTTACGAGAAGATCGAGGATGGTGTCAGCAAAGCAAAATATAACTATAAGTACAACGATTCCAACCAGCTCATCAAACGCACCAATGCAAAGATCTGGGGCGATCCGGGAACAACCTACAGCTATGATAAAGATGGCAATCTGATCCAGGAATGTGATAAGACAAACAGTGCAGATCCGGTTACTTATGAATACACAGCAGAGAATCGTTTGGCAGTAGTAAAACAGGGTGGAACAGTCCTGATGGCAGCCATGTACGATGGAGATAACAACCGGGTATTCGAACTTGATAACACCTATAAATGGGAAGACTGCTATGGCGATGAAGTCCTGATCCCGGCGAACCAGCGTACCGAAGATGGAAACAGCCCGAAAGAGCAGCTTGCCTCTCTGGTAAAAGGCGGTTCCAATGCCAAAGGATACACACTGACAGAGTATATCAACGATATCAATCGCGAGAATACAGAAGTCCTTGCAGAGTATGGAGCAGACGAGAAAGTACGTCAGGCTTATACTTATGGAGAAAGTGGAATCGGAGAACGGGTAAGCGTTGATAAATCGGAAGAAAGCAGTTATTATTTATATGACGGAAGAAACAGCGTGACCGGAATCCTGACCGAAACAGCTAATCTGACGAACAGTTATCAGTATGATTCATACGGTAACCTTACATCAGGAACAGCAGACGGTGTCAATTACTACGGTTACAATGGGGAGTCCACAAATGTAAAAACAGGACTTCAGTATCTGCGGGCAAGATACTATAACGCAGAGAACGGAACCTTTACAACTGAAGATAGTGACCTTGGAACGACAGAAAATCCATTGACCAGAAACCGCTACGATTATACGACCAATAATCCGCTGAATTACAGTGATCCGACAGGACATTCATTGTGGAGCAGGATTAAGAGTACAGCTAAAAAAGCAGCGAAAGCAGTCAAGAGTGTCGGCAAGAAAATCGTTAATACTGCGAAAAAGGTAGTCAAAACGAGTAGTAAATACAGCTAAGAAAGCAGCAAAAACTATGTAACACAGTGAAGGGGTAGCAAAAACTGCCAAAAATGCAGCTAAACATGCAAAACAGACATATCAATCTGTGAAAAATCGTGTAACCAGTAGCAGTACATATCAAAAGATCACATCCAGAGGAAGTCAGTTTATTCGTTCTGTAAGCAATGGGGTACAGAAAATTGGAAAAACTTATACATCTTTCAAATCCTATGTTTCAGAAAGAACGGCAGAAATCCGCTCAGAAGTGGTACGACATATGTGTACGACAACAAATCGTATTACAGATAAGCTTGGAAAAGTAGACTGGAATGCGGTGAAAAAAGTAGCCATTGGTATAACTGCGGTTACAGTTTCTGGTCTTGTAGTTGCTGCAACAGGCGGTTTGGCTGCAGGAGCAGTTCTGGCAGCATTGCCAGCAATGGGTGGCTTAGGAACGGCGATGGTTTCAGGAGCAGTTATTGGAGCTATTGGTGGAGCTTCATATAGTGCAGTGAATTCAGGTTTGTCTGGAAATAGTCTGAAACAAGTAGCAAAAGATACGTTAGTCGGTGGTATTGCAGGAGCAGTGACAGGTGGCGTTATGGGTGGCCTTAGTTATGGGGCTGGGAAACTTTTGAATGTAGTAAGGAGTGCAGGAAGTACCCATAATGATGGGATTGATAAATCGTTTAAAAAATTAGTTGCAGAAGTAACCGAAACAAAATTGCCAGAAGGCACTTGGGAAAAACCACCATTAGAGCGAGGAGATATTATTGACAAAGCTATGGGAAATAACTTGGGACACAATTTCCCGACCATAGATAAAGTAGAAAATGGTGTTGTGACTAGTGTTAAAAGCCGAGACTTAGGTGCAAAGACTTATCAAAATGGTAATAAATTGGAAAAGGTAATTGTCAAGGACATTAATAAAGTTTCAGGATTTATAGGAGAAACATTTAATGGTAAATTTGTTAATGCGGAAGAAATAGTGGGTAGACAATTACAAGTAGTTGTTCCAAATGTAACATTAAGCGAAGCTCAGATAAATGCAGTTAATAATGCTACAAAACATGGTATTGATAAAGGTGTTAAACTCATTATTACAGTAGGAAAATAATAGCAAAGTAAATAGCTTAAGGGGAATATTTTATTCCCCTTAAGTAATAGAGAGGAGAAAACGGATATGATTTCTGTATATTATAATCAAAAATATGGTTTCTTAATTGTGCCTAATGCCATTGAAAGGTTTATGGGATGTTATATTTCTATCGAACCTACAATTGAAATTATGGCTGAAGAAACAATAGATAAGATAGGCTGTGCAATTAGAAAAGGAATAAAAATTGCAGAAAGTTCCCCAAAAGTAGACGAATCTCAATTAAACAATTTTTGGAAACAAACAAAATATAAAAGTTTTCCAACATTTTCCAAGAATTATCAAAGAATTGATTTGAAACAAAATGGAGATGAATTAGAAATTAGAAGATGGGAACGGAATAATAGAGGGGGATATTCGC